>ERZ761609.1331-NODE-1331-length-22325-cov-13.644005_pt1 | contig 22325 bp, 24 predicted proteins | sample MGYA00511163_ERZ761609 | MGnify/ENA primary metagenome ERZ761609 (study PRJEB28899, sample SAMN02445070) | bioreactor sludge metagenome | biome: EBPR sludge | place: Australia: Brisbane, Thorneside Wastewater Treatment Plant | collected 2011-12-16 ... | reverse complement strand
CGAGCCTCAACACCGCCGGCATCGCCCGGCGTCGTCAGCCCGAGGGGGCGCTCCTTGACAAGGAGGTCCCCGTCGCGCGGCAGGGCGCCGAGCACGGGAATGGCGCTGTAGCGCTCGATGGCCTGCCTGAGCTTCGCCTCCTGGCGCGCCGAGACCACCCGGTTCAGGACGACGCCGCAGACGTTCACTTCCGGATCGAACGCCGCCTGCCCCATCAGGAGCGGCGCGACACCCCGGGTGATCCCGGTCACATCCAGGACCAGCAGGACCGGCGCATCCAGCAGCTTCGCCAGCGCGGCGGAGGAATCCGCGCCCTCCACGTCCATGCCATCGTGCAGGCCCTTGTTGCCCTCGATGAGCGCGAGATCGCAACCCGACGACGCCCACGCGAACAGGGCGCGGATTTCGTCGGCGGACTGGGTATTGAAATCCAGATTGTAGCAGGGCACCGCGGCAGCGCGCGACAGCCAGAGCGGATCGATGAAGTCCGGCCCCTTCTTGAACGGGCGCAGGCGCTCGCCGCGCGCGCTGAAGGCTGCGGCAAGGCCGATCGAAACCGTCGTCTTCCCCGACGAGCGATGCGCCGCCGAGACCAACAGCCGGTTCATGCGCCGGCGGAAGCCCCGACATTCACCGGCAGGATCTTCAGCACCCGAACGCCGATGAAGGTGATGAGGAAGGACAGCGCCAGGCCGCCCAAGCCAAGGCCGAACTCCGGCAGGCTGGGGACGTACCGCGCCACCACGCCATCGTGGTAGCTGCTGGAAACCTCCATCCCCGGGAAGAGCTGCAGCGGATAGGCCTGCCCGCCGATGATGATGACATAGAGCTGCGCCAGCCCGCCGATCATCACCAGGACGGCGGCGAGCGCGATCATCGGATGGGACCGCGCGGTCCGGGGCGAGAAGACGATGGCAAGGGGCACCAGGCTGCCGAGCACGATCTGCACGCCCCAGAACAGCATCGGATAGATGCCGCCATCGACCAGGAGGAAGCGCTCAACGCCGATGCGCGAGGCGGAATAGAGGTTGGTCAGGTGCTGAACTGCGGTGAAATACAGCACCGCCGCGATGAAGATGCCGAGGAGCCGCGCCATCCGCTCCAGCAGCGCGTCGGTCAGGTCATGCGTCTCGCCCGCCGCAACGCTCATGCGCACGAGGATAAACACGGCAAGGCCGATGTTGAGCGACATCGCGATGAACAGCGGCGCCATGACGGCCGCGTTGTAGGCCTCGCGCGCCACCAGCCAGCCGAAAATGGAGCCGGTGCCGGTGGTCAGGATCAGGCGCCAGAGAAAGGCGGTGACGCCGACCGCCCCGGTCCAGCCCTGCCAGCGCCGCGTCATCTGGACCACGAGATAAGCGCCGACGATCACCAGGAAGCCGGTGTAGAGGAAAATGTTCCAGGCGAAGATCGAGCGGAAGTTATAGGAGGTCATCGCGACGGTGAGGCGGTCCGGCCGGCCGAGATCGAGCACGAGCACGATGAGGCCCGACATCAGCATGGCGATCGCGAGCAGGCCGGACAGGCGCGCCTTCGGCTTGTACGGCATCTTGCCGAAGACGCTGGCGAGCGAGGCCACATTGAGCACGCCGGAAGCCCCGACGATCAGGAAGATCGCGAAGACATGCGGCATGCCCCAGACAATGCGGTTGGTCATGCCCGTGACGATGTGGCCGTGGTGCTCCATGTACCAGGCCGAGCCCAGGCCGGCGAGCACCAGCACGCCCAGCCCGAAGACCGCCGCCCAGAACCCCGGACCGGCGCTTGCCTCGCGATACCCGACATGGGCCATGATCCGCCTCCGAATTCAGATGCCGCGATACATGACGCCGGGATCGACGCCCAGATCGGCGCGGATCTGCGACACCGGTGCTTCCGCGACGGCCCGGGCGATCTCGCTCTTCGGGTCGTTGAGATCACCGAACAGCATCGCCTTGTGGCCGGCGCTGCCGCAAGCCTCGACGCAGGCCGGCGCACGACCGGCATCGACCCGATGCACGCACAGCGTACAGGATTCGACCGTGCCCTTGCCGCGCGGCGCGTGGGGCTTCTGGTCCTCAAGCGCCTCATGGATGAAGGAGCGGGCATTGTAGGGGCACGCCATCATGCAATAGCGGCAGCCGATGCACAGGTGCTTGTCCACCAGCACGATGCCATCGGCGCGTTTGAACGAGGCGCCGGTCGGGCAGACATCGACGCAGGGTGGGCTGGCGCAATGCTGGCACATCACCGGAAGCGCGCGCGTGGCGCCGTTCCTGGGATTGCGCAGCGTGACCTTGCGAATCCACTGGGCGTCCGTTTCGGGGTGGCCCGTGTCCTTCCAGCCGTTCTCGGTGGAACAGGCCGTGACGCAGGCCGTGCAGCCGTCGGCGCACTTGGTCGTGTCGATCAGCATGCCCCAGCGGGTTTTCGCGCTGACCTTCTCGTTCGGCGCACGCGCCTGGGCCGTGTCGCCGAAAGCCATCAGCGTGACGCCCGGGGCCAGTGTCGCGGACGCAAAGCCGGCCGCGTCTTTCAGAAAGTCGCGGCGGGTCCCTTGCGGCCTGGCGGAAGCGCAGCCGCCGGAGGGCTTGCCGCACTGGCAGGAGGCTTGCGACGGAGCGGTCATCGCGCGATCTCCTTCAGATAGTCGCCGATGCGCGCGACATCGCCGTGACCCATGGGCAGCGGCAGGGCCGCCTTTCGGTCGGCGGCGTCCGGTCGCGACGCGTGGCATTCAAAGCAGTCGACCTTGACCGCCACGTAATCGTGGCAGGCGCGGCAGAAGTGCTTCGGATCGGCGACCGTCACCGGCCTGCCGTCAGCGCCCGGCACGGCATGGCAGGCGATGCAGGCCTTCAGCGACCGATCCGCCGGCCTCAGCCCGTCATGCACGGTTTCGTCACGCTGGTGGTTGAGCAGCTTCATGTGGTTCTTCCGCATGAAGTCCTTCTCGGCCACGCACTGGCCGCCGCTGGCCTTCGGCACCTCGGGATGCGGCGTGCGTCCGGCCTGCTGCGCGCCGGCCAGTGCCGGGGCGAAAAAGAGCACCGCCAACAGCGCCAGCCGGTGCGCCCATCGCAGGGGAATGCAGAGGCCGCGCATTCTCAGTCTCCAAGGCCCATCTGGATATAGCCGGTGGGGCAGACATCGGCGCAGATGTGGCAGCCGATGCACTTGGTGTAGTCGGTGTAGACGTAGCGTCCGAGCGCGCGCTCCTTCTTCGGTACGCGCCCGACCGCCGTCTGCGGGCAGTAGATGACGCAATTGTCGCACTCGAAGCACATGCCGCAGCTCATGCAGCGCTCGCCCTCGCGCTTGGCCTGCGCCTCGGTGAAGCCGATGATGCGCTCCTCGAAATTGCCGATGACGTTCTCCGCCTCGACATGTTTCTCGTCGCGCTTGGCCCGTTCCATGAAGGCGAAGTGACCCTTGAACAGGTCCTTGTGCGGGATGATGCTCGCCGCGCCGCGGTCTTCATAGTTATGGATCGCGTACCTCGCTTCGGATGTGCCGCGCTTCTGCTGGTGATCGTAGGCCTCGGGGGCGAGGTTGCGCTGCTGCAACTCCTCCAGCAGGTTGAAGTGGTGGACGTCCACCTTGGGGCGCTTGTCGGTCGCCTCGCCCTTGAGGAAGGCGTTGATGCTCTCCGCCGCGATGCGGCCGTGGCCGATGGCGGTGGTCAGCAGATGCGGACGGATCACATCGCCGCCAGCGAAGTGCTTGTCCTTGTTCTTGACCTTGTAGACCGCATCAATGGCGATGAAGCCACGGCCGTTGTCGAGGGCGGCGAGTTCACCGCCGAGGTCACCCATCTGGCCGATGGCCGAGATGATCATGTCGCAGGGAATCTCGAATTCCGTACCCTCGCGCGGAACCGGGGTCATGCCCTTCATGTCGCACTGGCACATCTTCAGCGCGATGGCATGGCCTTCAGCGTTCTTGATGACTTCCAGCGGCATGACGCCGCCCTTGATGTCGACGCCTTCGCGCAGCGCGTCCTCGCGCTCGCGCTCGGCCGCCGTCATCTTCTCGATGGGAAACAGCGAGGTCAGCGTCGCCTTGACGCCCTCACGGCGCAGAGAGCCGGCGACGTCATGGGCGGTGTAGCCGAGCAGTTCGTGCGTCGACATGTCCTTGGCGTTTTCCTGGGAAATGTGACCCAGACGCCGCGCCACCGAAGCCACGTCGATCGAGGTGTCGCCGCCGCCGACGACGACGATGTTCCTGGCCGTGGAGAACACCCAGCCCTGGTTGAAGGCATCGAGGAAGTCGACGCCGGTCATGCAGTTCGGCGCATCGGCTCCCGGCACCGGCAGAGGCCGGCCCTTCTGCGCGCCGACCGCCCAGAAGATGGCGTCGAACCCGGATTCGAGCTCAGCCATCGGCACATCCCAGCCGACCCGGGTGTTGAGGCGGACCTGCACGCCCATGTCGAGGATGCGGCCGATCTCCGCGTCCAGCATGGTGCGCGGCGTGCGGTACCCGGGAATGCCGAAACGCATCATGCCGCCGAGCTTGTCATGCGCTTCGAAGATGGTGACGGCATGCCCGCTGCGGCGCAGGAAGAACGCCGCCGCCAGTCCCGCAGGGCCGCCGCCGATGACGGCGATCTTCCGCCCGGTGTCAGCCGCCGCCGCCGGGGCTTTCAGGCCGTTCTGGATCGCCCAGTCGCCGACGTACTGCTCCACGCCGTTGATGCCGACGAAGTCATCGACCTCATTGCGGTTGCAGCCGTCCTCGCAGGGCGCCGGACAGACGCGCCCCATCGCGGCAGGGAAGGGGTTGGCGTCCAGCATGCGCTCGAAGGCATAGTGCTGCCATGGCATGCCAGCGACCGGCGGCTTGTCCTGGCCCCGCGCGATCGCCAGCCAGCCGCGGATGTCATGTCCGGAGGGGCAGCTGCCCTGGCAGGGCGGCGTGCGGTGCACATAGGTCGGACACTTGTGGGACTTGTCCGCATTGAAGATCTTCTGCTGGAGATCACTCCAGTCCGTCCACATGTTGCCGCCGTCCTTGAACTTGCGGAATGTGTGAGGCTTGGGCGCCACGGTCTCGTTCATCGGTGCTCTCCCGGGGTCGCCCCCCGCATGCGTTGTCATTCGCCGTCGGGGTCCGGAGCGCGCTCCAGGACGATGGCGTTGGAAACCAGCTGGTGGACCGAGACGATCATCTCCCGGTCGAAGTTGTATTCCGGCAGGACCTTGGAGAACTGCGCCTTGCAGATGGCGCAGATCGCCGCCATGTGCGTGACGCCATTGGTCTTGACGACCTCCTCCAGCGCCCGCATGCGCGGCTGCGCGCCCTTGATGCGCAGATCCATGAGCTCGTCGCTCAGCAATCCACCGCCGCCGCCGCAGCAGAACGTCGCCTCGCGTGTCGTCTCCGGCGCCATGTCGTAGAAGTGGTTGCAGACGGCCTTGATGATATTGCGCGGGATCTCGAACTGCCCGCCGGGCGTCGGCCCCATGCGCGAGGCGCGCGCCACGTTGCAGCTGTCGTGGAACGTCAGCTTCATGTGATCGTTCTTCGACTTGTCGAAGGTCAGCTTGCCGTCCTGGATCAGGTCCCAGGTGTATTCGCAGATGTGCTGCGGCTTTGGGTAGTTCGGATCGAGAAAGTCGAACGGGCCGGCCAGCGTGTTGAGGAAGGAATAGGCGACGCGCCAGGCATGGCCGCATTCGCCGATGACGATGCGCTTCACGCCCAGTTCGAGAGCCGCCTCGCGGATGCGCAGGGAGATGTCGCGCATCAGCTCGTAGGAGCCGACGAACATGCCGAAGTTCGCCGCCTCGGAAGCCTTGCTGGAAATGGTCCATTTCGCGCCGGCGGCGTGGAACACCTTGGCGTAGCCGATCAGGCCTTCCATGTGGGGCGAGGCGAAGAAATCCGCGCTCGGGGTCACCAGCAGGATGTCGGCCCCGGCTTCATCCAGTGGCAGGCGGACCTTGGCGCCGGTGTCCTCCTCGATCTCCTCCTCAAGGCCCTCAAGCGTCGCGCGCAGGGCCTTGGGCGGCAGGCCGAGATTGTTGCCGACCTTGAAGACCTTGCCGATGATCTCGTTGGAATACTTCTGACCCAGGCCGATGTGGTCCATGATCTCGCGCGCGGCCATGGAAATCTCGGCCGTGTCGATGCCGTAGGGACAATAGACCGAACACCGGCGGCACTGAGAGCACTGATGGAAATAGGTGTTCCAGTCCTGGAGCACCTCTTCCGTCAGATCCTCGGCGCCGACGAGCCAGGGTGCATATTTTCCGGCCAACGTGAAGTGCCGGCGATAGACCTTGCGGAACAGGTCCTGCCTCGCGACCGGCATGTTCTTCGGGTCCCCGGTGCCGAGAAAGTAATGGCACTTGTCGGTGCAGGCGCCGCACTTGACGCAGGAATCGAGATAGACCTTGAGCGAGCGGTACTTGCCGACCAGATCACCCATCTTGGCGATGGCCTTGTTCTTCCAGTCCGGGACCAGCTCGCCGGCAAAGCCCAGCGCCTGCTGCATGGCCGGTGTCGCGGGATAGGGCCTGGAATGGGCCATGGCGCCGCAGGCGATGGCCGGCATCTCCAGGGGATCGGGCAAGTCCGGCGGGGAGTCCGGCACCTTGGCGTCGCGGGCGTCGGTCACGGCTGCCTCCGGGTGGGCCCATCGCCCAAGGCTGCGGCCCAGCGGGCGAGATGGCGGCGCTCGCGCGGATTGTCGGCCTGGTTCCGCGTCGGGCTGAAGAAGACGCCCGGCGCATGCAGGAGCTTGGAGAACGGGAAGACGATCATCAGCGCGGCGACCAGGGTCAGATGCACCAGCAGCGGCGGGTCAGCCGGCAGCGGCTGGAATTCGAAGCGCATCAGGCCGAGGAAGAACGCCTTCACCGCGACGATGTCGGTGTGGGCGACAAACTTCATCATCAGGCCGCTCGCGCCGATCAGCACCAGGAGTGCCAGCATCAGGTGATCGGACGGAGAGGAAATGTAGCGCACGCGCTCAACGAGAAAGCGGCGCGCCCACAGGCCGAGCAGTCCGACGACCATGGCGAAGCCGGCATAGACGCCGACGGGCTGGACCAGCGCGATGACGTCCCAGACCGGATGCTGAAAGTAGCGGACATGGCGCAAGAGCACGAGCAAGAGCGCGGCGTGGAACACCCATCCGAAGACCCAGATCCACTTGTTCGCCTTGAACAGGCTTTCGAACAAGACAACCTCCCGCGCCAGGCGGAACGCGACGCCGGATGTCGTGACCGGCGCCGGCGTGGTTGGAATCTTCAGCGGGGCCGGCGTCGTCGCGAACTGCCAGATGCGATACCCAACGCCACCGACGAGCACGAGGGTCGCGGCGTAAAAGAGCATGACATAGGCGATCGTTAGCGCGGTCATCGCCGGCTCCCGTCAGTGTCCCAGACTGGGGTTTGGGCGCGGCCGCGCGGAGCGGCAGCACCTGGCGTACGTCAGACGCAGCCCGTCGGCTTCGGCAGGCCGGCGATCTTGCATGCCTGCTTGGCCGGCCCGTAGGGGAACAGCTCGTAGAGATACTTGTTGGAGGACTTGTCCGGTCCCATGCGCTTGGCGAGCGCCTTGGTGAGCACGCGGATCGCCGGGGCGATCTGGTACTCGTCATAATACTCGCGCAGGAAATTCACGACCTCCCAGTGTTCCGGGGTCATGTCGATGTTCTCGTCCTTCGCGATGAGGCCGGCCAGTTCCGGGCTCCAGACGCTGAGGTCGGTGAGGTAGCCTTCCTCGTCAGCGGCGAAGTCCTGGCCGTTGAAATGATAACCCATGCTCGTCTCCTTCTGCCTTCACGATCCGCGGCTCGTTCCGCGGCAAACAAAGTTTTTTCAGAGCCACGCCTGCGTGCGCGCGTGCTCCGCCGCCAGATCGACGAAACCGCCGTAGTCGACGACCTGGACGCAAGCGTCCATATCCTCGGGCTTTAGGCCGCGGGCGGCAAGATCAGGACCCAGCGCATACATGCTGCATTGCTTTCCGGCCTCGGCAAGGCGGCCTGCGAAACTGCCGCCCTTGCGCGCGCCCACCACGGCATCCTCGATGAGAAGCACCGCATCGCCCGGCTTGCAGTGGCCAAGACAACTCGACAGGCTGTTGCGCTCGAACGGCGACTTGTTGACGGTGTGCAGCGTGGACATCGCGATTCCTCAAAAGCTCAGGATGACGTCCTGCGACGCCATGATGTCGGCCATTTCGGCGCGGCTGACGATCTTGATCGAGGGGATATCCTCCTCATCGTCGGTGTCGTGCGTGATCTCGAGAAGATCGTCCGTGCTCAGGCCGCGCTCCTCCAGCGATTCCCGCTCGACATAGAGATCGCGCACGTCGTAGTCGCCCAGCGCCCGATAGGTGCCGGAGAAATTCTTGGCACCGATGCCCTTGGTGTTCTGCCCCCGGGCGAGCTGAAAAACGCCGTCGTCGAGGAAGGCGAGGCTGACGGCCTGCTCGAAGGCCGCGCCGATCAGCACGACTTCGAGCGATTCCAGCGCATAGATCGAGCCGTGCGGCGCCTTGCGGTTGACGTAGAGGAACTTCTTCTGTGCCTGGGCCATCATCGCCTCCTCAGTCGCCGAAGACCACAAGGCGATCGGCGAGGATGCCGGCCTCGATCAGCTGGCCGAGACCAGAAATGCGGAAGCCCGGAGCGATGTTGTTCGCATCCTTGCCCTGGCGCTTGGCTTCGTTTTCGTCGAGGATGCCGCGACGCTGGGCGGCGGCGATGCACACGACCATATCAAGGTTGTGCTTCGCGCCGAGTTCGGACCAGTTGCGCTGCACGTTCCGCTCGTCCTGCGGCGGAACGGTGAGGCGCGTCGCGTTGTTCACCCCGTCGTGGTAGAAGAACACGCGAACAACCTCGTGGCCCTTGTCCAGGGCCGCCTTGGCGAACTGATACGCCGTGTCCGAGGCCTGGTGCGTATAGGGCCCCTCGTTGACGACAATTCCGAACTTCACAGTCCCGATCTCCCCAGAACCCACTTCAGAAGTGGATATGCGTGGACATGTTCATGTTGTGGCGCGCGCCCACCCAGGTGTCGATGTGGTGCGGCGTGAAGGCCAGGCCCGTCATCTCGAAGAAGCGCGGCCAGCCGATACGCTCGATCCACTCGCCCATGCGCTCCCAGTAACGGCCATCCTCCTTGTAGGCGTAGAGGATCTTGCGCACGACCTCCGCCACTTCCGGCCAACGCGGCGCGTTGTTCGGCAGGTTCGCGGCCACGAGCTTGTGGAAGGTCGGCTTCGAACGGGCGTTGGAATGCTTGCCGCCGACCCAGATGGCGATCTTGGTCGAATCCGCGCCATTGATCTGCATCGGCGGACACGGTGGATAGCACGCGCCGCAGCAGACGCACTTGCGCTCGTCCACTTCCAGCGACGGCTTGCCGTTGACCATCGCGGGACGGATGGCCGCGACCGGGCAGCGCGCCACGACAGCAGGCCGCTCGCAGACGTTGGCGACGAGATCGTGGTTGATCTTCGGCGGCTTGGTGTACTGGACGTTGATGGCGATGTCGCCCTGGCCGCCGCAGTTGATCTGGCAGCAGGAGGTGGTGATGCGCACGCGGTTCGGCATCTCCTCCTTGATGAACTCCTCGTACATCATGTCCATCAGGCTCTTGACGACGCCGGAAGCGTCCGTGCCCGGGATGTCGCAGTGCAGCCAACCCTGCGTATGGGAAATCATCGAGACCGAGTTGCCGGTGCCGCCGACGGGGAAGCCCGCCTCGTTCAGCGCCTTGATCAGCGCCGGCACCTTGTCGAACCGCGAGACCATGTATTCGATGTTCGAGCGGGTGGTGAAGCGCACGTGGCCCTCGCCCACCTGATCGGCGATGTCGCAGAGCTTGCGGATGGTGTAGACATCCATCTGGCGCTGCGTGCCGGCGCGCACGGTCCAGACCTCGTCACCGGTCTTCGACACATGGTGCAGGACACCTGGACGCGGCCGATCATGGTAGGCCCACTGTCCGTAGTTCTTTTTCAGCACGGGATGCATGTACTGGAACGGGTCGGGCACGCCATGCTCGTCGGGAAGACGAGGCTTTGCGGGCGCATTGGCCTGAACCTGGCTCATGAAAGATTCCTTCCTAGTCGATCAGTCTCACGCTCGGCCGGCCATTCCGGCGCGAGACAGCGCGCCAGAGCCAGCCCCGAGCAGGCTCATTCCGCCGCGGTCTTGGCAGCGTTTTTCGCGGCCTTGCGCTCGAAATACTTCTCCGCCTCTTCGGTGAAGTTGTCCGTCCGGACGTAGCTCGACGTGCGCGGATGCCTGACCATGTTCGGATCCGGCTCGACCCCGATCGCTTCCAGGAAGAAGGGCAGCCCGATACGGTCGATCGTCTCGCCGATACGCTCGTGCTCGAGCGCATTCTCGGCGAAGAAGTCCAGAACCTTTCGCGCGAACTCCACGAGGTTCTCATGATCTTCGTCGGTGTTCAGCGGCATGAACGGGACCACGACGATGCCCATCAGGTCGCCGATCTTGAGCGACCGCTTGCCGCCGATCAGGATCGTCGCGCCCCTGTCATCGCCCGGCGAGAGCGCCTTGGTCATGACGTTCAGGCAGTGCATGCAGCGCACGCAGGACTTGTTGTCCACATCAAGCGTATCGTCGTCGTTGAGCGACAGGGCCCTGGTCGGGCACATGGCGATGACCGTATCGATCATCTCCTTGCGGCCCTTCTTGGCGACAAAGGCCTTCACCTCTTCCTGGTCGACCTTCATGTCGTCGCGCCAGGTGCCGATCACCGCGAAATCGGCGCGATGGATGGCGTTGACGCAGTCGTTCGGGCAGCCCGAGAACTTGAACTTGAACTTGTAGGGCAGCGCCGGGCGGTGCATCTCGTCGAGGAACGAATTGATGACGGAGCGATGCGCCTTGACCTCGTCGTAGCAGCTCATCTCGCAGCGGGCATGGCCGACGCAGCTCATGGCCGTGCGCAGCGCCGGACCAGCGCCGCCCAGGTCGAAGCCGATGGCGTTGAGCGCGTCGAAGGCCTTCTGCGTGTTCTCGGTCGAGGTGCCCTGGAACATGATGTCGCCGGACTGACCGTGGAAGGCGATCAGACCCGAGCCATGCTCTTCCCAGATGTCGCACATCTGGCGCAGCACATCGGTGTTGTAGTGAAAGCCGGCCGGCGGTTGCACGCGCAGGGTGTGGAATTCCTTGGACTCAGGAAACTTGTCGGCGACTTCCGAGAAGCGCGGGATAACGCCGCCGCCATAGCCGAAGACCGAGACCGTTCCGCCTTTCCAGTAGCCAAGGCGATTGGTGTAGGAATGCTCGAGCTGCCCAAGCAGGTCGTTCATCATGGTGGCGTATTTCTTGCCGCCGGAATCGCGCAGCCGCTTCAGGCCCGTGACGAAGCTTGGCCAAGGGCCGCTTTCAAGCTGGTCGAGATTCGGGGTCGGACGCGCAGCCGTCTTGCAACCGCAGCCCCCACTGCCACAGTCGCCGCCCTTCGACTCATTGGCCATCTTGTCGTCCGCCATCGGTAGCCTCCTCGCCGTCTGGTCCGTTTCGCGCCCGGACCACTGGATTTCGCTGTCTCGGCCATACGTCCGCAGACGTCAGCCGGTTTGGCTTGGCCGATCGACTTGGCGACAGGGGCTTAAGGCTCTTCGGCCTCTTTCCTCCAGGTCGCGGAACTCGACGGCCCGCTTGTGGTTTCTTGTATTTGTATATTAGAATGAATGCAAGTGATGAATTGCAGGGAGGGGCCGGGGTGACCCGATATTTTTTCGAACGGCGGCTCAGTTTCGCTTGGGGTCAGCGGCGCGAACACGGCCATCGAGAGTTCGGTAAGATATTCGATTCGCTCGCCAATCCGGAGCAGTCATTGGCTTTTCGGCTTGCTGCGCCATATCCCGCCCCCGTCATTCGAAGGCGCCTTGCGGCGTCACTCCTCCAGCACAATCCATGAGCGATGTCCCCCGCATGATCCCGTCCACGTCGATGCCGACCGCCAGGATCACGGCCGCAGGAGCAGGCTCCGGGCCCTTCTCGCTCGCCGACGAGACCGCCTACCGCGCCTGGCGCGCGGCCCGGCTCGACGCCGCGCCCAAGCAGGCGGACGACCTGATCATCCCCGTCGCCGACCTCGCGCAGCCGACGGAATCGGAGCTGGCCGCCCTGCGCGCCATGGTCCGGCGCGCGAACATGGCGGTCTACCGCTCGCCAGCCCTTACTGAACATGCTGAATCCGCGCGCCGCGCGCTGGCCCGTTTCGCCCAAATCGCGGGGCTGACCGAGTTCGAGGAACACCGCTCGTCCGGGCCGGATGGAATCGTCCCCATCGAGGTGGTGGAAGAAGGCCTGCGCGCCGGCTTCATTCCCTTCTCGAACCGGGCGATCAACTGGCATACCGACGGCTACTACAACTATCGCGGACCGGACCGCTGCATCCGCTCGATGGCGCTGCATTGCGTGCGCAGCGCTGCGGCCGGCGGCGAGAGCGGGCTGTTCGATCCCGAGATCGCCTATATCCGGCTGCGCGACCGCAATCCCGACTACATCAGAGCGCTGATGCATCCCGAAGCCATGACCATCCCGGCGCACGAGGAGGCGACGGTGAGCGCCCATGGCGCGGTGGCCGGTCCCGTCTTCGTCGCGCACCCGACAACAGGCGCGCTGATCATGCGCTTTACCATCCGCAAGCGGAACGTGACCTGGCGCGACGACCCAGTCCTTGCAGCTGCGCTTGAAGCGCTTGCCGACATCCTGGCGAATGATCCGCTGGTCTACCGGCTACGCCTCGAACCGGGGATGGGCGTCATCTGCAACAATGTCCTGCATGACCGGCGGGCGTTCGATAATGCTGCCGCAGATACCGCAGACGGCGGACGCCTGCTCTTTCGTATCCGTTCCTACAACGCGGTCTTCGAGACCGGACGCCCTGCAAGGCACTGACATGGCCAATCTCTCTGACCTGATCATCCAGCATCCGGAGATCACCTCGTTCTACGAACTGGAACGGCTGGTGGTGGAATCGGCCCGGAGCGGCATGATCCTGCTCTACTTCGATTTGAAGCCGGACTACGCGGACACGCCACGCGACTGGCAGAACCGGCTCGAAATGGCGTTCTATCGGGTAGAGACCCGTCCGGGGAAAAAACGATGAGCGTCGAGAACCGGACTCCGATCGTCGAGATCGCCGCGCCGTACCGGCGTGCCATTCGCCTTGAGGAGGTCGACTTCGAGAGCGGCATGCGCATGCTGCGCGTGGTGCTGCGGGAAGGCCACCGCATTACACAGATCGACCTCGACGCCGAAACCGCCGCCCGATGGGGCACCATGATGGCGGACTGGGCGGCACGCCAACCCGGCGGAGACACTGCATGAACGTGCTGCCAATCTATTTCGATGTGCGCAACAAGCCGGTTGCGGTGGTGGGCGGCGGCACGGTCGCCTCGCGCAAGGCCGAGATGGCGTTGCGCGCCGGGGCGACCGTCACGGCCTATGCCGCCGAACTCGGTGAAGATTTCCGCGGCGTGAAGGACCACCCCAACTTCCGCCACCAGGCCCGCGCCATTGAGGCCTCGGATGTCGATCCATGCGCGCTGGTCTATTGTGCGGTGGAGGATCAGGAAACCGCCGAGCGCGTCCATGCGCTGGCCAAAGCGGCACGCGTGCCGGTCAATGTCGCCGACAATCCTCCGCTCTGCGACTTTTCCATGCCGACCATCCTCGATCGCAGCCCCGTCGTCGTCGCCATCGGCACGGAGGGCGCTTCTCCCATCCTGGGGCGCATGCTGAAGGCCCGGCTCGAAGCGGCGGTCCCTGCTTCCTATGGACGACTTGCCGCCTTCGTCCGGACCTTCCGCGACGCGCTGAAGGACAAGGTGACGGACGGCGCCGGTCGTCGGCGCTTCTGGGAGCGGATCATGGAAGGGCCAGTCGCCGAGATGGTGCTGGCCGGCAAGGAGAAAGAGGCCGAGGCCGCACTCAACGCCGCGATTGAGGCAGAAGGGACGCGCGACACGCCAGCGATGGGCGAAGTCTACCTTGTCGGCGCCGGCCCCGGCGATCCGGATCTGCTCACCTTCCGGGCCCTGCGGCTGATGCAGAAGTGCGACGTCGTACTCTACGATCGCCTGGTGTCCGACGGCATCCTCAATCTGGTCCGCCGCGATTCGGAGCGGATCTACGTCGGCAAGCAAAGGGCGGATCATGCCCTGCCGCAGGAAGACATCAGTTCCCTGCTCGTCACGCTGGCCAGACAGGGCAAGCGCGTGCTGCGTCTGAAAGGCGGCGACCCATTCATCTTCGGGCGCGGCGGTGAGGAGATCGAAATGCTCGCGGCGCATCACATCCCGTTTCAGGTGGTGCCGGGCGTTACGGCAGCGGCTGGCTGCGCCGCCTATTCCGGCATTCCGCTCACCCATCGGGACCATGCCCATTCCTGCCTTTTCGTGACCGGACATGGCAAGGATGGCGACATCAGCGCGGACTGGACGACGCTGATCCAGCCGCGCCAGACCGTGGCGATCTACATGGGGCTTGCCAAGCTGGAGCGGCTGACCGCGGACTTCATCGCCCATGGTGCCGATCCGCAAACGCCGGCGGCGATCATCGAGAACGGCACGCGTGAGAACCAGCGCGTTGTCGTCGGCACCATCCGGTCTCTGGTCGAGGATGCCCGGCGCGAGGGCCTGAAAGGACCGACCATCATCATCATCGGCAGCGTCGTGACGTTGCGCGACAAGCTCAACTGGTTCGCCAGCGCTGACCGGGCGCAGTTCCGGCAGGCGGCGACCGCCTGACCATCTGAAAGTTCGAGGGGAAAGACCACATGATTACCAAGGATTCCGTTCTGGCGGCGCTCGCCAGCGTGCCCGGCCCCGATGGCAGGACGCCGCTTGGCCAAAGCGGCGGCGTCACCAACATATCGGTTCAGGACAGCCGCGTATTCATCGCCATCACCGTCGACCCCGCCTTTCCGCGGACCCAGCCGGTCGAGATGGACATGTTGCGCAAGCGCGTCGAGGCGGCTGCGAAGACCGCGCCAGGCGTGCTCAGCGCCATCGTCACCTTCACCGCCGAACGGCCGACCACCAACGCCCCGGCCGGCAGGCCGAAGGCGCGCGGCCAGGGTGATCCACAGGGCGACCCGGTGCCCGGAGTGAAGCACATCGTCGCCGTTGCCTCCGGCAAGGGCGGCGTCGGCAAGTCGACCACGGCGGCCAATCTCGCCGTCAGTCTCGCGGCCCTTGGTCTAAGAGTCGGCGTGCTCGACGCGGACATCTACGGTCCGTCGATGCCGCGGCTGTTCGGCCTGACCGCCAAGCCGGACGTCAATGACGAGGGACAGCTCATTCCGCTGGAGAATCATGGCTGCAAGGTCATGTCGATCGGCTTCCTCGTCGACGAGAACACACCAATGGTCTGGCGCGGACCGATGGTCATGTCGGCGCTCACGCAGCTCCTTCGCGATGTCGCCTGGGGCGACCTTGACGTAATGGTGGTCGACATGCCGCCAGGTACCGGTGACGCGCAGCTTACCATGGCCCAGACCGTGCCACTCTCCGGCGCGGTGATCGTGTCGACGCCGCAGGATCTCGCCCTGCTCGACGCCCGGCGCGGCATCGCCATGTTCGAACGCGTCAATGTGCCGATCCTCGGTCTCGTGGAGAACATGAGCTATTTCGTCTGCCCGCATTGCGGCGAACGCTCGGACATCTTCGCCCATGGCGGCGCGAAGCGGGAAGCCGAGACGATGAACGTGCCGTTCCTCGGCGAGGTGCCGCTGGAGATGGCGATCCGCGAGACATCGGACGGTGGCCAGCCGATCGCGTCGACCGCACCGAACGGCCCGTTCGCGGCGATCTACGCCAACGTGGCGCGCGAACTGTCGGACCAGCTGGCGCTGACCGAACCGGCCGCGCGGCCGCAGCTCAAGATCGTGGTGGAGTGAGGCGATGATTCCCAAGGCTGCGCCGACTCCCAGCGAGATCCGGCTCAAGGATAAGGGCCGGCTGCTCGTCGTCTCCTTCCCGGACGGGGCAAGCTACGAGCTTCCGGCCGAACTCCTGCGCGTCGAGAGCCCTTCGGCCGAGGTGCAGGGGCATTCGCCGTCCGAAAAGCGCATCGTTCCGGGCAAGAAGGACGTCGCCATTCTCCGGATCGAACCCGTGGGACGCTATGCCGTGCGCCTGACCTTCGACGACGGGCACGATTCCGGCATCTACGCGTGGGACACGTTCGTCAGCATGGGCACCAACAGGGAAGGCTTGTTCGCCGCCTATCTCGAAGCGCTGAAAGCACGCGGGCTCAGCCGGTGACGCATCAGGACGATGCTCCAAACGAGGCCTTCAACGCGCCGATATAGGTGCCTTCCTCCAGGTACTTCACCCCATAGTAGGCGCCGGCGATGATCGAGGCCCAGGCGATCATGCCGCCGAACGCCAGCGTCGCCGTGCCGGTCATGCCCTGACCGATCGTGCAGCCCAGCGACAGGATGGCGCCGATGCCCATCAACGTCGCGCCGCCGAGATGGCGCACCAGGTCGTCCTTGTCGGCAAAGCTCTCGATCCGGAACCGTCCGGTCCCCGCTGCCATCAGGAAGCTGCCGAGCACAACCCCGGCGACCAGGGCGGCGCCGAAATTGATCGTCGTACCGGTGAACACCATCAGGTATTGCAGGAACTCGGCAATGGGCGAAGCAAAACTGAGCGAGGTCAGCGGCACCGGAGCGAATTCATCCTTCGCCAGGATTCCTGTCACCGTCCAGCCGCCAAGAATGGTCAGCCCGATGCCGACGCCGGCGAAAACATCACGGCCGGACCGGCGGAAATCGGCGTCCTTCAGCGCATACCAGAGCAGCGCGCCCCCCACGACGACACTTGCGACAACCCGCCCGGCAACCGGCGAAAGACCACCGAAGCGGGAAAACATCTCGCCGACACCCTGCGTCTTCAGGCCGATGCCTTTCAGGTCATAGTTCAGGCTTGTCTCCATCGCGGCGCGCAGCGGCGCGATGATGCCGCGCAGGGTCATGTAGGCCACCATGCCCATGACCATCAGCACAACGAGCGACTTCAGATTTCCAGCGCCAAGGCGAACCAGCGTGCGCCCGGCGCAGCCCCCGGTCTTGGTCATGCCGAAGCCGAACATCAGGCCGCCAAGGATCGCACCGGCCCAGCCCAGATTGCTGGTGAGGTAGAAACTCGAATCGATGTTGATCAGGCCGGCAAGATGCATCGCCTGCGTACCGAACAGCGCAACCGCCGCCGCCAGAACCCAGGCCCGCATACGGCGGCCGTCTTCCATCAGGATCAGATCGGACACGGCGCCGAGCGTGCAGAAATTCGTGCGCTGCACGATGGCGCCAAACACAAGGCCGACAACCAGACCGCCGATGCCGAGAACCGTCGAAGTCGCCAAGCCGTCCATCGCTTCCACCCGCTGTTGCGGGATCTGCGCATGCCCGCTTCGTTACATAATCATATGCGAAAGTTTATATGTCACGCAAGGTAGCAGGCCGCGACGAATTGAACAGCTCGTGCTCCGATCAGGAGCGTTGAGGCCGCGTGACACGGCGCAGGGTCAGATTGATCCGCTGGTCCTCGGGCACCAGCGTCGAGGTTCCGGGATAGATCCGGTCGACGCCGTGGAAACACAGGCGCGACTCGCCCCCGATGACCAGAACATCGCCGCTTTCCAGACGGAACGAGCGCGTCGGCGCGGTGCGTGCCGTCCCTCCGAAGCGGAACAGCGCGCTGGCGCCGAGCGACACCGACACGACGGGCGCCGCGAAGTCGGCCTCGTCGCGATCCTGATGCAGACCCATGCGCGCGGCGCGATCATAAAGGTTGACCAGGCAGGCTTCCGGCGGATGGGGATAGCCGGCCACGGCGCTCCAGAGCGCGAGCAGCCCCTCCGGCATGGGAGGCCAGCAGACGCCCGAATCCGGGTGTGCGGCCTGATAGCGGTAGCCTTCCGCGTCGGATACCCAGCCGAGCGGCCCGCAGTTCGTCATCCTTACCGAGAATGGCTTGCCGGTGCGCGGCATCCTGGGCGTAAACAGCGGGGCGTCCCGGACAACGCGCCGCACCGTTTCGACCAACTGCTCCTGTGCCGACCGACCGAACCAAGCACGATGCAGGATGAGGCCCGGCTGCAGCGCGACCCCGGCGCTGTTGCAAGCCGCCCCCTCAGGCGCCGTCATCCAGCGCCTTCCACATGAACAGGGTGTCATCCCATCCGCCCTGCGGCGAGCGTGCGAAACGCGGAACCGGGCCGGCAACCTGCCAGCCGAGACGTTCGTAAAGCCGGCGCGCATCGCTCGTGGTCACCGTGTCCAGGACGAGCACGAAGCGGCCCATGGACCTGGCATGAGCTTCCGCGGCCTTCATCAGCGCCGCGCCAATGCCCTTCCGGCGGGCGCGGGAATGGACGAGCATCTTGGCAATATCGGCGCGATGGGTCTGGTTCGGCATGCCGGCCGGGCAGAGTTGCACCGTGCCGACGAGGTCATCCCCCTCAAAGGCCGCGAACAGCAGGCGCTCACCGGAGGCGACACCCGGCACGATGGAGCGCCACCATGCCTTCGCATCATCCTTCGAAAACGGCAGGACGAAGCCGACGCCGGCCCCACCCGACACGCAATCGGCAAGCACGTCCGCGAGGTCGTCGAGATGGGATTCGGCCTCCGGAGCGGACAGACGGCGGATATGCGCGATCATGGCTCAATCCGCTATGCCAAGAACGTCCGCCATCGAATAGACACCGGGTGGCCTGCCGCGCGCCCAGAGCGCCGCCTTGACGGCGCCGACGGCGAAGAGCCCACGATCCTCGGCGCGGTGGGTCAGCTCAATGCGCTCGCCGGAGCCGGCGAAGGTCACGGTATGGTCGCCAATCACCGATCCTCCACGCAGCGAGGCGAATCCGATGTCTCCGGTCCGGCGCGCGCCGGTGTGGCCATTGCGGCCGCGTGCCGAATGCGCGCCGAGATCGATGCCGCGCCCCTGAGCCGCCGCCTGCCCCAACAGCAGCGCCGTGCCCGATGGCGCATCCACCTTGTGACGGTGGTGCATCTCGACAATCTCGATGTCAAACTCCGGCCCGAGCGCCGCCGCCGCCCGTTTCACCAGCGCGGCCAGGAGATTGACTCCCAGGCTCATGTTGCCGGACTGCACCACGACCGCTGTGCGACCGGCATCCGAGATGGCGGCGAAATCGGCCTCCGCCAGCCCAGTGGTGCCGATGATGTGGATCAGCCCCTTCTCAGCGGCACAGGCGGCGAAAGCGCGGGTTGCTTCGGGCGCCGTGAAATCGATGATGCCGTCCGCGTCGGCGAAGGCCGTGTTTATGTCGTCCGTCACAACGACGCCAAGGGCCGGCAACCCTGCAAGCAGCCCAGCATCCTGCCCGAGGGCGGGCGCGCCGGGACGCTCCAGTGCGCCGCTCAGGCGTACGCCGCCGGCTTCGGTAATCGCCCTGACCAGCGTGCGCCCCATACGGCCGCCTGCCCCGACGACGGCAAGTCTCAGATCACCCATTCCCGTGGTTCCGTCGTGGTCAGGCCGGCTGAGCGCCTTCATAGCCTTCGATGATGATCAGGTCGCCGGAGGAGATCCAGCCGCCCCTGTGCTTGCAGGCTTCCTTGTATTCCGGCGAGTGATAGCAATCGAGCGCGGCCTGATAGGTCGGAAACTCGATCACAACATTGCGCGCACGCGACCCGCCCTCCTTCAGTTCGAAGGCGCCGCCGCGAACGAGATAGCGCGCGCCATACTTCTTGAAAGGAATCTGGTTGAGCGCCGCATACTGCTTGTAGCTGTCCATGTCATAGACATCGACCCGCGCGATCCAATAGCCCTTGGCCATGCTGCGAACTCCGTATGAAACCCATGGACGACCTTTAGGGCATGCCAGCGCCCCGGCGGTCAACCGGCGGCGGCGATTTCCGCAACAATCGCCTCGGCCGCGGCCTTGGGATCCGCCGCCTCGGTCACCGGGCGACCGACGACGAGCCGGTCGGCACCGGCACGGATGGCATCACGCGGAGTCATGACCCGCTTCTGGTCTCCGGCGGCGCTGCCTGCGGGGCGCACGCCCGGTGTGACGATCTCCAGCGCGCGACCCACGGTCTCGCGCACGCCCGCAATGTCGAGGGGCGAGCAGATAAGGCCGTGCGCGCCGGACTCCATGGTCTGACGTGCGCGCCGGCGCACGAGATCGGCAACGCCGAGACCGTATCCGGCCAACGCCAGATCAGCATCGTTCATCGATGTCAGCACGCTGACGCCAAGAACCTTGAGACCGCCCTTCCCCGCACCCCGCACGGCGGCAGCCAGCGTCTGAGGATAGGCATGAACCGTCAGATATGTGGCGCCCAGCCCGGAGACCGCCGCAGCAGCGCGTTCGACCGTGTTGGGGATATCGTGCAGTTTCAGATCAAGAAATACCTTCTTGCCGGCGGCGACGAGTTCCTGCGCGATGTCGAGGCCTCCGGCATAAACCAGCTCCTTGCCGATCTTGTAGAAGCTCGCGGAATGCCCGAGGCGGGTCACCATGGCGCGCGCTTCCGCAACGGACGGCAGGTCCAGAGCCACAATCATGCGGTCGCGCGCATCAGTCATCAGCAAAACTCCAGCGGTCGAAGGGGGCGGCACCGCTTAAGCACGATTCGCCGCCCCGGCGCGACGCAATAGGCTCCTGCCTACTCCGCCGCCATGCGTGTGATCATGGTCAGCGCTTCGTCCTGCACCTGCTCGGGCGAAGGCGGCGCGACCACAGGCGCGCGGTTCCTGGCCGGCTGAACCTTGAACCAAATCGAATACAGCGCGGGCAGGAACAGCAGGGTCATGAAGGTCGCGGTGGCCAGGCCGCCAGCGATCGTTATAGCCATCGGCCCCCAGAACAGACTGGTCGACAGTGGAATCATCGCCAGGATCGCCGACAGCGCGGTAAGGACGACCGGCCGCGCGCGACGGACCGTCGCTTCGATCACCGCCTCGCGCATATCCGCTCCGGCGGCGAGATCCTCATCGATCTGCTGCACGAGGATGACGGTGTTGCGCATGTCCATTCCGGCAAGCGCGATCAGGCCGAGGAGCGCCACGAAGCCGAAAGGCGCATTGAACAGGTTCAGCCCGATCGAGGCGCCGACAATGCCGAGCGGAGCCGGTGCAAAGACCAGGAACAGCCGCGAGAAGGACTGCAACTGCAACATGAGGATCGTCAACATGCCAAGGATCATCAGCGGAAACAGCATGAAGATCGAACTGTTGGCTTTTCCCGATTCCTCCACCGAGCCGCCCTGTTCGATGCGCATGCCCGGGGGAAGCGTCGCGATGAGCGGCTTCAGTGCCTCGCCCACATCGTGGCTCACCGTCGGCGGCTGCACGCCATCGACCACATCGGCGCGCACCGTGATCGCCAGTTCGCGGCTGCGCCGCCACAGGATCGGGTCCTCATGGACGTATTCGATCCTGGCGACCTGGGCGAGCGGCACCGGGACACCGCCCCGGGTGGCGATCGTGAGTTCGCCGATCCGTGACAGGTCGGCGCGTTCCGCCGGCGCCGCGCGGGCCACGACGTCTACCCGCTCGGTGCGGTCGCGGACCGAGGTGACCGTAACGCCCGACAACCAGGTCTGCAGCATGTTCGAGACATCCTGGACGTTCAGACCGAGGGCACGCGCCCGATCCTGGTCGACAACGAGGCGGACGGACGGCGTCTGCTCGTTCCAGTCAAAATGCGGGTCGCGCGCCGCCACGTTGGCGCGCATGATGTCCCGGACCTTCAGCGCGGTTTCGCGGACCGAGGCGGGATCGGGGCCGATCACCCGGAACTGGACCGGAAAGCCGACCGGTGGGCCGAAATTGAACCGATCGACGCGAACACGCGCTTCGGACAGCTTGCCCGCCGCGACCTCGCCTTCAAGGCGTGCCTTGATGCGCTCGCGGGCCGCCACGTCCCTGGCGATGATCACGATCTCGGCGAAGGCCTCGTCAGGCAACTGCGGGTTCAGTCCGAGCCAGAAGCGCGGCGACCCCTGCCCAACGTAGGTGGTGAAGGTGGCGATGTCCTTGTCATCCTTCAGCATCGCCTCGCCGCGCTTGGCGATGTCCAGCGACGCCGTGATCGACGTGCCCTGCGGCATGCGCATCTGGAAAAACAGTTCGGGACGCGAGGAAATCGGGAAAAACTGATGTTGAACGCGGGTGAAGGCGGCGATCGACCCGGCAAGGATGAGCAGCACAGCGCCGACCGTCACATACTTGTGGTCAACCGACCAGGACACGGCCCGGCGCAGCCCGTTGTAGACCGGCGTGCGATAGATGGCGTAGGGATCGGAATGGTCGGGCGGCGGCGGCGCAGGCCGGCCGCGTCT
>ERZ761609.1330-NODE-1330-length-22360-cov-12.787536_pt1 | contig 22360 bp, 22 predicted proteins | sample MGYA00511163_ERZ761609 | MGnify/ENA primary metagenome ERZ761609 (study PRJEB28899, sample SAMN02445070) | bioreactor sludge metagenome | biome: EBPR sludge | place: Australia: Brisbane, Thorneside Wastewater Treatment Plant | collected 2011-12-16 ... | reverse complement strand
CGTCTCGTCGAGACGCCGCCTCGGCGCGTGATACGGCGCCCCGGTGAACCGCTCCGTCTCGCCGCGCCGCGCGGCCATGGCGAGATCGCGCAGCGCCATGATGAACAGATCGAGCGAGGCCCGGCCTTCCGATTCCGTCGGCTCGATCAGCATCGCGCCATGCACCACCAGCGGGAAGTACATGGTCATGGGGTGATAGCCCTCGTCGATCATCGCCTTGGCGAAGTCGAGCGTCGTCACGCCCGTGTCCTTCAGCCAGGCATCGTCGAACAGCGCCTCGTGCATGCAGGGCTTGTCGCCGAAGGGCTGCGACATCAGGTCGGACAGGCCGGCGCGGATGTAGTTGGCGTTGAGCACCGCATCCTCGCTGGCCTGCCGGATGCCGTCCGCCCCGTGCGACAGCATGTAGGACAGGGCACGCACATACATGCCCATCTGCCCGTGGAAGGCGGTGACGCGCCCGAAAGCCTGTGACCCGTCCGCATGCTCGACCAGGACTATCCGGTCGCCGTCCTTGTGGAGGAACGGCACCGGCGCATAGGGGGCGAGCCGCTCCGACAGCACGACCGGGCCGGAACCCGGGCCGCCGCCGCCATGCGGCGTCGAGAAGGTCTTGTGCAGGTTGATGTGCATGGCGTCGACGCCGAGATCGCCCGGCCGCGTCTTGCCGACGATGGCGTTGAAATTCGCGCCGTCGCAATAGAAATACGCCCCGGCCTCATGCATCGCTGCGGCGATGTCCGCGATTTCCGGTTCGAACAGGCCGCAGGTGTTCGGATTGGTCAGCATGATCGCCGCCACGTCCGGGCCGATGAGCTTCTTCACCTCGGCGACGCGCACGGTGCCATCGGAATCGGCCGGCACGGACTTGACCGAAAAGCCGATCAGCGCCGCCGTCGCCGGATTGGTGCCATGGGCCGAATCCGGCACCAGAACCACATTGCGCGTCTTGCCTTCGCCCTTGGCTTCGATCGCGGCCTTGATCGCCATCATGCCGGCCAGTTCGCCATGGGCGCCCGCCTTGGGGCTGAGCGCCACCGCCGGCATGCCGGTCAATTCCATCAGCCAGCGCGACAGTTCCGCCATCACGTCGATCGCGCCTTGAACCGTCGATTGCGGCTGGAGCGGATGCACGTCGTTGAAGCCCGGCAGCCGCGCCATCTTCTCGTTGAGGCGCGGGTTGTGCTTCATCGTGCAGGAGCCGAGCGGGAACAACCCGGTGTCGATGCCGTAGTTCTTCTGGCTCAGCTTGACGTAGTGGCGCATCGCCTCCGGCTCGGACAGGCCGGGCAGGCCGATGGCCGCCTTCCGCTCCAGCCCGCCGAGGCGGTTCGCCACCTTGGCCGGTTCCTCAATGTCGACGCCGGTCGCGTCCAGGCGGCCGGTCTCGAAGATCAGCGCCTCTTCCTGCATGAGCGCGCGATTGCCGGTGAAGGTGGCATGGCCGGTTGTGGTGGCGCTGCCGGCGGCGGTGGGGCGACCCTGGTTGTTGAGCATCACAGCACCTCCTTCAGGGCGCCGGCGAGCGCCGCGCGATCGCCGTCCGTGTTGACCTCGCTGGAGGCGATGACGAGCAGGTCATCGAGCCCCCGGTTCGGCAGCAGTCTCGAGACCGGTACGCCCCCGAGGATGCCGCGTTCTACGAGCTTTTCGAGCACCGCGGCGGCATCCTGCTTCAGCCGCACCGTGAATTCGTTGAAGAAGCTCCGGGTGAGCACCTCGACGCCCGGCACGCCGGACAGCATGTCCGCCAACGTCACCGCATTGGCGTGATTCACGGCCGCCAGCCGGCGCAGGCCCGCTTCGCCCAGCAACGACATGTGAATGGTGAAGGCCAGGGTGCAAAGCCCTGAATTCGTGCAGATATTCGACGTTGCCTTCTCGCGGCGGATGTGCTGCTCGCGCGTCGACAGCGTCAGCACGAAGCCGCGCCGGCCTTCCGAATCGACCGTCTCGCCGCAAAGCCGCCCCGGCATCTGGCGCACATACTGCTGCTTCGTCGCGAACAGCCCGACATAGGGGCCGCCGAAATTGAGGCCGTTGCCGATCGACTGGCCTTCCCCGACCACGATGTCGGCCCCCATCTCGCCCGGCGATTGCAGCGCGCCGAGCGAAACTGCCTCGGTGAAGACGGCGATCAGCAGCGCGCCGGCGGCCTTGCACTTGGCGGACAAAGCGCTGATATCCCTGATGTTTCCGAAGAAATCCGGAGTTTGCACGACCACGCAGGAGACTGTGGAATCAATCGTCGCGGCCAGGTCTTCCGCAGCCGTCACGTCCGGCGGCAGGACCACGAGGTCGTCGCCTGCCATGTCGGAAAGGGTTCGCACCACATCGACGTAGTGCGGGTGCAGTCCACCGGAAAGCACTGCCTTGCGCCGCTTGGTGACGCGATGCGCCATCAGCACGGCTTCTGCCGTGCCGGTGGAGCCGTCGTACATCGAGGCATTGGCCACGTCCATGCCGGTCAGCAAGGCGACTTGCGTTTGAAATTCAAAGAGATACTGGAGCGTGCCTTGGGCGATCTCGGGCTGATACGGCGTGTAACTCGTCAGGAACTCCGAGCGCTGGATCAGGTGATCCACCGTCGCCGGCACATGATGCTTGTAGGCGCCGGCGCCGACAAAGAACGGCACGGCCGAGGCCGGGACGTTCCGCCCCGCCATCTTCGACAGGATGCGCTCGACCTCCAGCTCAGTCCGGGCGCGCGGAAGATCCGGAAGCGATTTCAAGCGCTTCTCCGCCGGGATGCTGGCGAAAAGCTCATCGACCGAGCCGACGCCGATGCGCGCCAGCATGGCGTCCCGGTCAGCCTGTGTATGGGGCAGGTAACGCACGGTGTCTCTCCGCTGTCGGGAATGTCAGCCCAAGGTCTTCAGGTAGTCCTGGTACTGCTCTTCGGTCATCAGGGCGTCGAGCTGCGCCGTGTCGGCGATCCTGAGCTTCAGGAACCAGCCATCTCCAAGCGGCGCCTCGTTCACCGTCGCCGGATTGTCGGCGAGCCGGGCGTTGACCTCGACCACACTGCCGGCGACCGGGGCGTAGATCTCGCTGGCGGCCTTGACGCTTTCGACCACCGCCGTCTCGGCGCCCTGGGCCACCTCCTTGCCGGGCGCGGGCAGGTCGACGAACACAACGTCACCGAGTTGCGCCTGCGCGTAGTCGGAAATGCCAACCGTTCCGATATCGCCCTCGACACGGATGTATTCGTGGTCCTTGGTGTAGCGGATGGTGCTCATGAGGGATCTCCCGGAGTGGTATCAGCCGGCCTTCGGCTGGAAAAAACGTTTGGGAACAAAGGGCATCGGCGCGACGACGGCCGGCAACGGCTTGTCGCGCACGATCAGTGTCAGCGCCGTGCCGGGCCTGGCGAAAGCAGCCTCGACATAGCCCATGGCGCAGGGGCCGTTCCGCGTCGGACCGAATCCGCCGGAGGTGACCACGCCGACCTTGCGGCCATCGGCATGAATCTCGGCCCCCTCGCGCGCGGGCTGGCGCCCTTCCGGCAGGATGCCGACACGCAGGCGCGAAGGCCCGTCCCGCAGTTCGCGCTGGATGCGATCGGCGCCGGGAAATCCGCCTTCCTCGCGGCGTCGCTTCTGGATCGACCAGGCGAGGGCGCCCTCGACCGGCGAGGTCGTCGCATCAATGTCATGGCCGTAGAGGCACAGGCCGGCTTCGAGACGCAGCGAATCCCGCGCGCCGAGGCCGATCGGCTTGACCAGAGGATCGGCGCAGAGCGTATCCCAAACCGTCGCGACGTATTTCGCGTTGATTGAAATCTCATAGCCGTCCTCGCCGGTATATCCGGACCGGGAAACGTGGCAGTCGAAATTGTCGAAACGCGTCGAGCGCGCCGACATGAACGCCATGTCGGCGCTGTCAGGACAATGCTTCGCCAGCACCTCGGCCGCTCTCGGCCCCTGCAGCGCGACAAGGGCGCGGTGCCCGGCGCGTAGAAGCTTCACATTCGCCGGCAGGCGCTGCTCGATCAGGGCGAAGTCCGCGTCCTTGCAGGCGGCATTGACCACGAGCATCAGGGCCCCATCCTCCGCCGGATCGACTGAGCGGGTGACCATGATGTCGTCGAGAATGCCGCCATCGCTCGCCAGGAGCTGCGAATAGCGCTGCTTTCCCAGGCCGAGATTGACGAAATCGGCGGGGCAAAGCGTTTCCAGCGCCCGGGCCGTCGTGTCGTGATCGGGGCCGAGCAGGAACGCCTGGCCCATGTGCGACACGTCGAACAGGCCGGCGTTCTCTCGTGTCCAGTTGTGCTCCGTCAAAATGCCCGTGGGATATTGCACCGGCATTTCATAGCCAGCGAAGGGCACCATGCGACCGCCGGCGGCAACATGCGATTCGTAAAGCGGGGTACGCTTTGCAGGCGCGGCAGGATCGGACATCGGGCGCTCCGGATACGACATGACGAGGCATGGGTCGAAACCCACGACCGCCCCCTCTGTCCCGTGACCTGAGAGATTCGCGCACGCCTGGGCGCGCACTTACTCCGTCGGTGAGCCTGAACGGCTGCTTTCCAGAGCGGCTTCCTCTCGCGGTCCTTTTGCCTGAGCGTTTCCGGGGCGGTTGCGCCTTCGGCGCCGGACGAGCCGGTCTCTCCCGCGAGGATCGAATGCCGTGCAGCGACCTAATGCGGCAGGGCGAGCCAAGTCAACGGGAAAAGCACGTGCGCCGCTAGCGTCTGCGCGTGCCGCGGCGCGGATCGGCCGGACCGCCGCCTTCGTCGAAGCCGACGTAGATGTCGTACTCCTCGGCCGGATCGTTATCGCTGACCGGCAGCGCGATGTTGTCTTCGATATGAACGAAACTGGCGCTGGCCTCGTTGGCGGGGATCGTGACGGAAACGCGTGCGAAGCGGGAGGCAACGACCGCTTCGCCGCGCTTGACGGCAACGCGCACTGGCACCGTGTAGGTGCCAGCCCTGCCTGCGGCCCCGATCAGCAATCGACCCTGAACGCCCACCTTGAGCGTCATGCTGTTACCGGCGAAGCGGCACTCCCTTGCCGTATCGACCAGCGAGGCCTGGTGCGAGACCTCGCTCCCGCCCTGTCGCCCGATGCGGTGAGCCGCTCCCCCCTCCAGCACGCCGACACTCGGACAGTTCAGGTCCCGCTGGGACGATTCGATCGGCTTTTCCGGAGGCACGGCCTGAGGATTGCCGAAGAATGCCAGACGCCACGAACTCGGCTGTCCGCTCGCCGCCGCCTGGTCGCCGCCGGAGGACTGGCAACCGGCAAGAGCGAGCCCGAGGGCGAGAACCAGGACGGAACGAAGAGAGACTGGCATGGTCAAACACTCACTGAAGCTGCGCAAAACCCTTCTCGAACCCGTCAAGACTAAGGGGCAGCCCGCGCCCCTCGTCCGGGGTCAGGAAGATCACGAAGGTCGCCTCCTTGCCCCGCTTGAACTTGTCGATGAGGGCGTCGTCCATCTCGACTTCGGCGACACAGCCGTTGGCGAGACAGCGCACGAATCCGGTCGCGCCGATCTCGGTCGTATCGATCTTCAGGCCGAGGCCGCGCGGCAACAACACGCCCAGCGGCGCGATCACGCGCAGGATCGGCTTGCGCGCGTTATTGGCCTTCGGGTCGCTGGCCTTGAGGGCGACGACGACGAGATTGATCTCGACCTTCTGGCCTTCGACGACGTTCTGGTCGTCAACCAGGCTCTGCATGAGGATGCACTGCTCCCCGGAGCGTCCCGGCAACGAGTCGCAGCGCAACTGCCAGTCGCCATGGGTTGCCTTGAGCGCGCCCTGTGCGCTGACAGGCGCCGCGGTCAAGCCGGCGACGGCCAGAAACGCGCTCAATGTCACGGCTCGCAACAGGTTTGGGGCTGGCAAAGGCATGGGCTTCCCGTTCAATCCGGCATAGCGGGTAACAGAGCAGGGGCGCGAGTCAAGGAACGGCGCGCGCGGCCCGCGCAATTTTGCCGCACCCCCGGCGGCAGGTTCGGCGCTGAGCGGTGTTGCGTCATGGCGGCACTTGTGTTTGACAGTCAAACTGAGGGGACTCGCCTGCGACGGCGAAGCCCGCGGTCGCACGCGGACTGCTGAGGAATTTCTCAAAGCCGCGCGACCGTTTTCATGAGACGATTGTGCTTCAGGAGCGGCTACATCCAATGTTTGGCATGAAGATGGCGGGGAAATTTGCGGGCGCTGGTCTCGCGGCGGCCTTGGTGTTCGCTTCCGCGAGCGCGGTCCTGGCGGAAGACAAGGGCATGCCCTTGCCCTGGCAGAAGGGATTGCAGCCGCCGGCCACCCAGATCGCCGAGAACATCCAGTGGTTCCATGACGGCCTGCTGCTGCCGATCATCACGGTGATCTCGATCTTCGTGCTCGCGCTGCTGATCTACATCGTTGTGCGGTTCAACGAGAAGGCCAACCCGGTCCCCTCCAAGACCACGCATCACACGATGCTGGAAGTGGCCTGGACGGTCATTCCAGTGCTGATCCTGGTGTTCATCGCGGTGCCGTCGTTCAAGCTTCTGCGCGAGCAGGTCGTGATTCCGAAGTCGGACATGACCATCAAGGTGACGGGCAAGCAGTGGTACTGGACCTTCGAGTATCCCAAGGATTACGGCGGCATCACCTTCGATGCGATCATGCTGAACGACGAGGACCGCGCCAAGGCGATCAAGGCCGGGGCCAAGGCCGAGGACATGCCGCGCCTGCTGGCCGTCGACAACATCGCCTACGTTCCGGTCAACAAGGTGGTCCGCGTTCAGGTCACGGCTGCGGACGTGATCCACGCCTTCGCCATCCAGTCCTTCGGCGTGAAGATCGACGCCGTGCCGGGGCGTTTGAACGAGACCTGGTTCAAGGCCACCAAGGAAGGCATCTATTACGGTCAGTGCCAGGAACTGTGCGGCAAGGATCATGCCTTCATGCCGCTCGCCATCCGCGTCGTCTCGCAGGACAAATACGACGCCTGGCTGAAAGAAGCGCAGAAGAAATTTGCAACCGACCCGTCGCCGGCGATGCAGTTCGCGGGCACGCCTGCGGTGCAGCAGTAACCGGCTACAGCTGATTTTTCAGGAGATTTAGATCATGGCATCGTCCGCGGCTCACGCCCACGATCACCACGACCACCCGACCGGCTGGCGCCGTTACGTGCTGTCGACCAACCACAAGGACATCGGCACGATGTACCTGATCTTCGCCATCGTGGCGGGGCTGGTTGGTGGCTTCCTGTCGATCATGATGCGCCTTGAGCTCCAGGAGCCGGGGATGCAGTATTTCGCCAGCGCGCACACGTTCAACGTGTTCGTCACCGGCCACGGCCTGATCATGATCTTCTTCATGGTCATGCCGGCGATGATCGGTGGCTATGCCAACTGGTTCGTGCCTCTGATGATCGGCGCGCCGGATATGGCCTTCCCGCGCATGAACAACATCTCGTTCTGGCTGCTGCCGTCGGCGTTGGCCCTGCTTGTGATCTCGATGTTCGTGGAAGGCCCGCCGGGCGCGAACGGCGTGGGCGGCGGCTGGACCATATACCCGCCGCTGTCGACTTCGGGGCAGCCCGGTCCGGCGATGGACTTCGCCATCCTGTCGCTGCATATCGCCGGTGCCTCGTCGATCCTTGGCGCGATCAACTTTATCGTGACGATCTTCAACATGCGCGCCCCGGGCATGACGCTGCACCGCATGCCGCTGTTTGTCTGGTCGATCCTGATCACGGCCTTCCTGCTGGTGCTGTCGCTCCCGGTGCTCGCGGGTGGCATCACGATGCTGCTGACCGATCGCAATTTCGGCACGACGTTCTTCGCTCCCGAAGGCGGCGGTGACCCGATCCTGTTCCAGCACCTGTTCTGGTTCTTCGGCCATCCCGAAGTCTACATCCTGATCCTGCCGGCCTTCGGCATCATCAGCCAGATCGTCTCGACCTTCTCGCGCAAGCCTGTGTTCGGATACCTCGGCATGGCCTACGCGATGGTGGCGATCGGGTTCGTCGGCTTCATCGTCTGGGCGCATCACATGTACACCACCGGCATCTCGCTCGGTGCCCAGCAGTACTTCGTCGCCGCGACCATGGTGATCGCCGTGCCGACCGGTGTGAAGATCTTCTCCTGGATCGCCACGATGTGGGGTGGTTCGCTGCGCTTCACCGCGCCGATGGTCTGGGCGATCGGCTTCATCTTCCTGTTCACCGTCGGCGGCGTGACCGGCGTCGTCCTGGCGAACGCCGGCGCCGACCGCGTGTTGCACGACACCTACTATGTGGTGGCCCATTTCCACTACGTGCTGTCGCTCGGCGCGGTCTTCGCGATCTTCGCGGCCTGGTACTACTGGTTCCCGAAGATCACCGGCTATGTCATTCCGGACTGGATCGGCCAGCTCCACTTCTGGATCGCCTTCATCGGCGCGAACGTGCTGTTCTTCCCGCAGCACTTCCTCGGGCTCGCCGGCATGCCCCGCCGTTACGTCGACTATCCCGACGCGTTCGCGGGCTGGAACTACATCTCGTCGATCGGTTCCTACATCTTCGCCTTCGGCCTTCTGGTGTTCTTCTACGGCTGTGCCGTCGCGCTGATCCGCAAGGAAAAGGCCGGCAACAATCCATGGGGCGAGAGCGCCAATACGCTGGAATGGACGCTGACCTCTCCACCGCCGTTCCACCAGTTCGAGACCCTGCCGCGCATCACCGGCAGCGACGGTCACTAACACCCATGCGGGGCGGCCTGCGCCGCCCCGCCCATTCCTGAAGCGACATTTCCCCAGATGACCGACGCCGGCCTTACACGTCCTTCCGCAGCGCTCCTTTCCGAAGCGGGGCCGGAGGATTTCTTCGCGCTGCTGAAGCCGCGGGTGATGTCGCTCGTCATCTTCACCGCGCTGGTCGGTCTGGTGCTGGCGCCTGGCCACATCCACCCCGTGCTTGGCGCGATCTCGATCTTCGCCATCGCGGTCGGAGCGGGCGCCGCCGGCGCGCTCAACATGTGGTATGATGCCGACATCGACCGGGTGATGGGACGCACCGCCAACCGTCCCGTGCCGGCCGGGCGCGTCAGCGAGTCCGAGGCGCTGTCGTTCGGCCTTATTCTTTCTGTACTCTCCGTTGGCGTGCTCGGTCTTGCCTCCAACTGGTTCGCCGCCGGGCTGCTGGCCTTCACGATCTTTTTCTACGCCGTGGTCTACACGATGTGGCTGAAGCGCTGGACGGCGCAGAACATCGTGATCGGCGGTGCCGCCGGTGCGTTCCCGCCCATGGTGGGCTGGGCGGCGGTGACCGCAAGTGCGACGATCGAAAGCTTCCTGCTGTTCCTCATCATCTTCATCTGGACGCCGCCGCACTTCTGGGCGCTCGCGCTGGTGAAGTCCGAGGACTACGCCCGCGCCGGCGTTCCGATGCTACCCGTGGTGGCCGGTGAAGCGAATACGCGCTTGCAGATCCTGCTCTATACGGCACTGCTGGCACCAACGGGCCTTGCGCCCTATGCGGTTGGCCTCGCCGGCCCCGCCTATGCCCTGGTGGCGACGCTGGGTGGTGCTGGCATGCTGTGGCTCGCCGTCGGGGTGTATCGCCGGCGGGAGGGCAAGGAAGCCACGAAGGCGTGCTGGAGGCTGTTCGGCTTCTCGATCCTCTATCTGTTCGCCCTGTTCGCTGCCTTGCTGGTTGAACGGCTCTTCGCCATGGCACGCTTCGGATGATGGCGATGGCGGAACCAGGCAAACAGCCGGAAGGCATTGTCCTTACCGAGGAACAGAAGCGCAAACAGCGTCGCCGTTCGGTCGCGCTTGCCTTGTGCATCGGCGGGCTCGTGGTTCTGTTCTACTTGATCACTGTCGTGAAGCTCGGCCCCGGCATACTTGTGAGGAAGCTTTGAACGCAGCTCCGTATCTCACTTCAGCAAGGCTTTCCGCGCGCAACCGGCGCACTGGCTGGATCGTCTTTGGTGTCGTGATGGGCATGCTCGGCCTGTCCTTCGCCGCCGTGCCGCTCTATGATCTGTTCTGCCGCACCACGGGGTTCGGTGGGACGCCGATGGTCGCGTCCAAGCCGGCAGACCGTCTGGGCACACGGATCTATACGGTGCGCTTCGATGCAGGGGTCAACCCGGCACTGCCTTGGCGATTCGAGGCTGAGGCCTCGTCCATCCAAGTGCGGCCCGGCGAAGTAAAGACAGTGACCTACAAGGTCCGCAACATCAGCGCCTCCGAGACGGTCGGGATCGCCAGCTTCAACGTGCTGCCGGAAATCACCGGCGGCTATTTCAACAAGCTCCAGTGCTTCTGCTTCACGGACGTGACGTTGAAGCCCGGGGAAACGCGTGAGGAATCCGTGGTGTTCTTTCTCGATCCGGATATCGAGAACACGCCGGGCCTGTCGCATGTCGACACGATCACCTTGTCGTACACGTTTTTCCCGTCCAAGACGCCGACAAAACCAATCGCCGCGAATGAACAGACGGGCGGGAGCCTCGCCCGATGAACTGTTCGAACGCGCCATCATTTTCTAGCTGAAGGGGAAGGGGCCATGGCAGCTGCCCACGGTAAGACACACGATTATCACCTCGTTGATCCGAGCCCATGGCCGTTCGTCGGATCGGTGTCGGCCTTCGTCATGGCGGTCGGCGCGATCGCCTGGATGAAGGCGATGCCGATCGCGGGCCTGAAGATGGGATCGTTCCTGTTCTTCGCCGGCTTCATCGGCGTGCTCTACACCATGTTCGCCTGGTGGTCGGACGTGATCAAGGAGGCCCACGGGGGCGATCATACCCGCGTGGTCCAAATTCATCACCGCTACGGCATGATCCTGTTCATCGCCTCGGAAGTGATGTTCTTCGTCGCCTGGTTCTGGGCCTATTTCGACGTGGCGTTCTATGCCGGCGAGAGCATTCAGTACCAGCGCACGGAACTGACCGGCGGGCACTGGCCGCCCAAGGGCATCCCGCTGTTCAACCCGTGGGAACTGCCGCTGTTCAACACGCTGATCCTGCTGACCTCGGGAACAACCGTGACCTGGGCGCACCACGCCATGCTGCATGGTGATCGCGAAGGCTTGAAGAAGGGCCTCTGGCTGACCGTTCTGCTCGGTGCGCTGTTCACCTGCGTTCAGGCCTACGAATATGGCCACGCCGGTTTCAAGTTCTCCGGCCATATTTACGGAGCCACCTTCTTCATGGCGACCGGCTTCCATGGCTTCCACGTCCTGGTCGGCACGATCTTCCTGATTGTCTGTCTGATGCGCGCCTATGCCGGGCATTTCACCCCACAGCGGCATCTCGGCTTCGAATTCGCCGCTTGGTACTGGCATTTCGTCGACGTCGTCTGGCTGTTCCTGTTCGCCGTGATCTACGTCTGGGGGTCGGAATTCGGTCGAGCCGCAACGGTGATGGCGCACTGAGCGTCAGAGCAATAGCGCTTAATAGGGCGGCGGCGACGCCGCCCTTGGCATTTGCGGAGCAGGGCCATGGACGAACGCTTCTCCACTGCGGCGGATCCCGTGACGGCGGGCCTGAGCGGACGTTGCCCGCGCTGCGGAGAAGGCCGGCTGTTCGAGGGCTTTGTCAATTTGGCGCCGGCATGCCGCAACTGCGGCCTGTCCTACAAGTTCGCCGATGCCGGCGACGGCCCCGCCGTGTTCGTCATACTTATTGCGGGATTCGTGATCATCGGGCTGTCGCTGTGGGTTGAGATCCACTACGAGCCGCCGGTCTGGGTCCACCTCGCCGTGTTCCTTCCGCTCACGTTGATCGTCTGTCTCGGCATGCTGCGTCCGCTCAAGGGGCTGCTCGTCGGCCTCCAGTACCGCAACAAGGCGGAACTCGGCCGTCTCGACCCATGACCAGAAAGCTCGTCTATCCGGCGGCATTCACGTTTGTCAGCCTGGGTATTCTTCTCGGCCTTGGTTTCTGGCAGTGGCAACGCAGATCGGAAAAGGCGGAGCTGATCCAAACCATCCAGACACGGATTGGCGAGTCGCCAGCACCGCTTGCCGTGCTCGGTCGCCTCGAGACCTTGGGCCAGCCTACCTTTGCCTATCGTCCGGTGCGCGCGACCGGCCGTTTCGATCACGGTCAGGAGGCGCATGTTTTCTTCGCCTTGGCAAAGCCGAAGAACGGCATCGGTGGTCCTGGCTATCTGATCGTCACCCCGTTTCACCTGACGAACGGCGGTACAATCCTCGTCAATCGCGGGTTCGTTCCGCAGGATCGCAAGGCTGCGGCGTCGCGCGAGGGCGGACAGGTGGCCGGCGAGTCCGAAATCACCGGCCTGATCCGACTGCCCGAGCGCCGGGGAATGTTCGCCAATCCCGACGATCCCGCCCGCAACATATTCTATGTGCGTGATCCTCTGACGATCGCCGCCTCCAGAGGGCTCGGTCCGGTTGCCCCGGTCATCATCGATCTCAAGACGCCAGTGCCTGCCGGCGGGCTTCCGCTCCCGGACGTGACGCTGGTCGACATCCCGAACAATCACCTCCAGTACGCTCTGACATGGTGGAGTCTGGCGGCCGTCCTGGGGATCATATTTCTCCTCTGGTCGCGTCAGGCAGGGCGCTGACAAGGCTGCACCCCGGTGCTATCCGGAAGCATGCGTTACATTTCGACCCGTGGCCAGGCGCCCGTCCTCAATTTTGCCGATGCCCTGCTTGCCGGATTGGCGCGCGATGGGGGCCTCTACGTTCCCGAGACCTGGCCGCGCTTTTCCCCGCAGACCATCGCCGGGCTGGCGGGCCAGCGCTTCGATCAGGTCGCGGTCGCGGTGCTCAAGCCCTTCGTTGGCGGCGCCATCCCCGATACCGTCCTCGAACGCGCGGCGCATGATGCCTATGCCACCTTCGGCCACAGGGCGGTGACGCCTCTGGCGCAGATTGCGCCGAACACCTTCGTGCTCGAGTTATTCCACGGGCCGACTCTTGCCTTCAAGGACGTGGCGATGCAGCTGGTCGCGCGGCTGATGGACCATGTCCTCGCCGAGCGAAGCCAGCGCGCCACCATCGTTTGCGCCACGTCGGGCGATACCGGCGGCGCGGCGGCCGAAGCCTTTCGCGGCCGGGCGCGCACCGACATGGTCATCCTGTTTCCCAGGGGGCGGGTGTCGGGCGTGCAGCGCCGCATGATGACGACGCCCGGCGAAGCCAACATCCATCCCCTGGAGATCGACGGCACGTTCGACGACTGCCAGGCCATCGTGAAGGCGCTGTTCAACCATCATGCCTTCCGCGATCGCTCCCGGCTTGCGGGCGTCAATTCGATCAACTGGGGCCGCATCGTCGCGCAGGTGACCTATTATTTCGTCGCCGCCGTGGCGCTTGGCGCGCCGCACCGCAAAGTGAGTTTCTGTGTGCCGACAGGCAATTTCGGCGATATTTTTGCGGGGTATGTCGCCAAGCGCATGGGATTGCCCATCGACCGGCTGATCATCGGCACCAACGTCAACGACATCCTGGCGCGCACCCTCGACACGGGTCGCTACGAGGTCCGTTCGGTCGCCGCCACAATGTCCCCGTCGATGGACATCCAGGTCTCGTCCAACTTCGAACGCCTGCTGTTCGAGGAAGGGGCGCGCGACGCCTCGGCAATCCGTGCCATGATGGGGTCTCTCGCGCAGTCCCGCAGCTTTGCGCTCCCGGAGGCGACCTTGACAGCAATCCGCGACGGATTCGACGCCGCGAGCGCGGACGAGGGCGAGGTGGCCGACACCATCCGCGACACGCTTTCCGGAAGCGGGTATCTCCTTGATCCCCATACGGCGGTTGCCATCAGGGCGGCGGCCAAGGTCGGTGGAGAGCCTGGAACGCCCATGATCGTGCTGTCCACAGCCCATCCCGCCAAGTTTCCCGACGCGGTGCAGTCCATATCGGGCGTTGAACCGGTCCTGCCGCCTCGCCTGGCGCGCCTGATGAGCGATCCCGAGCGCATGACGCCGCTGCCGGCGCAGGCGCAGGCGGTGGAGACCTACATCGACCGCTTTCTCGCGTTGACCGCATGATTGCTGGCGGCCGGTTCCAGCCTCTCCGGCTGCTGGGGGTGGAGCCTGCCGGTCCGCGCTGGCCAAGTCTGGTCGTAGCTGGCGGCGATCTGGTGTTGCGCCCGCCGGAGTCGGCAGACTACGGCGCCTGGCGGGAGCTGCGCGAAAGCAGCCGCAGCTTTCTCGAACCGTGGGAACCGCTCTGGCCGGCGGACGACCTGACACGGCCCGCCTTCCGCAGGCGCACCCGGCGCTATGAGGCCGAAATCCAGGCGGATGAAGCCTATCCGTTTTTCATCTTCGCGTCCGGCACGGGCCTGTTGCTGGGAGGCCTCACTCTCGGCAACGTGCGCCGGGGTGCCGCGCAATCGGCGACCGCCGGTTACTGGATGGGCCAGGCCTACGCAGGCAGGGGCATCATGTCGCAGGCGCTCGGTCTGGCCTGCCGTTTCGGATTTCAGCGGCTCGGGCTGGAACGGATCGAGGCGGCCTGTCTGCCCGGGAACCAGGCGTCGATCCGTGTTCTTGAAAAGGCCGGATTCCGGCGCGAGGGCTTTGCCCGCAGCTTTCTCAACATCGCCGGAAAACGACAGGACCATTTCCTGTTCGCGCTTCTGGCAACGGACCAGCCGGCGAGCCTTGGAACAAGCACCTGACCCGACCGACCGTGGATCGTCCCTGCCAGCCGCGCTTGCGGGCGCGGGCATGCGCGGCTACCAAGGTTGCATGATTTGGGGGCAAGTCAGAAGTCGCACCGCCCGGTTTCTCGCCGGCCTGATGGCCTTCGCCATCGGTGCATTCCTGTTGTCCGTTCCGGTCGTGGCGCTTGAAGCGGTGCGAGTGTCGCCGGAGCAGGACGCCATCGACCTGTTGCCCGCGCTGGACACCTACAAGTCGGAAGACGATCGTCTCACCGTCCAGACCGCGCCCGGAGCCGACGGCATCGTGCGCCGGATCGAAGTGCAGGCGCGCGAGAGCGGCTCTCGCCCCTCGTGGATCGTCTTCGCGCTGAAGAACGATTCTGATCAGCAGATCGAACGCCTGCTGGTCGCGCCCCGCTTCCGCATGGTGGATTCTGGCCTGATCTGGCCCGATCTGGGTGCTCAGCGCATCGAAGCCATCACCGTCAGCCAGGGCCAGCGCCCCGAGCGGGAAGAAAGCGGCGATTCCGATGTGTTCAGCATCGTGCTCGATCCCGGCGCCTCGGTGACGTTCATCGCGGAACTGCGCACGCCTCGACTGCCGCAGCTGACGCTGTGGGATCCCGAGGCTTACAAGGACAAGGTCAACAGCCACACGCTGTATCGCGGCATCGTGGTGGGTATCGCGGCTTTGCTGGCGCTGTTCCTCACCGTGGTGGTCACGGTGCGCGGTTCGCTGATCTTCCCGGCGGCTGCGGCGCTGGCCTGGGCGGTTCTGGTCTATCTCGGCATCGACTTCGGACTGTTCGGCAAGTTCCTGAACGTCAGGCCCGAGACCGAGCGCCTCTATCGCGCCGGCGCTGAGACGGTGCTGGCCGGCACGCTGGTCGTGTTCCTGTTCGCTTACCTGAACCTGAACCGCTGGCACGTGCGCTACAGTCAGCTCACGGCGATCTGGATGATTTTCCTGATCGCTCTTCTGGCCCTGGCGATCGTGAATGCCCCGGTTGCGGCCGGCGTGGCCCGCATCTCGATTGCGGTGGTGGCGGCGGTGGGGTTCGCGCTGATCGTCTACCTGTCTTTCCACGGCTACGACCGCGCCGTGATGCTCATACCGACCTGGTTTCTCCTGCTTGTCTGGGTCGGTGCCGCCAGTCTTGTCATCGGCGGCCAATTGGCGACCGAGTTCGCTGCGCCAGCGCTGCTCGGCGGCCTGGTGCTGATTGTCATGCTGATCGGCTTCACCGTGATGCAGAACGCCTTTTCCACCGGAATCATCTCGCGCAGCGCCGTAACGGATGCCGAGCGCAAGGCGCTGGCGCTGACGGGCGCGGACGATTTGATCTTCGACTGGGACGTGCTGGAAGACCATGTCTATGTCAGCCCGGAATTCGAACTGCATTTCGGTCTCAAGCGCGGGACGCTGGACGGGCCGGCCTCGTCCTGGGTGGACATCATCTACCCGGCCGATCGTGATCGCTACCGCACGATGCTTGAAACAGTGCTTGAGCAACGCCGCGGGCGCATCAATCAGGATTTCCGTCTGCGGTCCAGCGATGGGCAACTGTATTGGTTTCGCCTGCGCGCCAGGCCTGTCGTCGACAACAACGGCGAGGTCGTGCGGGTGATCGGCACGCTCGCCGACGTGACGGAATCACGCACGTCTGAAGAGCGTCTGCTGCGCGATGCCGTGCACGACAACCTGACGGGTCTGGCCAACCGCAAGCTTTTCATGGAGCGGCTGGAAGCTGCGTTGCTGTTTTCCCGGACGGATGGCGCCATCCGTCCGACCGTGTTCTGCATCGATCTCGACAGGTTCAAGCAGGTCAACGACTCGCTTGGCCCGACCGCGGCGGACACTATCCTGCTGACCGTGGCCCGCCGTCTGACGCGGTTGCTCAAGCCGCACGACATGCTGGCGCGGATCGGCGGCGACGGATTCGGGCTCATTCTCGTGTCTGAGAATGACCGCCAGCGCATCCTTGCCCTGGCCGATCTGATGCGACGGGCGATCAGCGCGGTGATGATCTACGATGGGCGGGAAATCGTCGTGCCGGCGACCATCGGCGTGGTGCTGTTTGACGATCAGATCGCGCCGGACCGCGACCTGCTCTTGAAGAACGCGGAACTCGCCGTGGCGCACGGCAAGCGTGCCGGGGGGGATCGGGTGGAGATCTACCGCTCCGACATGCGATCGGACCGCATGGACAAGCTGGCGATCGGCAGCGAATTGCGGCGGGCGATCGAACGCTCCGAACTGCGCGTTCTGTTCCAGCCGATCGTGCGTCTCGAAGACCGCACGATCGCCGGATTCGAGGCGCTGGTGCGTTGGGATCATCCCCGGCTTGGCCGCCTCACCCCGGGCGAGTTCATTCCGATTGCCGAGGAAACCGGCCTGATTCATGAACTCGGCCTGTTCGTGATGGAGCGCTCGGCGCGCGAATTGTCGCTCTGGCAGCAGGCGCTCGTGGTGGACCCGCCGATTTTCGCCTCGGTCAACATCTCCAGCCGTCAATTGCTGCGCCATGATCTGTTGCAGGACGTGAAGAGCATCCTGCTGAAGTACCCCTCAGCGCCTGGTTCCCTGAAGCTGGAACTGACGGAAAGCCTGATCATGGAGAACCCGGAGTACGCGGCGCAGATGATGCTGCGGCTGCGCGAGCTCGGGGCTGGGCTGGCGCTCGACGATTTCGGCACGGGCTATTCCTCGCTGTCCTATCTCCAGCGGTTCACCTTTGATACGCTCAAGATCGACCAGTCCTTCGTCCGTCATACTGGCAGCGGAGCACGCCCGGTGATCCTGCGGTCGATCATAGCGCTGGCGCATGATCTCGGCATGCAGGTCGTGGCGGAGGGCGCGGAGACGGAGGCCGACACGGTCGAGCTGTCGCAGCTGGGGTGCGAATACGCCCAGGGCTTCGCCTTCGGACAACCCATGAGCATCGAACAGGCACGGCGGCTGATCGGCGTGGCCAGCAACGAAGCCGCCTGAGGGCACCGCGTGCAGGGTTCAGGCGTGTCCAGCCTCGGACGAGAGCATGCGCGGGTCGATGCCGATGCGCCGCATGGCCCTTTCGTACTTCGTCTCGTGTTCCTTGTCGAAGATCAGGGAGAGGTCCGGTGGACAGTGCAACCAGCCGTTCTCCTGCATCTCGCGATCTAGCTGTCCCGGTCCCCACCCGGCATAGCCCAGCGCCACCAGCGCGCGCTCCGGTCCGCGCCCTGCGGCAATCGCCTTGAGAATATCCATGGTGATGGTCATGGCGATGCCGTCATCGACCGGCAGGCTGGAACTCTCGATGAAGAAGTCGTTGGAGTGCAGCACGAATCCCCGGCTTTTTTCGACCGGGCCGCCGCTCAGAACCTGGATGGCGTCGACCGCCGGCGGCAACAGGATGCCGGCGTCCTGGCTGATCAGCTTGAGTTGCACCATAAGGTCCTGGATGCCCAGGTTTGGCGCGCGCTTGTTGATTACCAGTCCCATCGCGCCATCGCTGGAGTGGGCGCACACATAGATCACTGTGCGGATGAAGCGCTCGTCCTGCATGCCGGGCATCGCCACCAGCATCTGGCCATCGAGGAACCCGCGTCGCTCACTTTTCCCGAGGATTTGTTTCAGCGTCATGCCGATATGCTATGTCAGCGCCAAGAAATGCCAAGGGGTGATTTCGTCCGCACCGTCGACGCAGGCGCCGGTGCCTCACGACTTTGTGGTCCTGATCCCTCAATCTTGAACAGTTTTTGCCGCCGACAGCTGATTTCATCGATCCAGGCAACCAACCTGCAATGAATTGGTGTTATTTCGCTATCATGAAACTCAAGATTGCATCGCTCCTGTTCGTTGCCTGCGTGCCGACGCTTTGCGCGGCGCAGCAGCAACGCCCCGGCCACGCATCCGAGTGGGTTCGCCTGTCCGGCGCGCAGGTCCGGCTCGTCGCCCTGCCGGTCGACCCGTCCGGACCGGACGCCTGGCAATCAGCCGGTGTCGAGATCCGCCTGGAGCCGGGGGTCAAGACATACTGGCGCGCGCCGGGTGACACCGGCGTGCCGCCGACCATCGACTTTTCGCCATCGCAGGGGGTGCGCGAGCTAACCCTGGACTTCCCGGCGCCGGTGGGATTCGACGACGGCGCCGGCGGCATGGCCATCGGCTATCGGGAAACGCAGATATTCCCCGTCCGCTTCAAGCTGGAGAAGCCCGCCGAACCCACGAGCACCGGCGGCGGGTTTTTCTCGCGCAAGGTCGAGGCGCCGCCGCCTCCGGTTCCCCCGAAGCTCGAAATGAACATCGAGTTTGGAATCTGCACGAAGAACATGTGCGTGCCGGCACAGGCCAAGGCCGCCTTGCCGCTGGGCGGCGGCACGCTGGAAGCTGCGTTGGGGGATCGAATCGCCGCCGCGAATGCCCGCGTTCCGGTGCGCCAGAAGGTCGGAGCGCCGGGTGCGGTCGGCATTTCGTCGGTCCACGTCCGCCGCAAGGCTGGCATGGCGGAGATCGAGGTTGCGGCTCGGGTCGGCAACGATACCGGCACCGCCGGTCTGTTCATCGAAGCCAAGGAAACGCTGGTGGCCAAGCGCACGGATGCTCCGATCGGAGGATCGGTGGTGTTCAGAGCCAAGACCGCCGACCCTGCCGACGGCAAGCTGGGCGAAGCACGGATTACGCTCGCGACGGACAAGGGCGCCGTGGACGTTCTGGTAGACCTCGACGCGGCCGCGCGCCGGCCCTAAGTTCAGGCGGCCGGCGTTGGTGCCGGTCCGTTTGCGCATGAAGGAGCCAGACAGATGCCGATCAAGGTGGGAGATCGACTTCCCGACGTCACATTCGTGAAGATGACCGACAAGGGGCCTGCGCCGGCGACCACGGGAGAGGTCTTCACTGGGAAAAAGGTCGTTCTGTTTGGCGTGCCGGGCGCGTTCACGCCGACCTGCCACAAGAACCACTTGCCCGGCTACCTGACGAACGTCGACGCGCTGAAGGCGAAGGGCATTTCGGAAATCGCCGTGACTGCGGTGAACGATCCTTTCGTCATGAAGGCCTGGTCGGAAGCCACCGGGGCAGCCGACAAGATCACGTTCCTGTCCGATGGCAGCGCCATCTTCGCCAAGGCGACCGGGCTGGAACTCGACATGTCCGCGCGCGGCCTCGGCATCCGCAATCAGCGATTTTCGATGCTGGTCGATGACGGCGTGGTCAAGGTCCTGAACATCGAGGAGACGCCAGGCACCGCCGACAAGACCGGTGCCGACGCCATGCTCAAGCAGCTCTGACGCGGCGCGCGGGCGGCACGCCGCCCGCTCTGTGAATGGGCCCCGACCCCAGGACTATTGAATGGCCGGCGCGGTACTGCCGGCCTTTTTCTTGAACGGCGCCATCCCGGCGCGTGCCAACGCATCCGCCCTCTCGTTCATGGCGTCGTCCGCATGGCCCTTCACCCAGTGCCAGGCGACGGTGTGACGGCGGGTCAGATCATCGAGCCGCTGCCAGAGGTCGACGTTCTTTACCGCCTTCTTGTCGGCGGTTTTCCAGCCGTTCCTCTTCCATCCGAATATCCATCCCGTGATTCCGCCCCGTAGATACTGCGAATCCGTATGCAGATCGACGGAGCAGCTGCGCTTCAGGGCTTCCAGAGCCATGATGGCTGCGGTCAGTTCCATCCGGTTGTTGGTGGTCTCAGGCTCGCCGCCGCAAAGCTCCTTCTCTGTGCCGTTATAGCGCAGGATCGCACCCCAGCCGCCGGGCCCGGGGTTGCCGGAACAGGCCCCGTCCGTCCAGACCTCGACGTGCTGCATCACGGCGCCAGACCGTAAGCCGAGGCGTCCTTGACGCCGCGATGGAACCGAAGACGCTTCATGTACTCGCGCGGATCGAGGGGACGGACCAGCGCGCCCGGCGGCACGTTCAGATAGTCGACCAGACGCGTCAGCAGGAACCGCAGCGCGCTGCCGCGGCACAGCAGAGGCAGAGCTTCGACTTCGCGATCCTCCAGCCGGCGGATTGTCTGATAGGCGGCGATCAAAGCCTTCCCTTTGGTCAGGTTGAAGGCGAAGTCGGACTCGAAACACCAGGCATTGAGGCAGATCGCCAAGTCATAGGCATAGGCATCGTTGCAGGCGAAATAAAAGTCGATCACGCCTGTCAGCCGGTCGCCCAGGAACAGCACGTTGTTGGGAAACAGGTCGGCATGGATGACGCCGGCCGGCAGGTCGCCGGGCCAACGCGTTTCCAGTTCGCCAAGTTCGTCGGTGATCAGCCGTTCCAGTCCGGGGGCAACCTCGTCACCGCGACCGCCGGTCTGGGCGTACAGCGGACGCCAGCCTTGCAGCGAAAGCGCGTTGGCGCGCCGGATGGCATAGTCCGCGCCAGCCACATGCAGTTCGGCCAGAACGCGCCCCAGCTCTGCGCAATGTGCCACGGACGGGCGTCGATACGAGACGCCATCGAGGAATGTAACGATCGCTGCCGGACGTCCAGAGAGAACGTGGAGGATCTGGCCGTCCCGCGCGCGCACCGGCTGCGGGCAGTTGATGCCGCGCTTCTGGAGGTGTTCCATCAGGCCGAGAAAGAAGGGCAGATCGTCTTCCCGGACGCGCTTTTCGTAAAGTGTCAGGATGTAGCGCCCGCGCTCGGTCTCGAGCACGTAGTTCGAGTTCTCGACGCCTTCGGCAATGCCTCGGAACGATTTGATTGCGCCGAGGTCATAGGGGCGGAGGAAGGCATTGAGATCCTCGACGCTGACTTCGGTGTAGACCGCCACGGCTGAGCTTCCGGAAAAGTGTTTCTGCGCCGCTGTTGTCGGGCGTCCGCGCCGTGTTATCGACTTTCGCTTGCCTTCGTCAAACGCTGGATCGAGGATCGCGTCGCGTGCTCTGGGCCGCCTTCACCGTGCTTGCCTCCGGCGCGCAGACCCTGCGCAACGCCACGCAGCGCGATCTGACGGGCCGCTTGGGAGCGCTTGGCGCAGCCCACGTGCGTTTCCTGTTCGGATTTCCTTTTGGCCTTGGCTTTCTCGCTCTGGCTTTGCTTGTCACCGGAGAACCGCTGCCCCGCATGGATGGCCGGTATTTCGCCTGGACCGCCGCCGGCGGCCTGACGCAGATCGCGGCTACCGCGCTGATGCTTTCGGCGATGACCAGGAAATCCTTCGTTGTCACCACCGCCTACACGAAGACCGAGCCGGTGCAGGTCGCCATCTTTGGTCTCGTCTTCCTTGGGGATCGTCTCACGCCTCTGTTGGCCCTGGCGATACTGATAGCCACGACGGGCGTGATGATCCTGGGCTGGCCACGGGCCGCCCAGCGCGGCGACAGGAAGGACGAGCTTCAAGCAGCCCTGTCCGGCATCGCGGCCGGCGGACTGTTCGCGCTCTCCGCCATCTGTTTCCGGGGCGGCATTCACGCCCTCGCTGATGGCAGCAGCTGGATGCGGGCCAGCACGACGCTTGCGGTCGGGCTCGGTCTGCAGACGCTGGTTCTCCTGGCCTATCTGCTGACGCGGGACAGGGGCATGCTGGCGGCGATCCTGGCGGCCTGGCGTCCCTCGCTGGCCGCCGGGTTTCTGGGCGCGGCGGCATCGCAATTCTGGTTCCTCGCCTTCGCGCTGACGACCGCTGCCCGCGTGCGCACGCTCGCACTCATCGAGGTTCTCTTCGCCTATGCGATTTCGGGCCGGCTGTTCCGCGAGCGGCTGTCGCTTCGGGAAGTCGCCGGGATGGGGCTGGTGGTCGTTGGTGTCGCGCTCAGTCTGAACGCGTAAGGGGTCCGTCCCCATCGCGCAACTTGC
>ERZ761609.1329-NODE-1329-length-22394-cov-40.433457_pt1 | contig 22394 bp, 18 predicted proteins | sample MGYA00511163_ERZ761609 | MGnify/ENA primary metagenome ERZ761609 (study PRJEB28899, sample SAMN02445070) | bioreactor sludge metagenome | biome: EBPR sludge | place: Australia: Brisbane, Thorneside Wastewater Treatment Plant | collected 2011-12-16 ... | reverse complement strand
GTGGGGTGGCAGGTGGGGTTAATGGTGGGGTGGCAGGTGGGGTTAATGGTGGGGTGGCAGGTGGGGTTGAACCCAGCGTCAGCACGCGTAACCCAGCGTAACCCAGCGTCAGCCCGCGTAACCCCGCGTCAGCCAGCGTCAGCCCGCGTAACCCCGCGTCAGCCAGCGTAACCCCGCGTCAGCCAGCGTAACCCAGCGTCAGCACGCGCTACTGACTTCTTACAGTAAACAACAACGCCGCAGTCGTAATGGCTGCGGCGATAAATACAACCGGTTCCACAATGTCATCCCAGAACGTCCGATGTTGTGGCGGTAGTTCGGCATGGGTGCTTGTGTGTTGAAGCGACTGTGTTCGAAGTGCATCGGCACGTGAGCAGCGAGTAACCTTTGGAGATGGTGCTACGGTTTCGACGTGCGTTTTACCTTCCTTTGTGATAATAACATCGAGTAGCATTCGAACTTCACGCACAACCGTGTCGTCGTTATCTGTAGCCAGATACGTCGTGCCTATGTTCCGCGGCACAATCTCGATACTATTCGGCGCACCATCTACAATGAACAATCGCCGACTTCCTGCAGCTGTCAGGGCAAGACCACGGAACCATGACTGATCAGGATGTGAGGCCACTGTAAGTTCAACGTCGCTGCCGTCACCAACATGTCGTAATGCTTCACTAACAACGGTGACAAACTCCCGTTCAATGACGGTGATGGTGTTCTCCGGAACGTTCCCTGTACCCTGATGAGCCCACATCACTGTAGGAACTTTCAAGATGAGAACGATAATAACAACGAGGTGCCGTATCATGAATGATGTGCGTGAAGTTGGGCTCGTAGTGTAAGCAATGCCGCAATGAGTCGGTGTTCACCTTCGTAGAGGGCTGCGCGGACACGTAATGCTCGCCTGCGACCCGTTATGCGGATTCGTATAACGCTGAACATACCTTGTGCTCGAATGCGTCGATCGCGTCCGAGCGTTATACTCTCAAGTTCAGAACGGACAAACGTGCGAACGTGAAACCTGCTTGTAAACGTGATGCCTTCATCACTGATGATGATCGTTCGGCGTGCAATGCTGTTAAACAACAGACTTACTGTACTACCAAGAACGAACACGCCAAGTAGTACAACGATTGGATCGGTAAGCACGACCTTCACGATTCCTTGTTGTAGTGTGGCTTCCCAGAGTGCACGAACGATGATGTAGACAATCAATGTGAGTGCATAGACGGCCAATGACTGCCAGTAGTAGTCGAGTCGCACACGGAATTCAGCCGGAAGGTCAACATGCTGCAATGTGTCCGTCATCGTTTTTCCTTCCATGTTGAGACATCAAGCACAAGCTGAGCCGCATCTCGGGCTGCATGAGGTTTGCCGAACTGTCCCATAGCTTCGGACATGGTGCGACGTTGTTCGGTGTTCGACATAACAGCAAACATCGTGTTGACAAGCTGATCTGCAACGTCTTCATCCGTCATCTTGATCGCTGCTCCTGTTGCCGTTACAACATCGGCATTCTTGTGTTGTTCATTCGTTGATGCTGTTCCAAGCGGAATCAAGATTGCGGGACGAGCCATAATTCCCAGCTCGGCAATTGTTGTTGCACCACTGCGCGAAACAACAAGGTCTGCAAGTGTATAGGCCGCTCCCATGTCATCAATAAATGGCATCACACGAACATTATCCGGCACATTCGTTGGCGGCACGTAGTCCCGCCCCGTTTGCCACAGCACATAGAATGGGGCCGTACTGAGCCGTTGGAGTGATGCTGCTATGGCGTCATTAATTCGCCGGGCACCCAGACTACCTCCAAAGACGAGCACAACCGGTGCATCGACCTTTAGCCCCATTCGCCCCCTAGCCTCTGTTTTGTCGAGATGAGGGTCAATACGCGAACGAACAGGATTTCCCAGGACGTGAATCCGTGGCTGGAGTAACGCTGGAAAGTAGTCGCGACTCTTTTCGAAGGAAACAACGATCGCCGTTGCTTTTTTGGCAAGGCGCGTGTTCGACTTCCCCGGATTGAGGTTTGATTCGAGTACAATGAGTGGCACGCCTTCCAGTGCCGCAGCTACACCAGCAGGATAGGCAATGTAGGCACCGGTAACAACCACAGCATGTGGACGATGCCGACGTATCACAGCACGGGCGATCTGCACACTCCGTAGTACACGCCATGGCAAGAGCCAGGTAGAGGGCGACAGCAGACCTCGGTAGCCCGTGATTGGCATTGATACGTAGGGATAACCCAGATCTGGAATAAGACGCGTTTCCATCCGCGTCTCACTGCCAAGAAAGATTGTTGAACACCTGCCATGTGTGAGCTCTTGCAGACTCTCAACAACGGCAACGGCGGGAAAGATGTGTCCCCCCGTGCCACCGGCAGCGGCAACAAGGCGGAACGGTTCATCGGATACGATAGTCTGAGGCGCGGCGTTATCTGTCATGGTTGCAGAGGATCAGCCGCCAAAATAGGCCCGTTTCCGTAATTTCTTCCGTATGCACCGTTCCCTTCTCGTTCTTCTGTGCGCACTTCTTCCGCACATCGCCTCCGCTCAGGCACCAAACATCCGTCCATGGCTCACACAAATCGCCAATGGATACTCCGCTGAGGCGAAGAAGGCCCTCCCGGATCTGCTGATTGACTTCCCCGATGATCCAGCCGTGTTGTTTCTTCACGCCTCACTCGTTGATGAACCCAAACGAGCCATCCCACTCTACGAACGTATTCAGAATGCCTATCCAAAGAGTGAATGGGCTGACGATGCCTTACTCCGTGTGATCTTCCATTGTATTGATACAAAGGAAACCGAAAAAGCGCGACGTGCCTGGATTACTCTGCGCGATCAGTATGCATCGTCTGAACTCGTACCAATTGCCTACGATGCCCTGCGAATGACAATTGGTGCTCCTGCTCCTAACGACAAAACACCAGCGTCAACAACGAAGAAGGATAGTCCGAAGGACGTCGTGAAGGACACGCCAAAGGCGGACGACGTGGAACCATCAAAGGAATGGTTTACGCTTCAGACAATATCAACAACGGATAAGGCCAAGGCCGAAACACAACTAGCCCAACTCAAGAAAAAGCGGCTTAAGGCTAAACTTGCAACAGCAGAAGTAAAGGGTAAACCCAAGTACATGGTGCAGGTTGGTGAGTATACAACACTCGCAGATGCTCGGAAGGACAGCTCCGTTGTTGCGAAAATCTGTAAGTGCTCTCCGTCGATCATCAAGCGATGAACATCGCACTGGCCATGAATGAGCTGATGGTAAGGGGCAAGGGGGCGTTGGTAGCTCTTGCCCTCTTTCTGTCCTACTCTCACCTCTCTGCTCAAAATGTTGACATTAATGCCGAGCGAGTATCGTTCGACATGATGTTGTGGGAGTCGGTACATGGCTCCATGCCAGTTAGCTCATACTCTGTTTGGCCACAGGCGTTACCATCAATTCAGAAACAACTCCAGTCTTCACCATCGGAGTTTGCCACGTGGACACGCGACTACTATTCACCGTTACTGGATAGTGCCGATACGACCATGTCGACAACGTTTGGCGAACAGTATGGTGGTCGGTTTCGCCTTGCACGTTACCGTGACGGATTTACGCGTTTTGCTGTGGACGCATCTGCGATGGTGCGTGCGGGTACGTATGACGACGGGGACAGCAGTGGACACTATGCCTTGGCACGACCGGCGTTACGAGCTACAGGATCACTCTTTGATGGGTCCTTAGGCTGGTTTCTTGATCTGAGTAATGGAATGCGTCTGACGGGCTCACCACGACTTATTGCAGGCACCGATCCTGTCCTTGGACGCACGTTTAAGTTCATTGTCGAGGAGCAGACGTTTTTTGACCGTTACGTAGGATACGTTCAGTATCAACACGAACACTTCCGAATTCGTTACGGTCGTGAAGCCATTCAGTATGGGCCAAGTCCCATCGACAACTTCACACATTCCTTGTCGGCACCGTTGATGGACGGTTTGCTGATTGATGTGCCGTATGGCCCAGTTCGGTTTACCTCAACACACTCAGCTGCTGATGGTACTGACACGAGTGGTAGGGCCATTCCCGGGAAGTTTATTGCAACACATCGGCTCTCATTTGATCCAGCTCCGTGGATTAGCGCGTCGGTGAGCGACATGATTGTGTATTGGGGGCGCGGCCTCGACTTCTCGTATCTCAATCCTTTGGCATTTTTTGTATCTGCCGGGCTTGGCACGGAGGAACGCAGTCGTAACGACAACTCAATGCTCGGTTTTGACGTGACGGTTCGTCCGATGGCTGGTACGATGTTATATGGAAGTCTTATCATCGACGACTTGTCATGGTCATCTCTCTCTGATACATCGCAGGCAGGCAACAACAACAAGTTTGCCTGGCAGCTTGGTGTATCGCAGGCCTTTGCTGTTTCGAGCGTAAAAACAATAATCACAACGGAATACGTTCGTGTAGACCCGTTTACGTTTAGTCATCGTAGCATCAACGCTTCATACACAGCTCTTGGTGCACCTGTTGGATATGACATTCAACCAAACTCGGATCGGCTAGCTGTACAGCTACGTGTTTGGACGAGTGCACGAACGTCGCTGCGTTTAGACCTCGACTACACACGTAATGGTGAGAACCTTCTGGATGCAGATGGTAACATCATACTTGGTGAGGACCCACGATTTCCGGGATCCGGTGCTGTTGCTCCCGTTGGTAATGTTGGTGGCGACATCCTCCGTGGAGATGGTGACTTCCTTGTTGGAAATCGATTCCTTCGTGGCAACGTTAGCCACATGCGCCGAGTAAACCTATGGTTCAGTGCCGAGCCATTTACAAACATCTTTACAGATGTTCGCCTCGGATATCGTCATCGTAACGGTGGAAACTCACCCGGTGAGTTTCTGTTTACATCGTTCGAGGTTCGGATAGGGTATTAAGAGAGTTCGCGTTGCTCACGGTATGTCTCGCTGGCGCTCGACGGTATGTTCGGCTGCGCCGAACGGTATGTTCGCTTCGCTCACGGTATGTCTCGCTTCGCGAGACGTCAGCCCGCGTAACCCAGCGTCACCCAGCGTCAGCCCGCGTAACCCAGCGTCAGCCGGCGTAACCCAGCGTCACCCAGCGTCAGCCGGCGTCACCCAGCGTTACCCAGCGTCAGCTACTTGACTTCTGTTTTGACAACTTGGAGTACTTCCTTCGTTGTTGCGTGCCGATGGACGTACACGATGAGGTCGCAGTTTTCCGGGACCCAGTCTTTGTTTGCTGGGAACGTAAAGGAGAAGTCCTTGCTAATCTTCGTGCCGAGTGGAACGTCTGTTTGTGACAGTTGTTCGCCCCACGTTCCATTGATTGATCCTCGCAGGACATGTTTAAACACGTAGTTCTCAACGTCACTCGGTGTTTTTCGGTTGTCTGTCTGTGTGCCTACCATCCCGTCTTCCGTAATCCATCCAACGATATGGTAGTCTGAGAAACCTGCTTCGAGATAGTTAATCTCTGCAGTAAATGTGAGAGTCTTTGTTGACTCAGTAAATGTTTTGTTCTTAATAGAAATATTTACTGTCGGAGTGTTGTCAAGAAGATCCGCAACGGCAGTTGACCACATTTCCTTTGGATAAACAAATCGATCACCCGCCGTAACACGATTGATCAGGCCATTTGGATTACCAATGCGGCTGTTCTTGAACGTATTGTCGAGTTCTGTCCCTTCTGGAGTACGCAGGTCGAGCGCGTACTTTGGAGGACGGGGGACAGCAAAGGGACCTGCGTGGACAGCAACGACAAAGACGCGATCGTCTCCAAAGGCATCAACAATCTGGTCAGCAATCTCCGTTGCGGCAGGACAGTTTGGACACGTATGTCCAGTATAGTCCTCAAGCAAGACATTCTGACGAATAGTGTTCGTGTCGACTGGACCAGTCGGCGTCTCACGTGGATCTCCGTCGATAACGTCACACGACGTCATCGTGAGGATGATTGTCGAAAGAAGTGCAAAGTGAAGGAGGCGATTCATGGTTTGTCTTTCAGAACGTGTACGTCACGCCAAGCGTGAAGCCATTAGAAGCCGGCACCGGCCGACAGATACCGCCAACGCAGAGAATACCTCCGCGAACACGGCCATATCCAGCTTGGATACGCAGTGCGTCTTCAACCCAGGCCACCGAGGCATTTGGGTAGTGAACACGCAGATAGTACTCACCATTCTCGTCCTGGAGCATGTTGCCATAGTTGTACTCGTCAAAGACGGTGACGTACCAGCTCGGCGAGATAGAGAGTTCCACAAGTGCCATAACCCAATCACCATTTTGAAGGTCGAGTTTGGCTCCGGCTTCATGTCCAACGGACATGTACTGAAACTCCGTACGCAGACTTTTGTTACGGTCAAACTGCCACCATAACTCCAATACGGCAAAGTCAGCCGTGATAATTCCAAAGGTCTTTTCGAGCAAACCTTTTTCAATCACGTCCTTGTCGTACTGTATGTGGACATACGATAATGTTGTTTTGAACGTACGTCCCCACTTGCGTTGAACTTCGGCGTTAAAGTCAAGATAGTACTGCCGATCACTCCACCAGAAGTTCGCCGTGTACTCGTTTCGAATATTCTGAAGTCGAACGGTATCTAGCATGTGAACATCACTGAAGTTGAGCGAGATAATCGTCTCATCATCACCTAGGAACGATCCCTTCGGAATCGTCCACGTCACGTCGGCCTGGATAGCCAACTCACCGGTTGGCTGCGTCGCATATGGATACAACGTAATCAAGCGCCACGTATGCTGTTTTGTGAGGGCTGGCAGATAATTCACTTGTTGCTGAAAACCAGCCGCTGACCTGTCACTTCGAAAGTCGAGATTGTCGATACGCTTCATTCCAACATTCACGCCAATACCTTTGGCTGCAAATGATGCATTCACAAACAAACCATTGCCAGGATTGTATGAAAGGTTATTAACGGGCGAGGGATCGTTAATCTTTGATGCGTACTCAACATCTAGGGAGAAGGCATCATACCCAAATGAGCCCCTTGCGCCCCATATCGAAACATTCTGTGGCAATCGCAACAACGGATCTCGTTCTTCCTGATACCGGCTTACAAAACCAGCACCTAGAGTGATCCATGATCCCGTTGGTAAAAAATCGGTAAACATTGCTCCGAGATCGGCATTAACGTCGGCACCACGTATGGTTCCAGCACTCACGTCAAAGAAGGCACGCTGACGACCAGTAAAACCAGTAAATCGGAGTCCTTCAACTGGCATAACTTTTAATCGCACACCATCGATGGAGTTATCCAAGCCGAGGTTGCGCTCTTCATAGGTGCGGAGCACCATACCTGTGCCCCACTGCTCGTAAAAGTTGCCTGCCGTAATCTCGAACTTATCGTCAGTGTACGTTGCAAAACGATAGGGAATACCCAATCCACTTCCATTTCCGGATGTTCCATATCTCGGATCGATACCAAGTAATGGACCTTGATACGACTCGAAGCGTAATCCCGCTGTGAATTTCCCACGTTGAAAGAGTACATTCACAAACGTGTTCGAAAGCATCTTTTCGGGTACGTCAGGCGCACCGATCAGCGTGTCTTCTGTGTACGTCTGTGCGTCCATCTGAAGACTTCCGGAAATCCGGCCAACGTCGTCAATGGCAACACCTTGAGCTGAAAGAGAAGCGGCACACAGTACAAAAGCACTGCATGCCGTTACGAGCATGTTCGTTGTCATGAATTTCCTCACGGAAGCAGTTAGCTTCCCTTGCCGGTGAGCTTCTTGAGTTCTTCTTCGAGATCGTCTTCATCACCTGCCGAATAGGCGCTGTGTTGCCAGACGATGGTGCCGTTCTTTACAAGAAACGTGTGTGGGACGTTGTTGACATTCAGAGCGCGCTTAAAGTCCTGGTTTACGTCGAGCAGAACCTGAAATGGCCAAGCACGACCTTTAATAAACCCCGGGACCTTCTGGGCATTACGTGCGTCATCAATCGATACCGCTACAACCTTTGCGCCGTACTCCTTTTCCCATTTCTCATAGAGGTCTTTGTAGGCAGATAGTTCAAGGATACATGGCTTACACCACGTTGCCCAGAAACTAATAATAACGGGGGCGTCCGTCGTGGACAGTTCGCTTGTATTGATGGTCGTACCAGCGATATCACGGAGCTTGACGCTCGGCAAGGTCTGCGATGACGCCGGTGTTGACTCTTGGGACAAGATTGCGGAAGTGCCTGCAACCCAAAGACATAGGGCGAGCAGTAAGGGGCGAAGGGGGCGTGTCAACGGTGTAACTCCTTTGGGTTGGGAGGGTCATGCAGTTGGTTCTCGTGAGCCGATTCGGTAAGTTTCAGGTCCCCTCCAGCCACCAAGGACGTAAATTATGAAAACTCGTGTACTTGCACTCGCACTCTGCGCCATTTTTGGTGCAAGCATCGTGTCTGCTCAAAACCTGAAATTCGATTGGGTTGATCAGCCAACGAAGAACGCAACCACAGATGAGGCATTGGTTGAACATTATTCCAAGATCACCAACACCTCAAGCAGCAACATCTCACTGAGGTTTTTCTACAATAACTCGCAAAAGCACGCCAAACACGGCTGTAATATTTGTTTTAACGACTTCTGTTATTTCCTGTTTTCTGGGCCAGATGATCCGAATCTGCGTGAACCAACAGTTCTTGCGCCCGGAGAAACGTCATCGATCAAGATCCAGCTTATTACATGTCAAGATCCTGAAACGTTTGAGCCTTGCCCTGGATTTGTTTCACAGAGTACGGTCTCGTTTCGTGTTTATGACATGAACAATCTTTCCGACTCAGTGTTCTTTGCCGTGACATTTGTGATTGATGTTACGAACTCCGTGCGCGATATAGCCGACGTGATGGATGTATCAGTTGGCCCAAATCCCGCATCGGATATCGTGACACTCAGTGCTCAAGGCCTATCAAACGTCATTGGTGTTGACGTCTACGATAATGCTGGTTCCTTGCGTCGCTCCGTTGTACATAACGGCACGGACAACATCACGGTACCGGTTGATGGACTTTCCAGTGGTCTACATCATGTCGTTCTAACGTTCACAAACGGTGATGTATACCGCCAGCCGATTTCGATCGTACGGTAACGTAGAACTAAGAATCATTGCCAGCTGCACACTGACGGGCCGACATTCAAAACGTCGGCCCGTTTTCGTTGTTACCTATCTCCCCTTGGTGTAAATGCGTCGTCTATATTTGCCCCTTATGCCAAGCCCCTTACCATCATCCTTCATCACTCGTCCAGCCATTCACGCGGGCACGGTAGCACTTATCGCCGGCATTATCTACTTCGTGACGCGCGCGCCAGGTGTGATGTATACGGACTCTGGAGAACTGGCTGCTGCGGCCGCCACACTCGGTGTAGCACATCCTACAGGATATCCCCTCTTTGTCCTGATAGGTCACCTCTGGTCATTACTTCCATGGTCATCTACGATTGATGGCATGAACATTTTTGCCGGAGTAGTAACGGCCTCGGCGGTAGGTATGACGGTGCTGACGATAGACCTGATCCTAAGAAGGATGTTTGATTCACGCTCGTCATCACTATCTGCGTCGGAGATGTCATTGTTTTTAGCCGATGCTGGAGCATTGCTCCTGGCTATGGCACCAATCGTTTGGGCTCAGGGAACATCCATTGAGGTGTACGGGCTCAATCTTCTCCTGATCACAACAGCACTGTACTGTGTTCTCCGTGCCTCCGTTGAAACCAATGCTTATCGCTGGATTGTAACTACGTCGTTTGTGGTTGGACTCATGTTGACCAATCACATTTCGTCCCTGTTTCTTACCGTTGGCTTCCTCACAATTCTCTCGTCTTCGCCGGCGTTTTCATTCAGAAAAATGTGGCCATACATTTTTCTTCCGGCAATACTTCCTCTTGCTCTGTATGCCTATCTGCCGCTTCGCAGCGCTCAGATTCCACCACTGAATTGGGGCATGACTCATCTTGGAGTGTTTGAGTTCTTCTACCACATCAAGGGTTCGCAGTACGGTGTGTGGTTGTTTAGTGACAAGGAAGCAGCTGGAGAGAATGTTCGACTGCTTGGAGTATCACTTTCCGAAATGCTGCTTTGGATTGGTTGGATTCCTGTCGCTGCTGGACTCGTAATGTCGTGGATTCGTATCCGCAGGGTGATGCTCGGATTGCTCCTCGTTATTGTCGGCAACCTTGCAATTTCACTGGGATACTCAATACCTGACATTGACTCGTACTTCCTTCCAACACTGCTTATATCTGCAATCTTTTTTGCCATCGGTACGTATGCCCTGATTTCGCTTCGTACGTACTCTGGTCGGTTAGCGTCCATAGCACTCATCCTCCCAGTCTTCGGAATTCTGCGGACGTGGCCTGAGGCAGATCTCTCTTCGCATCGTGCCGTTCCCTTGTACACGCAGTGGGCACTCGAGAATGCAGACTCCAACGCAATTGTGATTTCGCGTCAATGGGATTACCTCCTCTCGTCACTGTGGTACGAGCGCGAAGTTGAACATCGCCGTACTGACGTAGTTGTGATTGAGAAGGAACTGTTACGTCGAACATGGTACATCCCGTATCTCCAGGAACGCTTCGCCGATGTTGTGGCACCAGCTCAACAGGCCATTGATCGATATCTGCCGCTATGCCGACAGTTTAATGAGGACTCTGATGATTTCATGAAGAGTCGTACTGCTGTTATCGACATACAATCACGATGGATAGGTGTTCTGCAGGCAATCATCGAAGGGAATATCGACAAACGTCCAGTCTACATTACTCCAGAAATTCTCTCTGAAGAACGCGATGTTATCCAAGGTTACAATGTTGTGCGAGAGGGTCCACTTCTTCGACTACGGCGGACGTCCGACACGACACTTCCGGATGTAAGTAAGGATTTTCTTGCCACACAGGTTTTAGAGACGTTAAAGGGGCGAAACGGGCGCTTAGACAGTGCTCTGCAGGTTGTTGTAATGTCGTTAACGCAACAACCAGGACGATAACATTTCTTCTTTCTTTACCACCGTCACAATGATCTTCTGGCAACCATTTCGTACCATCCTAGGCCCCGCAGTTGTTGTTTGTATTGCCTCGCTGCTGCAAGCATGTGGATCATTGCGTGAACCCGAAGCCGTTGCTGATGCAACGCCACCTGCTGGATACGCTCCAGTCTATATTCGAGCTAATGCACCAATACCAAAAACACGGCCGTCCTCTGCACGAGCCGAGGTGCTTCGTATTGATACCCGAGACCCATCAACCGTTAAACTCTACGTCAACATTGTAGATTCAACAGGTCTCAACTTTATCGGCGCGCGTTCGATGATATGTGCCGTTGTTGACAGTGTTGATGGTGAAAAGAGAACAGTCACAAAACAGCTTGTAGTTCGTGAGGTTACAGAGGCAGACCGTATTCCTACGGCAGTCGCGCTTGTCAGTGACAATAGCGGATCGATGGGTGAAACTCGTGCACGTGCCGTTCAGGATGCTCTCTCATCGTTGTTTGATCAGAAAATTTCTGGTGATGCGCTCGCCGTTGTTCGTTACGACGAGAAGACATCAGTCGAAGTACCATTGTCAACGTCACCAACAGAACTCAAGAACAACCTTCGTCGCGACGGCCTGACGGGATTTGGTGGATATACAGCAATTCATACAGGTATTGCAGCCGCCATCGAACATCTCAACAATGCTCCTTCGACTTTTACATCGAAGTCAATCATTGTCTTCACCGATGGGTGGGAGAACTCGTCGAAGATCTCTAAGGACTCAATCATTCAACGCGCGATCGAAACAAAGACAACGATCTGTGCGGTGGATTTTGGTGAGAATGTTAACGATGGATACATGGAGTCTATCGCTCGTGCTACGGGCGGAATCTACACACGCATCTATGGCACATCAGAGTTTAAGCCAATGTTTGAAGACGTCTATCGAAGAATCAAGAATCATTACGTTGTAGAGATACCTGCTGAGACCTACGGTCGGCATACGTCTTCCGTACGCATCTGCTGGCCAAAGGACACTCTTCAGGCGACCGTGGAGTACGACAACACTCCTGACGTTGGTGCAATTGCCGTACTCGGTGTACAGTTTGATTACGACAAGGCCGTGATCAAAAAAGAATCTGACGTCGCAATACGTAACGTTGCACGGCTCATGAAGGCATTTCCAAACATGGAGATCGAACTTCGTGGTCACACCGACAATCGCAACAGCACGGCTGACCTTGACTACAACCGCAAACTATCAGAGAAACGAGCACAGGCTGTACGCGATGCTATCGTGGCACGCGGAATTGATGCCCGTAGAGTTTCGGCAATTGGATATGGCGACACCGTTCCGGTTGCAGACAATAACACGGAGGCTGGACGTGCCCGCAATCGTCGCACTGAATTTGTCATCCTTCGGAAGTAAGTTCAATGGAACCCACGGCCACACCAGTGTATCTCGTTTTTGATCTCGAAACAGTCGGCTTCTCGCTGGATTATTTCGATGAGACTCGACAGGAGTATCTACTTCGTGGTGCTGTGACCGACGAAGAACGTGATAAGAAGATTGATGAGTTTGCGCTTTCACCCCTTACAGGTAGAATCGTTTGTATAGGTATGCAGCTCATATCAGACGTCGAAGAACGTGATGCAGGGGGTAATCCCCAGGGCCGACGTCGGAGCAGCAAGAGTGTTGCCTATATGGTCGACGATTCGATGACGGACAATGATGGCACAAAGAAGATGGAGCTGTCCGACGGATCTACAGTGCATTATTCGTCGGAGACGACGATGCTCATCAACTTTTGGAAGTTGCTCGAACAGAACCGTTCTCTGACGTTGGTGTCGTTTAATGGACGCAACTTTGACGCTCCATGGCTAATGTTACGCAGCGCTGTACTTGGGATTCGTCCGTCACGCAATTTGATGGAAGGGACTAAGTTTAATTATCCAAATCACATTGACTTACTCGACAAACTCACGTTCTATCAGCCAAGTCAGCAGGGTGCCACGCGCCGGTTCAATTTTGACTTCTATACGAAGGCATTTGGTATTGTATCACCAAAGCAGGCCGGTGTTGATGGGTCAATGGTAGGAGTATTGTTCTCCGAGGGAAGGCTTGAAGATATTGCAGCGTACTGTTTGCGCGACGTTGCAGCAACGTGGCAACTTTATGAAGTTTGGGAGCGGTTACTAAGATAGTTGTCTGCATACTGACCGATCTCTGCAGCAACGAGAAAGACGAGCGAAGAATAGTACGTCCACAACGCTAACGATACCACGGCAACGTATCCACCGTAAAACGCGCTGAAGTTTGTCGCTGTATTCACATACCACGTAAAGAGCAGGCGAGCACCCTCCCATAACAATACAGCAGCGACCGTGCTCAGAAGAATCGTACGGCGAGGCAGTCGCGCATTTGGAACGATTCCGTACAACGTTAGGAATAACACAGTTGTAGCCGTAATGGAAACAAGTTGAGCACCAAGTCCAAACACGAGACCCTCCGAGCCATCAGGGAGGACCGATGCTCCATAGTTCTCAATGAGTGACAGGATAGGCGTAACTAGTGTTGTTGCGGTTATGAGCACTGTCGATACGATAACAAAGCCGATGTCCTTCAGTTTGTAGAGCAGGAACAGTTTTGGCGTAGCGATGTGAAAGATTGCGTTCAGTCCGGTCCTCAAAGAACTAAACAGTGCCGACGACGTCCACAGCAGCACTCCCCCGGCAATCCAACCTGCAAGAGTTGTGTACCGAAATGCCGTTGACACTTCACGTACAATGCCGAGCATCATATCATCTATGCTCGTGCCGGACGGCACAAGTCTCACAATAAGCTCAAGTACGGCCTGTCGTGTGGCTTCCTCACTGATAAACGAACTCGCAATGCTGATAGCGATGAGCAAGAACGGTATGAGGCAGATGAGCTGATTAAACGCAATACCTGCTGCTAGGAGAAAGATGTGTCGACGCTCCGTGATCTCAACAAACGCAGAGAGATGCTTCCAAACTCGCCGGACGGGCGATTGCCGCGCAGGTGTTTGATCTGTGGGTGACGATGGTTGGTCGGACTTCACGGTAACAAAGATAGTTTTGTGCGATGTCCTGCCCCCTTCGCCCCCTTCCATATCTTCTTCTGCTCGGCCTGATCATCCAGGGATGTGCCGTCCGAGGTGATCTGTCAGGTGGGCCAAAGGACGACGTAGCAGCAGTGGTGACTACCACGGAGCCAGTCACCGGGTCGACCAACGTCCGATCGGAACGTGTGACGTTTTTTTTTGACGACTACGTCGATCGTTCCGTACGTACTGCCATCACCGTCTTGCCGACACGCAGATTTCGCGCTGATTGGGCCGGAGATGAAGTAACAGTAACGTTTACGGAGTCGCTGGACACGGCTCTGACGTACGTGGTAACACTCGGTACGTCGTATACGGATGTTCGTGGCAACAAACCAGCAGAAGCTGTCAGTGTCGTGTTTTCAACCGGCGCATCTATTGATACAGGTTACATCGACGGCGTCGTAGAAGGTGCGTCGCTGGAGAACTGTGTTGTGTTGTTATGGAACCGTGCCGATACCATGACGGACAGTTTTTCGCCACGGCTCACGCCGGCACCTTGGCGGCTACCGATTGGAACATCAGGTGCCTTTCGTATTGACGGACTTGCTGATGGTGTATATCGATTAGCTGCCGTCCGAGATGCAAATGCTAATGCTATGCTGGATGGTAATGAAGACTACGCAGCTGGTCCAGAAACGATTTCGGTTGTGAACGGCAAGGCTGAACAGTTTCGACTTCGCCTTGGACCACCACTTGATGAAACGCAGCCCGAACTTGTACGTGCACGACCGTTAACATCGTACCGCTTTGATGTGACATTTAGCGAACCCGTGGTGTATCCAACAGCAACGGTTCCCAAAACAAAGCTTGTTGACAGTATCGGAACGGAACTAACGATACTTGCTATGGGGCAAAAGGGGCGAGAGCGTACGACGATGACGTTTCTCACCGCTGATTCAATGTCGGCCCGGCCCTACAGCTTTACCCTTCTTGACACAGATGTTACCGACACGCTTGGTCAGGCACTCCACGATACTGCCCGCACGGTATCGTTCCGAGGAGTTGAACGTGCTGATACGACTACAGCAAGACTCCTGGACGTTATCGTTTCCGACACATCTAAGTTCTTTGCGAATGACTCAATTCGTGTTGTGTTTTCAGATGCTATTGTGCCTGCGACACCACGAGTCCGTTTTGTTGATGGTGCGGATACGTCAAGCGCTTCGATCGAGTGGACTTCAATGACGTCGTTTACGGCGGTACCGACGCCTAATCTTCTACCACGCAAACAGTATGACGCATTCGTTGACATCCGTGGATTACGATCTGTTCGTGGTGCGGCGATACCGGACACAACTGTTAAACTGACACTCAACGTGTTTATACCGCGCGAACCTGGTGGTGTAGAAGGTACATTCATTGACAGTATTGGACTAGGACAACACGCTGTCCTACGAGCAATCGGTAAGAGTGGTCGAGTACTAGCCGCTCAGAGAGTTCAGCATGAAGGAGCGTTCGTGTTTGATTCTTTACCTGCTGAAGAAATCACCTTTGATGTTGTTCATGATGTGAATAACAACGGCAGGTATGATCACGGTAGATACTCTCCATGGATCCCGGCGGAAGTCATCTACTCTACCGGTACCGTCGTGACCGTCAAGGCACGTTGGACGACCGAAGGTGTGAAGATAGTTGTAAAGAAGTAGTCAGGGGTCGAGATGCTGATCATTGATTGGCGTAGCTCACGTTGATGGTTGCGAGTCGTTGTATGCGGTAAGTAAAGTCCTGTCCAGAACATTAACCGTATATTATGCGGTTGTTACGACAGTACTTTGGGCCCGAAAACATGTACATGACATTCGCACCACATCGTTCATTTGGCAATCGTTGGGAACGTCTCACACCAAGCCTGTTTCTGGTGGTGATCTTGTTGCTCCTTTCAACCACAAACAATGTTGTGAAGGGTCAGACTCCGCGGCAGCCTAACGTTCGTCAGGTAGCTCATGGACTGAGGATTCCGTGGGATCTCGTTTGGGGTCCTGAAGAATCAATTTGGTTTACGGAGCGTGGTGGTAAGATCCGCAGATACAGCCTCTCAGATTCATCTCTACGAACGCTGTATGAGTTTAAGGATTCATTGTTTCTTCAGCATGAAAGTGGCTTGTTGGGAATGGCGCTACATCCATCCTTTCCCGACTCGTCCTTTGTGTACGTTGCAGCATCAATGCGTGACGTAGACGATGTTCCTTGTTTGCGTATTCTTCGATTCGAATACGAACACACAGCAGATACTCTCTTACGTTCACATACCATCTTCACTCACAAGCCAGTTACAGACTTCCATCTAGGATGTAGACTTGGTTTTTTGCCTGACGGCACACTGTTAGCAACGATGGGTGATGCGCCTGTCTTTGGGCTCGTACAGGATGACAATTCATCCTACGGCAAGGTCATTCGAATACATTCTGATGGTTCGATTCCCGTTGACAATCCGGTGACGGGCTCGCCAATGTATACGAAGGGTCATCGTAACGTACAAGGTCTTGCCATTCTACCAAACGGTACAGTCTTCACAGGCGAACATGGAAACGTCATCGAAGACGAAATAAACGTACTCATCAAGGGCAGGAATTATGGTTGGCCGTGGATTGAGGGTCCGTGTGATACACCGGAGGAACTAGATTCATGTGCAAAGTATGATATGACGAATCCTTTGTGGTCAACAGGTGACTATACGATTGCGCTTTCTGGATTGGCCTATTACGGCTCTGATCGGTATCCTGAGCTCCGAAATTCTCTGCTTTCAACGACATTGAAGGGTGCCCATCTGCTTCAGCTAACCCTGAATGAAGGTCTGGACACAGTAACGTATTTGACAAGACACACAAGTGGAGTTTTCGGCAGACTACGAGACGTACTCGTATCACCTGATGGACGAGTATTTATCTGTACGAGCAACTATGACCAGAGCGGTTACTTTCCTTTTCCAAAAGAATATGATGATCGTATTCTAGAGTTATCGTTTGTTGAAGCGTCAGGAACTGCCGCAGTCCGGTTTGAGTCTGACACCTTACGTTTTGCGTGCAGGCCAAACGACATTGACACTGCCTTTGCATACATCACCAACACATCTGAGATAGCTTACGAGATTCTGGCTGTCTATCAGATTACTCCGAATGCTAAACACCAGCCTCTTGAGTACCGTTGGCCGTATACGATTTACCCTGGTCGAACGGAGCTTGTACCCTTTCGTTATTCACCAACATCAGAGGGCGAGGACACGACAACTATTCAGTTTCAGTTTAGCAACGGTCACATCTCTGTCCATAACATGTTGTGCTTAGGCACAACAAAGGTTGGCCGAATCACTCCCATCTCAGATACCGTTCACGTCGTAGAAGATACGACAAGCACCGTGCTGTTTATAAACGACGGCACGGATACGATTGAAGTTCGAGATGTAATCGTCAGCGACTCGTTACAAGCAGAGATTATCGCCGTCGATGGTAACAAGCTTGCTCCCGGAGATACCATCCGTATTACGATCCGATACCGTGACCCGAATCAAGATTCCGTAGCCATCATTGTCACGGTCCGCACGACCGCTGATAAGTCAGCAAGTGCCGTAGTAGAGCGTGTGGTTGTCACATCGGTCATGGAATCCACATCCTCACTATCACCGTACATCCGACCAGTCCCACTTGAGGGCGAAACATTTGCCGTTTACGGCCTTCCGTGGGATGGCACGACGACGTATAGTGTTGTTGACATCACAGGACGAATACATTTCTCCTCCAGCGCTGAATCCCGTGAAGGACACGTCATTGGGTCCATACCGTATTCAACAGCTGTTCGAGGATTGTGTTTTCTTCGCCTCACGGGTTCGGACGGTCAGACTGTTATCATCGCGACTCCAGTAGCCCGTTGAACCACAGACGGTCAATGCGCCGTATTTTGACGGCCGATGACCATTCTCATCGACGATCTCATCCCCGGACTATGCGACGTCCTCGGCATTGCCGGGGACGTCGTTCCGTTTTCCGGACGTATGCTCACGAACCGTCTATTACGAGAGACGGGTGCGGAAGCATTGCTCATTCGTTCCACATCGCGGATTACGGCAGAGCTACTGGAGGGCACCAACGTACGTTTTATCGGTTCCGCGACGTCCGGTATGGACCATGTTGATGTTATGGCCTGCCTGCGGAGAGGCATCATCGTCGTGGATGCTGTTGGTTCAAATGCCAACGCTGTGGCAGAGTACGTGGTCGACGCTATTCTCCAGGTAAGTGCTACACCGTCCACCGAGATTGTTGGTGTAGTTGGATATGGTAACGTCGGATCTCGTGTAGCCCGTTACGCTCGTGCATTAGGGATGCACGTTGTGGTCAATGACCCACCATTTATCGAACAAGATGGCGTGCTGGCCCCGGGACTTTCGTATGCCGCGCTTGATGACTTACTTGCCATGTCGAGTATTGTCACTCTCCACGTCCCACTCACACTCGGTGGTCCATGGCCAACCTTTGGAATGATTGGTGAGCAGCGTGTAGGTCTTTTGCGTCCTGATTCGCTGTTTATTAACACATCACGTGGTGGAATAGTTGATGAACGAGCTCTTTTACAGGCAATGCAACATGGCCTACGTACAGTAGTTGACGTTTTTGCCAACGAGCCGACGATTAATGCACAGATTGCCTACGGCGCGTTAATCACAACACCGCATGTTGCAGGTCATACGTACGATGCAAAGGTTGAAGGGGCCCGTTCCGTAGGGGGCGAATTGTTACGCTGGCGCGGTCTTCCTACGTCCATTGACGATCTTCTGCCCCCTCTCCAGCCCCCTCACGAAAGAATTCTCGTGAACGGAGTGGCTAGTGCTGAAGAGGTTCGTGCTGCTCTTCGTGCACGTCGACCACTGACGGCTGATACATCGAGTTTTGTTGCTGCCCTTCATGGCCACGCTGATGTTGCACTAGCATTTGATGCGGCTCGACGGGCATATCCATTACGCCGTGAGACTCTGGAGTTGGTGAATGTCGATTGAGCGCGAGGATGTCCTGCTCGACGGCGTTGTCGTATTACGCGTACAACGATTCACAGACGAACGTGGATTCTTTTCCGAGATGATCCGCACGGACATACTTGAATCGTATGGAATACCGACAGCGTTTGTGCAACACAACCACTCACGTAGTGTACAGAATGTTGTACGGGGTCTACATGGCCAGCTCAACCCGCCGATGGGGAAACTAATCTATGTTGTTCGAGGATCTATTAAACTTGTTGAGGTTGACATTCGCCAAGGATCACCGACCTTTGGTGAACACATCTCAATTGACGTAAGCGACAACAACGGCCGGCTTGTCTGGGTACCGGCAGGATTCGCGAATGGATTCCGCGCAACATCGGACGTTGTAGATGTTGTCTATGCTTGTACGGCGTTATGGAATCCACAAACGGAGTTCTGTGTGAACTCCTGTGACGCGGACCTTGGCATCGACTGGGGCACGGCGGACATCATACGATCAGCTCGTGATGCCGCCGCACCTACCCTGGCTGAACTTACTTCAGCTTCAGTCCTTCTTCGATAAGCTCGTTCACGCGTCCGATTGACTCTGCTTCGGCATAGAACCGAATGAGAGGCTCGGTACCGCTGGCTCGAACAAGTAACCAGCCCTTATCAACGTAGAACTTGTATCCGTCCTTCGTTTCAACGCGCAGAACGTTATGTCGGCCAATCTTTAGCGGTTTCTTCGCACATGCATTCAGAATCTGCTTCTTCTGCTGTTCGGTAACTGTCACATCACGACGGCGATAACGATGTGGTCCGAACTCCTCGTCGAGTTCCTCACAGAGATCGGCGAGCGACTTCTTTCGTGACGCCATCATTTCCAGCAACAACAGTGCATTGAACACACCGTCGCGTTCGGGTATGTGAAGTGATGTACCGAGGCCACCAGATTCTTCACCACCGATGAGAATCTTCTCTTCGCTCATCAGTTTGGCGACGTACTTAAAACCAACAGGTGTTTCGTGGAGTTCGATACTGTTACGCTCGCAGAACATATCGACCATTGACGTTAATGATACCGTCTTAACGACAGCTCCACGGCGTTTTTTCTCAGTGTGCAGGTAGGACAGCAGGAGCATAAAGACACGATGTGGATCGACGTAGGCACCGGTCTCATCAACGGCACCAACACGATCAGCGTCACCGTCCGTAGCAATACCAACGTCTGCCTTATGCTTCTTTACAGCATCCATGAGAGGACGCAGACACTCGGCGATAGGCTCTGGATGATCCACTTCCCCAAACGACGGATTGTACTCACCATGGATCGTGATGATGTCGGGTAGAATCCGGTGAAGAAAGTCGATACCAGCACCATGCATTGGATCGTACACAATCTTCAGACCAGACGAGCGAATCAGATCGAGATCAATCTTCTTGCGCAGGTATCGAATGTAGGATTCGGCCGCATCAAACGGACGAATGGTGCGTGCCGACACATAGTCATCAAACGATTTTAACGTCACCTTTGGTGCCTTACCCTTCAGTGCCGCTAGTTCCTTCTCAATCTCGGCGATCTGCTCCGGAATAGCAGGTCCACCAAAACTCGCCTTCACTTTATACCCATTGTAGATGGGCGGGTTGTGGCTTGCCGTGATCACAACTCCGAGTTGTGCGCCTTTTTGTTTGGTGTGAAACGAAATCTGTGGTGTTGATGAAAACGTTTCCGTGATATGAACCGTGATACCGTATGACGCTAGAACCCGTGCTGTTTCGCGTGCAAACTCAGGAGAGAGGAACCGTGTATCGTAGCCGATAACGACGGCAGGGTTTTTGGCCTTCATCGATTCGACGTACTTCGCTGTTGCGTGAGCGACGAGCGAAAGATTGTCGAATGTGAAATCGCGGGCGATAACACCACGCCAGCCATCAGTACCAAAAACGATGTCGCTCATGTCTCTCCTGTTCCGTTGAATCCGAGTTCAGTTTGTTTGTGCAGGCGGATCAGACTACCTGATCAAGCCAGCGTTTCCGCACCGGCATAATCGGCGTCTTCGCCAAGCAGCTCTTCGATGCGTAGCAGTTGATTGTACTTTGCAACCCGGTCACTCCTGCATGGTGCACCGGTTTTAATCTGACCACAGCCTACGGCAACGGCGATATCGGCAATTGTTGTGTCTTCCGTTTCGCCCGAACGGTGGGATACTACCGACGAATAGCCGTAACGCGATGCCAAGCGAATCGTGTCGAACGTTTCCGTCAGTGTACCAATCTGATTCACCTTGATCAGAATTGCATTTCCGACTGCTTCGGCAATACCGCGTGCGAGGAAATCAACATTCGTTACAAAGAGATCATCACCAACAAGTTGTACACGATCACCGAGTTGTTCCGTCAGTGCGCGCCATCCGTCCCAATCGTTTTCTCCCATACCATCTTCGATGGACACAATTGGATAGGCATCACAGAGGCGTGAGTACCATGTCACCATCTCATCAGCCGACAGCCTTTGTTGTGTGCTCTTATACATCACATAGCCGCCATCCTTCACCATCTCACTCGCTGCAACATCTAGTGCGAGCATGATGTCTTCACCGGCCTTATAACCTGCCTTTTCGATAGCCAGCATAATCACGTCGAGAGCTTCTTCGTTTGACGCAAGTGACGGGGCAAATCCACCTTCATCACCGATGGCAGTTGAAAGGCCCTTAGACTTCAGGACAGACTTTAATGCATGATATGTTTCCGTACCGGCTCGTAGTGCGTCCGAGAACGACTCAAAGCCCGTTGGCATAATCATGAATTCCTGAATATCAACATTGTTATCAGCATGGCGTCCACCGTTCAGAATATTCATCATCGGTGTTGGCAGCAGACTTGCATTCGTTCCACCCAGGTAACGATACAGGGGTAACCCGTAGTGATTTGCCGCTGCATGAGCCACTGCCATCGAAACGCCGAGGATTGCATTTGCCCCAAGGCGCGACTTGTTCTCTGTGCCGTCCAGATCAATCATCAACCGATCGATGGCGCGTTGATCCATGGCATCGCAGCCAATAAGCGTATCGGCAATCTCATTCTCGACATTCTCGATGGCCGTACGAACACCCTTACCGCCATACCGTGACGTATCACCATCACGCAGCTCGACGGCTTCGTGCTCGCCGGTGCTTGCTCCTGAAGGAACAGCAGCACGGCCCAGCGTACCATCTTCGAGAACAACATCAACTTCGAGTGTTGGATTACCGCGAGAATCGAGGATTTCGCGGGCCGAAACATTGAGGATGGGAGTCATAGATCGGAAGAGCACACGTCTGAAC
>ERZ761609.1326-NODE-1326-length-22410-cov-61.327846_pt1 | contig 22410 bp, 13 predicted proteins | sample MGYA00511163_ERZ761609 | MGnify/ENA primary metagenome ERZ761609 (study PRJEB28899, sample SAMN02445070) | bioreactor sludge metagenome | biome: EBPR sludge | place: Australia: Brisbane, Thorneside Wastewater Treatment Plant | collected 2011-12-16 ... | reverse complement strand
AAAAATATCGGCAATTTAACAAATAACCAAAATGCCTTTTTTTAGTGAACTCAAAATAAGAACTCACCCCTAACCGCTTGCCGTTGTTTCGTGCCCCCGCAAACAACTCCGGTAAATAGGCATTTAGATGCAATAAATCGCCGTCTCTACCTACCGATTTATCGCAAAGAGGGGGAGCAAGACTTCATATTTGCATTTGTTGTTAGTAGCAAATACTATCTACTATATATACCAAATAGCATCTATAAGAACTATCCACTAACCACTATTAATGTGTTCTTATGATGTCAAATTTGCCGTTGTTAATATAAATTAACTCACCGTTTCCGTTTGCTGAGTAATCGTACATTTGTCCGTTGAATGTGCCTTTTATGCGCTCACCGGGTTTGCCGTACTGGGTTATTATTAGGTTTATATACTTCAAGTACATTTCATTACTGCCCAAAATGAGGCGGAAAAACCGGTCTTCGGGTATTTCAAAAAGTGGCGGTTGCGGCTCCTCAATCATATAATAACCGGTAGTATCGTTTGGAAAAAAAACTTCCATAAACACATTTAGGTTGTCCCACTGCCCTAAGGCTTTTACCGTAGAAACGCCCGTAGTATCATTAAACGAGCTTTGGGTAACAACGGTGTTGAAGTTTGAAAAGGTAATATACTTATTGTTGTAGGTGGTGCCGCCGTTAATAATAAAACTCACCTCTTGGGGTGTTTCGTTAATGACTACGGGTGGGGTATCGGGTTCTTTTTCGCAACCTGTTTGGAAAAAGAGGGTAAAAGTAAGCAGAACGAAGAGGGAAAGTATTTTTTTCATTGGTGCATGAATTTAGAAACCACCATAAAGACGAATACCACAAACAAATGGTTGGCTGTGATAAGGAGTTTTTGGGTTAAATGGCAGATTTATTCCTTTTTTGATTTTCGCAAAGACGCAAAGAAAAAGTTGAAGTAGCGATTTGCGGTCTGTTCGTCTGTACAGATATGGGTTTGGGTGTAGGTATGCAGAATCCCGAATAGAATAACCACGTGCTTCCCTTTGAGGAAAACCATTTTTATACCAATTCGCCAAACTTACCTGCGCTAAACTCGGCAAAAGCCTGTAAAAGTTCGGCTTTGGTGTTCATTACAAACGGACCATGTGCGGCAATAGGCTCGCCAATGGGTTCGCCGCTGAGCAGGAGTACCACTGCATTTTCGGTAGCAGAGAGGGTAAAACGCTCGCCTTCATTGGCAAACAGAGCAAAGTGGTCGGTGGCAACTTTGGTGGTGTGATTTACCAAAATAGAGCCTTCAATGACCAACAAGGCTGTATTGTAATGTGCCGGAAAGGAAAAAACAGCCTCAGCGCCTTTGTTTAATCGGGCATTGTAGAGGTGAATGGGGGTGAAAGTACTGGCGCCTCCGCTGACGTTTTCATATTGACCTGCAATAACCTCTATCAGTCCGCCGTTATCGGGCAATTTATACATACCCATTTGGTTATGTTCAATTGCCTGATATTTGGGCGGAGTAAGTTTATGTTTTGCGGGTAGGTTTACCCACAATTGCACCATTTGGAACTCACCGCCTTGCCTGCTAAAATTTTCTTCGTGGTATTCCTTGTGCAGCAAACCGGCGGCAGCGGTCATCCATTGCACATCGCCCTCGCCAATTACGCCACTGTTGCCGGTGCTATCGTGGTGGGCTACTTTACCTTTGTAGGCAATAGTAACCGTTTCAAATCCCTTGTGTGGGTGTGGGCTAACGCCGCGCGGCGTTTTACTGGGCGAAAAATAAAATTTACTGTTGTAATCCAGCATAATAAACGGGTCCATGCGCTGCATACTCAGCGGATATACCGATGGTATAAAGTTATGTACCCTAAAACCATCGCCTACAAAATGGGGTGTTTTAGGAGCTATTACGGCTATTACTTGTTTGGTGGTCATTATGGTGTATTGTGTTGTTTGCGGGTAAAACAACCATAACAAGGGCGTGGTTCGCTTTGTTTTGATGTGTCATGCGTTTTAGAGCAAGGCTGATTGAAGGCTTTGCTACATCAAATCAAAGACAAATAAACTTTAAGCTGGATACTCATGAGGCAGCTCGGCATGTAAAATTTCGTGCCAGGGCAAGCCGTGTTTGTTGAGCAAATCCATAAATGGGTCGGGGTTAAACTCTTCCACGTTAAAAACGCCCGGTCGCATCCATTCGCCTTTGAGCATGAGCATAGCGCCAATCATAGCGGGCACGCCGGTAGTGTAAGAAACCGCCTGTGCTTGTACTTCACGGTAGGCTTCGGCGTGGCTACAGTTGTTGTAAACAAAATAGGTTAAGTCTTTGCCCTCTTTATCCAACCCTTTAATTTGGCAACCAATAGAGGTTTCGCCGGTGTAATTTTCACCCAGTGAGGAGGGTTCGGGCAAAACGGCTTTTAAAAATTCGAGCGGTACAATATCTATGCCCTGAAATTTAATGGGTTTAATGCCCGTCATACCCACATTTTGCAGCACGGTAAGGTGGGTAATGTACTGCTGTCCAAAGGTCATCCAAAATCGGGCGCGTTTAATGGTAGGAAAATTTTTTACCAGCGATTCCAATTCCTCGTGATACAACAGATAAGATTCGCGTTCGCCTATATTGGGGTAAGCAATGGGTTTATGTTCCGACATGGGCGGAATTTCAACCCACTGTCCATTATCATAGTATTTACCGTTTTGGGTTATCTCCCTGATGTTAATTTCGGGGTTAAAATTGGTGGCAAAGGCTTTGCCGTGGTTGCCGGCGTTGCAGTCCACAATATCTAAATAGTGCATTTCGCTAAAATGATGTTTGGCGGCATAAGCGGTAAACACGCCGGTTACGCCCGGGTCAAAACCACAGCCCAGCAGCGCCATAATGCCTCGCTCTTGAAAGCGTTGTTTGTATGCCCACTGCCAGCTATACTCAAATTTAGCTTCGTCTTTGGGTTCGTAGTTGGCGGTATCTAAATAATGTACGCCGGTTTCGAGGCAGGCATCCATAATGGGTAAATCTTGGTAGGGCAGAGCAACATTGATGACCAAATCGGGCTTAAATGATTGGATTAAGGCTACCAATTGCGGTACATCATCGGCATCTACCTGTGCAGTTTTAATACGGTTGCCGCCTATTTGGGTTGCTATGGCTTCACATTTAGAGAGGGTTCGGCTTGCCAGCATGATGTCGGTAAAAACATCGGGGTTCATGGCACATTTTTTTACCACTACATTTCCTACGCCGCCGGCGCCAATGATGAGAACTCTGCCCATTGCTTATGTTTCAATTTATTTGTTAATAATGCCGCAAAGGTACAAAAATGCCCGATATTGTTCTACTTTATTGCGAGCCTGCTGTGTCATTCCTGATAATGCAAGGTTGCTTACGCTAATTTGCTTTTAGGCAGTGAAGCAAGAATTACAGGAAAATAAAGTGATATGTGTTCAGGAAAACAAAAAAGCAAATCCAGCATTATTCTACTTAATTGATATGCGAGATAAATTTATGCTGAATTTGTTTTACAAAAAAAAAAGACAATCGTATGATAATGATTAGATTTGCCCCGATATTGAAGAAACAAGTAACTATCTTGTTGCCTGTTCCTTAAGAAATATGAAAAGGCCCTAAATATCGCTTGTTGGTAAAGATTTTTTTTAAAATTTAATCATACAAGCAACATCAACACTATTTCACAACTCAACTCTAAATGCAATTAAGCATGAACAGGTATTTACAAGTTTTACTATTTTCGATGTTATTGTGCATCGGCATCGCTGTATGCTATCAAGAAGTGTTGGCACAGCCCAGCTCAGTAGCAACGAATAACCTAAGTGGTAGCCCATTTAATTGCACCAATCTTATTGATTATGGCGCGTTTAGGCAGGCTCGCATTTTAGCCAATCAGAGTTCTTCCGCTACTACTTGGGAGTTTCCGGCAGATTGCAGTTTTCCGGGCAATGTGTGGCGACCTTTTAATGCAGGTAATTGTTCTACTCCATTGCCGTTAAACACGGTTATTCAGCCGGTAAGCGGCTCATGTTCTGCCTTATATAATAGCAGCAATGGTGGTGTATCGGGTAATTTGGCCGCCACTACACTGAACCGGTATTACACTTTTAACGTAGAAGACAAAGTTGCGCCCAATAATTTGTTTATGAGCGTATTAGAAACCACCTACAATCCTAAAAACATTAGTAGTGTAAGCGCTTGTACCATTAGTCCCGGAACCAATCAGGTAGTACAGATTTTTGTTGGTTTTTCGGCTACACCCTCTGTTGGAGAGTTTGGTTATGTGCGTTATACAACGGATAATTTTGCTACTTCGTCGCTTGTTCAAGTTGTGTTTACGGGTTCAAGCGGAGTTGCCGATATACCGGCTTTTTCAGCCGGCACTACAGTAAGGTATTATGCGTATTCCAGCAACCGTACTTTGTTGCAGATTACGACAGATGTAACTACTTACGGGCAGGTAGCGCATGATATGAACACGCTAAGCATACTAAATAATGGCGGGTCAAACTATGCCTATACGGTTTCCTCAAGCACTGTAACATTACCCACCATAAACCCCGGCGGGCCTACCACTTTTTGCCCGGGTGGCAGTGTGCAGTTGGTAGCCACTGCATTTGCCGGTTATCAGTGGAACGCTCAAGGGGGTAATGCTAACACACAAAGCATTACCGCCACGCAAACCGGTACGTATGTGGTAACAGTTACGTATGCATCGGGTTGTACGGCATCGGCATCTATTTTTGTTAATGCTACCGACTCTACGCCGCCCACCATTAGTTGCCCTGCCACAAAAAACATTACCTTAGGTCCTACTTGCCAAATTAGTTTACCCAATTATACCGGAGAGGCTAATGCCAATGATAATTGCAGTTTGCAACCCGTAACTCAATCGCCTGTTGCTGCTACGTTTTTATCGGGGCATGGCACCACTACGGTAATACTTACTGCTACCGATGGCAGTGGTAATACGGCAACTTGTTCGTTTTCAGTAAACCGAAATGATGTAACACCGCCTACTATTTCCTGCCCTGCCGGTCCATTTGAGCTGTACTTAAACAGTACTTGCTCAACAACTATGCCCACCTACAACCCCACTGCTTCTAATGACAACTGCGGTGCGCCTACCATAACCCAAAGTCCGGTATCGGGCAGTAATTTATCGGGCGTTGGGCAAACTACGGTGATACTTACCGCTTCCGATGTGCCAAATAATACAGCAACTTGTTCGTTTTTTGTAAACAGATTGGATACCATTAAACCCAATATAGTATGCCCTAACACTCAAAGCATTAACTTAGATGCTTCTTGCTCGGCAACATTACCAAGTTACAACCCTACAAGCGTATCGGATAATTGTACAACTACGCCTTCGGTAACACAAACCCCCTCATCGGGCAGTTTTGTATCGGGCGTAGGCAGTACTACAGTAACATTAACCGCCCAAGATGCATCGGGCAATACAAGGTCGTGTTCGTTTACGGTAAACCGATTAGATATTACACCTCCGGTAATTGCCTGTCCGGGCGGAAACAGTGTAACGGTAGATGGGAATTGTTCGGCGCTTGTGCCTTCATTTAACCCGATACAACTATCTGACGAATGTGGAACGGTATCCTTTACCCAGTTTCCCAATGTGGGTAGTACTACTACCGGAACCGGAAATTTGACCGTAACGCTCACTGCCACAGACGGCAGCAATAATACCGGTACTTGTAGTGTACTACTCAACAGAATTGACAATTCAGCGCCGGTTATTGTATGTCCTTCTACACAAACGCTCAGTAAGGGGGCGGGTTGTGCCGCTACACTGCCTGCTTACAGTTTGGTGAGTGCGGTAGATAATTGCAACAGCAACCTTACGTTCAGTCAGTCGCCGGCGGCAGGAACCTCTGTATCGGGCGATGTGGTGCAGGTTTCCTTGTTTGCCAATGATGGATTTAACCCCGTTTTCTGCAATTTTAATGTCAATTTAATTGATAATACGCCGCCCAGCTTAGTTTGTCCAAGTACACAAACCTTGTTATTAAATGCCTCGTGCCAGGCAAGTTTGCCTACTTACAGTCCTACGAGTGCGGTTGATAACTGCAATAATCCCCCCATAGTAACCCAGTCGCCATCTGTAGGCACACCCTATACGGGCTCGGGTTCGGTAACGGTTACGCTTACTGCCAGCGATTTTAACAATAATAGCTCTACTTGTTCTTTTACGGTAAACCGAACCGATAACATAGCTCCTACCATTAGCTGCCCGATAAACCAAACGCTCATATTGGGAACTACTTGTACTATACCACTACCTGCCTACAATGCAACTGCTGTAGCAGACAACTGCGGTGCAACCTCCGTTAACCAGTCGCCTTTAGCAGGCACAACTTTAACGGGTGCCGGAATTACCACCGTAATACTCACTGCTTCCGATGGCTCAGGCAATACCGCCACCTGTAGTTTTCAGGCAACGCGCATAGATAATGCCTCTCCCTCAGTGGTATGCCCCGGTCCGCAAACGCTGGGCGTGAGCGCCGGCTGTACGGCTATTATACCCACATACATGCCAATAAGCGTATCGGATAACTGTGGCACGCCTTCGGTTTCACAATTGCCATTGCCGGGTACTAATATATCGGGCTTTGGACTTACAACAGTATCGTTTACGGTGAATGACGGCAACGGCAACTCTACCTCTTGCTCGTTTTCGGTAAATAGGGTTGATAATGCCCCCCCTACCCTTACCTGCCCCGGCACACAATCCATTAATCTGAATACCTCTTGCGCCGGCACATTGGGCAATTATGTAAGTGGGGCAACTGTAGTGGATAACTGCGCTGCCACGCCTACGGTTACGCAATCGCCTGTATCGGGCACCTCTGTATCTGGTGTGGGCAGCAGTACGGTTACTTTAACCGCCAGTGATGGAAACGGTAATACTGCTACTTGTTCGTTTTTGGTAAACCGGGTGGACGTAACGCTACCCAATATAACCTGCCCAACCGGTGTGGCTGCTCTAACGCTTAATGCAAACTGCCAGGCTACTCTGCCCACTTACAATGCTCAAAGCGCTACCGACAATTGCGGCACACCTGCCGTTTCGCAATCGCCTATATCAGGAACGGTGATAACGGGCGTGGGCAGCACTACCGTAACGCTCACCGCTACCGACAGTAACAACAATACCCGCACATGTTCGTTTTCGGTGAACAGGGTGGATACGGCTCCGCCTACCATTACCTGCCCCACCACACAAACTTTAACACTTAGCGCTAATTGTACAGTGGCATTACCTGCATACAGCGGCACATCTGCCGATAATTGCAGTACGCCCACCGTTACCCAATCTCCTATTGCGGGAACTACTTTAACGGGTGTGGGGAGCAGTACCGTAATACTTACCGCAGTTGATGCCGGAAACCTTACGGCAACTTGCTCTTTTACCATAACCCGAGTGGACAATACTCCGCCTACCATTTCCTGCCCTGCCACGCAAACCTTAACCCTCAACAGCAACTGCGCAACTACGCTGCCTGCGTATAGCGCTGCAAGCGTGAGCGATAATTGTGCGGCAGCGCCTACCGTAACACAAGCGCCGGCATCGGGCGTTGCTTTATCGGGCGTTGGCAGCAGCACAGTAACACTTACGGCAAGCGACGGCAATGGCAATACAGCAACTTGTTCGTTTACGGTAAATAGAGTAGATACTACGCCGCCTGCCATTACCTGCCCCACAGCCCAAACCTTAACGCTGGGCGCTACTTGTACGGTTTTACTGCCTGCTTACAATGCAACCACCACTACTGATAATTGCAACACACCTGCTGTAACCCAATCTCCTCTTGCCGGTATTACCTTAACGGGCGTAGGCGCTACAACGGTAACACTTACCGCCAACGATGGCAATGGCAATACCAACACGTGTTCGTTTGCAGTGAACAGGGTAGATACCACGCCGCCTACCATTACCTGCCCGAACAATATAGTGCAAAACAGCACCGCTACCACCTGCGATGCTACGGTTAACTGGACAACACCCACTACCGCCGATAACTGCTCTGTAATATCGGTTGTGCCTTCTACAACATCGGGCAGTACTTTTGCCGGAAACAGTACGGTAACTTATACGGTAACCGATGCTTCAAACAATACGGCTACTTGTTCGTTTACCGTTACTATTAATGACGCCCAACCGCCTATCCTAACCGGTTGCCCGGCTAACCTTATCAGTTGCAATGGCATAGCCAACTGGACACCGCCTACGGCTACCGATAACTGTGTGGCTGTTTCTTTAACGAGTACGCACCAGCCCGGCTCTGCTTTTGGGTTAGGTACTACAACGGTAACTTATACGGCTACCGATTTGGTTAATAATTCAACAACTTGCTCCTTTACCGTAACAGTAAGCCTCTTAACAGCAACGGTAACTACCTCAAACTATAATGGCTTTAACATTAGCTGCAATGGCGGCAGCAACGGCTCTATAACCGTAATACCTGCTAATGGCGCTGCGCCATACAGCTACAACTGGAATACCGGAGTTACGGGCACCAATACCCTTACCGGTTTACCCACCGGTTTTTATGCAGTAACCATTACCGACCAAAACGGTTGCAGTATTGTGCGCACTGCTGTACTGAGCCAGCCTCAGCCCTTGGTATGCAGTGCAACAAGTACCAACGTAACCTGTATAGGAGGCACCAACGGCACTGCCACTGCCACCACAGCGGGCGGAACAGCGCCATATAGTTATACATGGAACGGACCGGGCGCACCTTTTGCCAATGCTGCCAACATTAGCGAACTACAAGCCGGCACTTACTCAGTAACTACTACCGATAACAACGGTTGCACCTGCGCCAATACCGTAACAATAAATGAGCCAACTACGGTGCCGCCACCGCTTACGGGCACTAACATAGATGTGAGTCAAGGCGAAGGTGGATTTTTGCCTACTTTTTACAATGTAAACATCATTAATTTTAGTGGAGGTGCGGCTCCGTACAATTATACATGGAGCATTTCGGGTGGATATGTGTATTACTCGGTACTTTCTACGGGAGTAATACAGGTTATTTATGGCGATAATGCCGCATGGAGTGTTACTATAAGCGACTCCTATGTTTGCGGCGTTAGTACCTTGGTGTTTAGCAGCGGTAACGACCCTAATGGGGTGCTGGATATTGTAAGCAGCTCTATTTCGTCTGATTCGGGTACTAATACAGGCGCTATTGTATTAGCAGTAGGCGGAGGACAACCCTGCCCGGGCGGTGTGTATCAGTATCAGTGGGCGGGTCCTACTGTGTGGACAGGAGCGGCTACTGCCACCACGGGCAGTATCAGCAACCTTCCTACCGGCTGGTATATTGTAACGGTAACGGATTGCAGCAATCCGGCACAGTCCACCCTTGGCTGGTTCTGGGTGCCCAAAGCCATTAGGGGGCGCGGTAAAGCAGCATTTACCAACGACCTGATACAAGTTACACCTAATCCGTTTGCTCATAGTACCGGCATACAGTTCTCCTGGCCACAAGACGACCGGCTTAGTTTGAATGTGTATGATATTACCGGTAAAATGGTAGCCCAAATTTTTGAAGGCGAAGTGCAAGCCGATGAGGTTTACCGTGCAAATTTTGATGCGGCAAACTTACCGGCAGGTTTGTATGTTTGTAGGTTAGTAAATGCCGAGGGTATAGCTGTGCAGGCAAAAGCGCTGCTTGTGGAAGGGAGTAATAGGTAATGGCGCTTATCAACTGACCTCTGAAAACTAACAACCAAACAAATGCTTTCATCAGTCATTCAGGATAAACTTAAAGAATTTTTTCCGGGTTTTGAGCATCAGCTAATAAGTTACATAGCACAACACGCTACTTTAAAAACTGTTCCGGCGGGGCAAGAGTTAATGCAGCCGGGGCAGTACTTTAGGTCGGTTATATTAGTAACATCGGGGAAGGTAAAAGTTTACCGCCCCGATGAGGAGGGCAACGAGTATTTCATGTATTACCTTGAACCCGGTTCGGCATGTGCGTTAAGTATGGTTTGTGCTGCCCGCAGCTTAGTAAGCGAAGTTGCCGCCAAAACTGCCGATGATGCAGAGCTGATACTCATTCCGATAGAACTAATGGACGAATTAGTTCGCCACTATAAATCGTGGTACTACTTTGTGCTGGAAACCTACCGTAGCCGTTTTGAAGAAATGTTGCAAGTGATAGATAGCGTTGCCTTTAAAGCTATGGACGAGCGCTTAGAGTTTTACCTGAAACGACAACTGAAAGCACACCGAAGTTATACCCTCACCATTACCCATGAGCAAATAGCCGCCGACTTGAATACCTCTCGCGTGGTGGTTTCGCGCTTGCTCAAAAAAATGGAGCAAGACCGCAAACTTCAACTGTTTAGGAATGCCATAGAAATGAGTCGCAAATTTTATCAGATTTAAGGGCTTTGCTAATTTGCATTTAACAAACGAGATGATGGGGCAGCCACTTTTTTATCGGCATATCTGCAAACAGGTGTAAGTTTTATAGTGCAATAAGCGCATCTTGCTAACCAAACCAATAAATTGTATCTTTGCCGCCAAACTAAGCACGCGCCCCTCTACCCCACCCCACATGTACCCTACCTATAAAAAAATAGCGCTTATAGCGGCACCGCTATTGTTTGCTTTTATGCTAATGTTACCGGCTCCGGCGGCATTAAGTCCGGCGGCGTGGAAAGTGCTTGCTTGCATGGCTTGGATGCTGGTATGGTGGTTTACCGAAGCCGCGCCCATACCCGTTACTTCGTTGTTGCCCATTGTGTTGTTTCCGGCGCTGGGCATAGCCTCGGCAAAAGATGCCGCATCGCCCTATGCCAGTCCTATTGTTTATTTGTTTATGGGCGGCTTTTTTATTGCCTTAACTATGGAACGCGCCGGTTTGCACAAGCGCATAGCCCTTACCATACTCAAACTAACCGGCTCCACGGCAAATGGTATCATTGCCGGTTTTATGCTGGCTACAGGCGTACTAAGCATGTGGGTAAGCAATACGGCTACTACAGTAATGATGCTGCCCATAGCCGCCTCGGTAGTAACGCTTATAGAAAACAACCCGCATATTACGCCACAGCAGTTCCGCATGTTTGCCCTTTCGTTAATGTTGAGCATTGCCTACGCAGCCAATATAGGCGGCATGGGTACGCTTATAGGCACGCCTCCCAATATCGTTTTTGCCGGTTTTATGCAAAAATCGCTCAACATACAAGTAGGCTTTTTGCAGTGGATGTTGGTGGGCGTACCGGTAGCTGCGGCACTGCTGGCGCTTACCTACCTGCTGCTTACCCGATTTATTTACCCCAACCATATAGGCAGTTTATCTAACTCAAAGCGGTTTATTGATGAGCAAATTGTAGCGCTGGGTACACTGAGTAAAGCCGAAAAAAGCATCAGCGCTATCTTTTTTGTAACGGCTTTGGGCTGGATTTTCCGCCCCCAAATAGAAAGCCTGCTGCAATTGCTCCTGCCCAACGCCGTTTTTACCGATACTACCGTAGCCCTCATAGGCGGTTTGCTCTGTTTTGTGCTGCCCATAAATTTTAAAGAGGGCAATTTTTTGCTTAGGTGGGAAGACAGCAAAAAACTACCCTGGGGCATATTGCTGCTGTTTGGAGGCGGTCTTAGCCTTGCCGATGCCATGGAAAAAGCGGGCATAGTAGAACTGATAGGTAAAACCATAGCATCGGGCAATTATTACCCGTTTTTGCTGCTGCTCATCCTTACCGCCCTCATTGTATATTTAACCGAGCTAATGAGCAATGTGGCGCTGCTTTCTATTATGCTGCCGGTAGTGGCAGGCATAGCTGAGGGCGCCAATATACCGGTAGTGCTGCTTGCCATACCGGTTACGCTGGGTTCAAGCGCAGCGTTTATGTTGCCTATGGGTACGCCGCCCAATGCCATTGTTTTTGCCAGCGGATACATAACTATGCCCCAAATGGCACGCGCCGGCATGTGGCTCAATCTTGTTACGGTGGCTATTATGACCACACTTGGTTATGCCTTAGCTAAACTTGTTTTTGGCTCTTTATCTTAAACTGATACCTTGCAATATGCCAAATCTGCCCGATTATGACTGGGTAAAAATAGCTCCCCTGCCCGATGCGGGAAAAGAGCTGATAGCCCGAAATACGGTTGCCCGATTGGAGGTGGCAGGTAAAACACTGTATCTTGCCAATTACGAAGGCTCTTACTACGCCGGCAATGCCCGATGCCCACATGCCGGCGGCGCATTAGATAAAGGCCGGCTCAGTGCCGATGGCTGCGTAGTTTGCCCATTGCACCGGTTTTGTTTTAACCTGCAATCGGGAAAAGAGCAAACAGTTGAAGGATTTTCGGTACCGGTTTACCCCGTTAAACAAGCCGATGACGGTTTTTACATCGGGTTTCCCAAAAATAAATGGTGGTTTTGGTAAACATTTAGCTCCTGTTTGGGTTATTGCAGGCATTGTACCACCCAATTCAAAACACTATGCCCAACACGCACCCGCTTATTACCCCTGCCCTGCTAAAAAACGCCCTCTCCTACAACCAATACCTGCAACTTACCGATGAATTGCTTGCCCAAAACAAAACTACCGGCAGCAACCACTCCGAACCAATGGTGAACTATACCCGAAAAAACCGCAATATCATAGATAAAGTACAGAACTCAGTTTCAATAACCCAACCCACGCGCATAGCCCTTACCGGCGTTTCTGAAAAAATGATTTGGTTGGTACTTGCCGAGGCTTGGTGCGGCGATGTTGCCATTAACCTGCCCATCATAAAACGAATGGCAGACCAAAACCCCCTTATTGAGCTGCGCATTTTGCTGCGCGATGAACACCCCCTTATTATGGACGATTTTTTGGGCGAAGCCAACTCGCGGGCAATACCCAAACTAATTTGTTTAGATGCCCGATTTTTAACCGTTTTGGGCACATGGGGTCCGCGTCCTGATGGGGCACAAGCCATTATGCGCGCCTACAAAGCCAACCCCACCCAGCCCTACATGGACGTGGTAACACAATTAATGGATTGGTACGAACAAGACAACGGCGAAGCCATACAACAAGAGTTTACTGCGCTACTGCCCCAATGGACGCAAACAATAGCAGTAAGTAGGTAACCCCTAAAACTGTTAATCAAAAAAAAACGAACCACTACCCGACAACTATTGCAGAATTGAGCCTCTCGGTTGCCCCCCAATGGGTACTTTTTGGGGGTTGTTATGGCGCTTAGGTTTGGCAATGTTGGTGCATTTGGTTTGGGGTAAAATGGGCAAATGATTAGGTATGCCCATAATTCTGTTTTATTGTGGTTAGGGTGGTAAAATTGTTCTTGGGCATTCATGCTGCGTGTTTGTGCTTGCTTGTTCATTACTTTGTGTGGTTTGGTACGCCGCCAAGGTAGAGGGCTGCAATGGCGCAGGCAGTATGTGTATTGGCTTGGGTGGATACAAAACAAAGCCAATATACAAGCTAACTAAGACAACTACAAAAAAAAACCTTATAGCATCATTAAACGACAATGGCGGTTTCGAAACAAATTTTAATAATTAATCACAAAAAGGGACACCGTCGATGTTTGGCTGATATTTTTACCTATAATTTCCGCAGATTGATAAATATGCTTGACAAACAAGCATTCAAAAAGTTCTTGCAAGTACGTGCTTTGCTGTTTTCCCCAAAAAAGAAACTACTAAACCGCTATATTTGCTTTTTAAGCCACGCTTTTTTTCCGTTCCCCAAATATACTCCTTAAAAAAGTTGCTTAAAACGCATGCATATTCCTTTGATAGCCGTATTTTTGTAGGTGAAACGTAGTTCTAAGACAGACTCCCGGTACTACCAATGCTAAATAAACAGAAGATACAGCAAGACAATAAATAAAAATGGACTCTACACACAGACCTTATCAACCAAGCGGACTGACTACCAAATTGAAAAAGTTGACCCTTCGCATTTTTTAAAATTTCGTTTAACCAGCCGCTCAACCGACACATTTGGTTTTGCCCAACACACAAGCTGACCTTTCGCATAACCAAAAGAGCCGTTTTTTCCAATCCATCAACTAATAAAAATAGTTTTTTATATATGATATTCAAATAAATAATGACCAACCAAAACCCCGAACAAATAGCAAGAGATAACATCGACAGACAACTGATTGCCTGCGGTTGGCTCGTTCAGCCGAAATCAAAAATTAATTTGAGTGCAGGCATTGGTGTGGCGGTTCGTGAATACAGCACCGATGTTGGACCTGCTGACTATGTGCTGTTTGTTGACGGAAAACCCGTTGGAATTATTGAAGCCAAACGAGAGGAAGAAGGACACAAACTAACTGTTCACGAAGACCAGGCTGAAGACTATGCAACGGCTAAACTAAAATATCTGAACAACGAAAAACTCCCTTTTGTGTATTTAAGCACCGGAGAAGTAACCACGCTTACCGATTTCAGAGACCCGAAACCAAGAGGTAGAAATGTTTTCACCTTTCACCGACCAGAAACACTTCGTAACTGGTTGAAGAAAACCAAATCGGTTCGGGCTGCATTGCAAGACTTAGATAATTTACCCAAAGAAGGACTGCGTGATTGCCAGATAAACGCCATCACCAATCTTGAAAAATCGTTCAAGCAAAATAAACCGAGAGCCTTGATACAAATGGCTACCGGTTCGGGCAAAACGTTTACCGCAATTACTTCTGTATATCGTTTGCTAAAACTGAAAGACGATAACAACAACAATGTGGTAAGACGTATTCTTTTTTTGGTGGACACCAAAAACCTTGGTGAACAGGCGGAGCAGGAATTTATGAGCTATCTGCCCAATGACGACAACCGTAAGTTTACAGAGTTATATGGTGTTCACCGCCTGAAATCAAAGCATATACCCGACGACAACCACGTTTACATCAGCACCATTCAGCGCTTGTATGCTGTGCTGAAAGGACAAGACCTTGACGAAAGTGCCGAAGAAGATAATCCTAACGAAAAGTGGCAGCCCAAAGAAGTGCCACCGGTAGAATACAACGAAAAACTACCGATAGAATTTTTTGACTTTATCGTCATTGACGAATGCCACCGAAGCATTTACAACCTATGGATGCAAGTGCTGGATTATTTTGATGCTTTTCAGGTTGGTTTGACCGCCACACCTGATGCCCGAACCATTGCCTACTTCAAACAAAATATGGTTTCGGAATACTCTCACGAAATGGCAGTAGCCGATGGCGTAAATGTGGGTTATGATGTGTATTTGATTGACACGAAAATAACTCAACAAGGCGCCACGCTTTGGAAAGGAGAATATGTAGAACACCGTGAACGCCTGAGCCGCAAGAAACGACTGGAATTGCAGGACGAAGATGAATACTACTCTGCACAACAGTTGGATAAAGACATTGTAAACCCCAACCAAATCCGTTTGGTCATTCGCACATTCAAAGAGCATCTGCCACAGATGTTCCTTGACCGCTACGACCAAAACGGCAATTTTGAAGTGCCCAAAACGTTGATTTTTGCCAAAACCGACAGCCACGCTGATGACATTATTCAAATTGTAAGAGAAGAGTTTAACGAGGAAAACCGCTTTTGCAAAAAAGTGACGTACAAAGCCAACGAAGACCCAAAATCGGTTTTGGCTCAATTCCGAAACGATTATCACCCACGCATTGCCGTAACGGTAGATATGATTGCCACGGGTACAGATGTGAAGCCGTTAGAATGTTTGCTCTTTATGCGTGATGTAAAAAGCCGCAACTACTTTGAACAAATGAAAGGACGTGGCACACGGGTTATCAATTTTGACGATTTGAAAAAAGTGTCGCCCTGTGCCAAACTGACCAAAGACCATTTTGTAATTGTTGATGCCATTGGCGTAACCAAAAGTTTAAAAACCGACAGCCGCCCGTTGGAGAAAAAGCCCGGTGTGCCCCTGAAGGATTTGCTGGCTGCTGTGGCGGTAGGTGCAAGAGACGAAGATTTGTTTACATCTTTGGCAAACCGCCTGACCCGATTAGACAAACAGATTACCGAAAAAGAGAAAAAACAATTTGAAGAAAAATCGGGCGGTATTCCCCTTTCCACTGTGGTGAAAGATTTATTGAATGCCTACAACCCCGATACCATAGAAGCCATTGAACAAAAAGTAACGGAAGAAAAACGCGGCGAACCGCCCATACTAATTGAAGCAGCAATTACCCAACAATTAGAACAACTACGAAACCAAGCCGCCAAAGTATTTACGGGTGAACTGAACGAATACATTGAAAATGTGCGGAAGGCACACGAACAAAAAATTGACCTGCTCAACCCCGATGAACTGGTAAATGTGGGCTGGGACAAAGATAACAAAGACAAGGCAAACGAAACCGTTACCGCTTTTAAGGAATGGATAGAAAGCCACAAAGATGAAATTGTTGCCTTGCAGATTTTTTACGGACAACCCTTCCAAAGGCGTGAACTCACCTTTGCAATGATTAAAGAGTTGGTAGAGAAAATTGTGTTGGACAAACCCACTCTTGCCCCTTTGAGTGTATGGCGGGCTTATGAGCAATTGGAAAACGTAAGCGGACAACCCAAAAACGAAATGGTGGCACTGGTATCACTCATTCGCAAGGTGGCTGGTATTGATACCGCACTAACGCCTTACGACAAAACCGTTGACCGCAATTTTCAGCAATGGCTGTTTAAGAAACAAGCCGGAACGCTGAAATTCACCAAAGACCAAATGGACTGGCTCTATATGCTGAAAGAACAGATTGCCACTTCGGTGCACGTAGAAGCCGATGATTTGGACTACACGCCTTTTGATGCCAAAGGCGGACGAGGCAAAATGTGGCAACTTTTTGGCGATGAAATGGAAACGATTATTAACGAATTAAACGAAGCACTGGCATCGTAACAAATCAGCCCCGTTAGGGGCGACAGGTCAATAGAGTGAAAATGAATAAATTCAAATCAGCCCCGTTAGGGGCGACAGGTCAACCGGAATGGACAATGGGCAAAATACCATTAGCCAGAGCAGGGGTTTACAATTTGGTGAAATGTGTCACCCCTACGGGGTTGTATGGCATCGGGTGGTTATTTTATTCTATTAACGTTTCAGCCCTATGGGCTTTATTGTTATCAACAAATGGGCAGCATAATGAGTGAAGAAAGAGAAATACCAGATGGGTGGTCCGAAATTGAATTGGGCTTTTTTATGAAGAAAGCTACAGGTTCAGTTGACCCTTCGAAGTTTAAAGAAGAAGTGTTCGAGCTTTTCAGCATTCCAGCTTATGATAGCGGTAAACCTGAAATAATAAAAGGAGAAAATATAGGGTCATCTAAAAAAGTGGTCAGTGAAAATGACGTTTTGCTATCTCGCATAGTTCCACACATTCAACGAAGCTGGATAGTAAGTAAAAGTCAAGGGTATAGACAAATTGGATCTGGTGAATGGATAATATTTGATGGCTCTGCAATAAATCCCAAATATCTAAGATTGTATTTGCTATGTTATGATTTTCATACCCGATTTATGAAAACCATTTCAGGAGTAGGCGGTTCCCTTACAAGAGCAAATCCAAATCAAACAGCGAATTTCAAATTCCCCGTCCCCCCGCTTCCAGAGCAGCACCGCATAGTAGCCAAAATAGAAGAGTTGTTCAGCAGTTTGGATAAAGGCATTGAAAGCCTGAAAACTGCACAGCAGCAACTCAAAGTCTATAGGCAGGCGGTGTTGAAATGGGCGTTTGAGGGGAAACTCACCAATTCGGAAGATAAAATTAAGATTTCACCATTTGGTGAAATAGTGTCCGTAGTTAGTGGAAATACTCCAAAAGGGTTTGAAAATATTAGTGGTAATGGGAAACTACAATTTTATAAAGTCAGTGATATGAATTTAGAGGGGAATGATGTTGAAATGAAAACCACTAAACATTTTTTGACAGTAGAAGAAGCTAAACAACTGAAAATTAAAATTTATCCTAAAGGAACTGTAATCTTCCCTAAAAGAGGCGGTGCTATTTTAACAAATAAAAAAAGAATTCTTTCAAGGGATGCATCATTCGATTTAAACCTTATGGGTGCGCTACCAAATGAAAATGTTGATGGTAAATACCTATTTTATTGGTTTATGAAATTGGATTTGGGTAAAATCTATGATGGATCAAGTGTTCCGCAAATAAATAACAAAAATATTGAGCCTTTAGAATTTCAATTTTGTTCTCTCTACGAACAACAACTTATCGTCTCCGAAATCGAAAGCCGCTTATCGGTTTGCGACAAGATAGAAGAAAGCATCAGCACCAGCCTGCAACAAGCCGAAGCCCTTCGTCAAAGCATATTAAAAAAAGCATTTGAAGGCAAATTGGTACCGCAAGACCCAAATGATGAACCTGCTTCGGTTTTGTTGGAAAGAATAAAAGCAGAACGGGAAAAAGCAGCCCCATCGGGGCGAAAAGCCAATAAAAAATAAAAGCATCAACCACCAAAAGCCCCGGCGGGGCGAAACGTCAATAGCCAATAACAACAAGAAACAAAACATTAACAAATAGCCCCAGCAGGGCGAAACGTTAATAGCCAATAAAAAATAAAAGCATCAACCACCAAAAGCCCCAGCGGGGCGAAACGTCAATAGCCAATAACAACAAGAAACAAAACATTAACAAATAGCCCCGGCGGGGCGACACAAAAACAAATACAATGCCAAATACCTACACCCAATTGTATGTCCACGCAGTCTTCGCTGTAAAAGGCAGAGCCAATCTCATTTCCCCAAAATGGAAAGAAAAGCTATACCAATATATCACCGGAATTATCACCAACAAAAACCAAAAACTGATGGTTATAAACGGCATGCCCGACCATCTGCACCTGCTTATCAGATTAAAACCCGATTGTACGCTTTCTGATTTGATTCGCGACATTAAAGCAAATTCATCAAAATGGATAAATGAGCAAAAATTTGTGATGGGTAAATTTGAATGGCAAACCGGTTTCGGAGCTTTTACCATAGGGCAATCACAAATACAATCAGTTGTTAATTATATACTCAATCAGGAAGAACACCACAAAAAGAAAACGTTCAGAGAAGAATATATTGAATTCCTCAATGCCTATGAAATTGATTACAAACCCGAATATATATTTGAAGATGTTGGTGTCGCTCCTACGGAGCTAAACGAATCAAATGATGAATAATCTATTAACATAACGCTCCTCCGGAGCTAAAATAAGGTAAACAAAATGAGCATACAAATTCAAGTTCAGCCCAATAGGAGCGAAACGTTAATAGCCAATAACAATAAACAAAACATTAACAAATAGCCCCAGCAGGGCAAAAGGTCAATAGCCAATAACAACAACAAACAAAACATTAAAAAATAGCCCCAGCAGGGCGAAACGTCAATAGCCAATAACAACAACAAACAAAACATTTAACAATAGCCCCGGCGGGGCGAAACGTTAATAGCCAATAACAATAACAAACAAAACATTTAACAATAGCCCCGGCGGGGCGAAACAAAAACAAATACAATGCCTAATACCTACACCCAATTGTATGTCCACGCAGTCTTCGCTGTAAAAGGCAGAGCCAATCTCATTTCCCCAAAATGGAAAGAAAAGCTATACCAATATATCACCGGAATTATCACCAACAAAAACCAAAAACTGATGGTTATAAACGGCATGCCCGACCATCTGCACCTGCTTATCAGATTAAAACCCGATTGTACGCTTTCTGATTTGATTCGCGACATTAAAGCAAATTCATCAAAATGGATAAATGAGCAAAAATTTGTGATGGGTAAATTTGAATGGCAAACCGGTTTCGGAGCTTTTACCATAGGGCAATCACAAATACAATCAGTTGTTAATTATATACTCAATCAGGAAGAACACCACAAAAAGAAAACGTTCAGAGAAGAATATATTGAATTCCTCAATGCCTATGAAATTGATTACAAACCCGAATATATATTTGAAGATGTTGGTGTCGCTCCTACGGAGCTAAACGAATCAAATGATGAATAATCTATTAACATAACGCTCCTCCGGAGCTAAAATAAGGTAAACAAAATGAGCATACAAATTCAAGTTCAGCCCAATAGGAGCGAAACGTTAATAGCCAATAACAATAAACAAAACATTAACAAATAGCCCCAGCAGGGCAAAAGGTCAATAGCCAATAACAACAACAAACAAAACATTAAAAAATAGCCCCAGCAGGGCGAAACGTTAATAGCAAAAAAAGTACCCCCCAAAGCCACATCGGGGCGAAACGTTAATAGCCAATAACAACAACAAACAAACCATTAACAAATAGCCCCAGCGGGGCGAAACAAATAAAGTAACATAATGAGCAACGAAAGCAACAATACATCGGCTATCATTTCCAAAGTTTGGAGTTTTGCCACCGTTTTACGTGATGACGGCGTAGGATATGGCGACTACCTGGAACAACTCACCTTCCTGCTATTCCTAAAAATGGCAGACGAGTTTAGCAAACCGCCATACAATCGTAAACTCCCCATTCCAAAAGAATACAACTGGGAAAGTTTGGTTGCTAAACGTGGGGCGGAATTGGAAAATCATTACACCAATTTGTTACGAGAATTATCGCAATCGAAAGGCGTGTTGGGTCAAATCTTCATCAAGAGCCAGAATAAAATACAAGACCCTGCCAAGCTCTTTAAGCTCATTGATATGATTGACAAGGAGCAATGGAGCACAATGGGAGCCGATGTAAAAGGGAAAATTTACGAAGGACTGTTGGAAAAAAATGCAGAAGATACCAAGAGCGGTGCAGGTCAGTATTTCACGCCCAGAGCCTTAATCCGTGCCATGGTAGAATGTGTAAGACCCGAACCCATGAAAACCATAGCCGACCCTGCTTGCGGAACAGGCGGTTTCTTTTTGGCGGCTTATGACTTCATTGCCAATCCCGAAAACTACTCCCTAAACCGTGAGCAAAAGGAATTTTTAAAGCACAAAACCTTTTTCGGAAATGAAATTGTAGCCGGAACAAGAAGAATGGCTTTGATGAATTTGTTTCTGCACAACATTGGCGACTTTGAAAGCGACAACTTTATTTCTCCTGCCGATGCATTGATTTCGGACAGTGGTTTGAGAGTGGATTATGTATTAGCCAATCCGCCTTTCGGTAAAAAAAGCAGTATGACCTTCACCAATGACGATGGCGAACAAGACAGCGAAGATTTAACCTATAACCGTCAGGACTTTTGGGTAACGACCAGCAACAAGCAATTGAACTTTGTGCAACACATTCGCACGATGCTGAAATCAGATGGGCGAGCCGCAGTAGTATTGCCCGACAACGTATTGTTTGAAGGTGGTGCCGGAGAAACCATCAGAAAGAAACTATTAGAAACAACCAACCTCCACACCATTCTCCGTTTACCCACAGGCATTTTCTATAAGCAAGGTGTAAAAGCAAACGTGTTGTTCTTCGACAACAAACCCGCATCTAAAAACGCACAGACAAAAGAGATATGGTTTTACGATTTCAGAACCAACATCAAATTTTCACTGAAGAAAAACCCATTGCGTTTTGAAGACCTGAAAGATTTTATTGACTGCTACAACCCGACCAACATCAACAAGCGGAAAGAAACATACAACGCAGACAGTAATCCCGAAGAACGTTGGAGAAAATTCACCTATGACGAAATAATGGAACGAGACAAAACAAGCCTGGACATTACTTGGATAAAAGACAAGAGCCTCACCGACCTTGACAATTTACCCGACCCTGACTTATTAGCAAACGATATTATTGAAAACTTGAAATCAGGGATTGAGAGTTTTGAGGAGATAATGGCAACAATTAGTACAAAATAAAAAATACATATTAATATTTATTTAGAAAATAAAAAATGAGATTAAACTCGAAACGAGGCAGGGGTCAGCAATTTTGTTGATGGGGTATGTGCCTATTTTCTGCAAGACATTTTTTAGCCGGTTGAAGGGGTTAAATTGCAGGTTTTTGCAAGTGGCAAAAAAGGAGCATATCATGGCGGCGCGGCTGATAACGCCTTGTTGTGTTTAGGGTGGTAAAATTGTCATTGGCACTCATGCTGCATGTTCGTTTTTACTAATGCATTGCTTGGTGTGGTTTGGCACGCCACCAAGGTAGATGGCTGCAATGGCATCGGCACTATGTGTACAGGCTCAGGTGGATACGCCTTAGCGATATAGGTACACAGCCTGTATCAGTCTTCGTTTATTATTCGCACAATTTCATCTTCCGGCAGCCCGGTCAGTTTTGACAAAACGGCTATCTCTAAACCCGACCTTATCCCATTTTTTATTACTTCTATTTTGCCTTCTATTTTGCCTTCTATCTTCCCTTCTTCAAATGCCGTATCCAACGAATTTTTCAAGTCGCGGT
>ERZ761609.1325-NODE-1325-length-22411-cov-44.371399_pt1 | contig 22411 bp, 14 predicted proteins | sample MGYA00511163_ERZ761609 | MGnify/ENA primary metagenome ERZ761609 (study PRJEB28899, sample SAMN02445070) | bioreactor sludge metagenome | biome: EBPR sludge | place: Australia: Brisbane, Thorneside Wastewater Treatment Plant | collected 2011-12-16 ... | reverse complement strand
TTGACTTTTTACGCTTGTAAATTGACTTTTTACGCTTGTAAATTGACTTTTTACGTTTGTAAATTGACTTTTTACGTTTGTAAGTTGACTTTTTACGTTTGTAAATTGACTTTTTACGTTTGTAAATTGACTTTTTACGCTTGTAAATTGACTTTTTACGTTTGTAAGTTGACTTTTTACGTTTGTAAATTGACTTTTTACGCTTGTAAATTGACTTTTTACGTTTGTAAATTGACTTTTTACGCTTGTAAATTGACTTTTTACGCTTGTAAATTGACTTTTTACGCTTGTAAGTTGACTTTTTACGCTTGTAAATCGGGTTTGGGGGTTTTCATCGGGCATATTTACCCTGCAACGTGTAGGCAGTCATTCGCATTTATGGGTTATTTTCTTAAAAACCGCCCGTTAAACCATACAAAAGGTAAAAACCTGCACTCAGTTTACCCACACTTTAACCCATCCACCCACCCACAGCGCCTTGCTACCCCATCGGGAATGTAAAAAAAGAGGGTGTTTACCGAGCAAAATTGGGGTAAACATTGTTAAATTGGGGTAAAAAATCCACCCATCACCCATCAGCCTTATTGTTATGACCACTTATGAAGATATGCCCGCCGGTTCGCGCATTTGGATATACCAAAGCAACCGCCCATTTACCGCCGCCCAAATAGCAGCAATAGAGCCGCAACTCAGCCACTTTGCCACCAACTGGGTTAGGCATGGGCAGTTACTAAAAGCATGGGCAGGCATTTTGCACAGCCGGTTTATAGTACTCATGATAGACGAAGCCGCCCTTGCCGCCGGTGGCTGCTCCATAGATGCCTCTACCCGATTGCTCAAACAAATAGAGCAACAATACGGCGTATCGCTTTTTGACCGGCTCTCGGTGGCGTGGCGCAATGCCGATGCCCAAATAGTGGTATCCTCTAAACCCGATTTTGAACAATTGGCGGCGCAGGGCATTATTACCCCGCAAACCCACGTGTTTAACAACCTTATTACCACTAAGGCAGATTTAGAAACCAACTGGGAAATTCCGCTCGCCCAAAGTTGGCACAGCCAATTGGTTATAGGGTAAAAGTGGGTGTTGTTAGGTGCAGCCTTGGTTAGAGGTGCAAATGGCACACAAAGTACTTGCCGCCTACATGAGCTAAAAACCGGCAGCAATTAGCACACAAGGTGCAGCGCTCCTTAAATCTTGGTAGAATAGAGGCAAACGTGTTATTAAAAGGCGCTGCGCACCGAAATATAGGTAGCAACCACGTTACATACCAATAAACAAGGTGCAGCGCACTGAAACGCTGTTTTTATCGGGAAGAAAAGAATTTACCCCGATATCCGAAATCAAAACTTGAGCCTTTATTATTCAAAAAATCGGCAACAATCAGCCTCATCAGTGTTATCTGTGTGCTAAATGCCGCCTATTTTGAGTCTATATCGGAAAGAAGTCCTTTGTAAGCTATTTTAGCTCATTCACTTTCCCGACCTAATTTTTCACTCTTCACTCTCCGCTATATACGCCATACAAAGGTCAATAGTAGCTTCAATACCGGTTTTGTGTGTGCGTTCCATACCGTGCGATGCCGCCACACCCGGTCCTATAAGCGCCACTCTAAGGTCGTTTCCGGCACGTTGAGCGGCAGAACCATCAGAGCTGTAAAAGGGGTAAATATCTAATCGGTAAGGTATTTGGTTTTTATCTGCTAAATCAACCAACCTTTTCCTAAAAGCGTAATCATACGGTCCGCTGCTGTCTTTGGCACAAATAGAACAGTGCATTTCGCTACCCTCGCAGCCACTGCCCACCACGCCCATATCTATCACCAGCATTTCCTCTACCGTAGGAGCATACCCAATGGCAGCCCCGTGCCCTACCTCTTCGTAGTTAGAAAAAAACAACTCCACCGGCGCGGTTCTGTTTTGCAGGGCAAACCGACGGGCTATTTCAAACAGCACAAAACAGCCGGCTTTGTTATCCATAAATCGAGATTTTATGAACCCGTTAGGCAGTTCTTGGTATCGGGTATCAAAACAAATAATATCGCCCACGTTAATACCCAGCTCCTTCGTATCTTGCGCACTTAAAACCGGCTCATCAAGGCGTATGTGCATAGTAGCCAACTCGCGTTTTGTATTTTTAATGTCGGCATTTACGTGTACCGAAGGGTTATTAGGCAACAAAGTGCCGGTAACAACCCCGCCCGATAAGGTATAAATGCGGCAGTACTCGCCCTCAAAACTGTTGAGCAGGGGTCCGCCCAATAGCGAAAAACCCAGCGTACCATCGGCATTTATGCGGCTCACAATGGCGCCCAGCGTATCGGTATGTGCAGCAATAACCAATTTTGGGTTACTGCCCAAGGCACAGGTTACCGCTCTTTTTCGGGTAAACTTTGGCTTTAACCCATAAGATTCTAACAGCCCAAAAATATAATTTTCGGCTTGCAGGGTAAAACCCGTAGGCGAGTCTATCTGCACTAATTCTTGAAGCGTTTGGTAAGAGAGCATATACGGTGTTTGTGGTGGTAAAATGCAAATGTAGTGCAAATTTTGCAGGAGCCGCTTTCTATTTTAGCCATAACCCGTCCGTTTTTTTGCTGTTAAAGCAAGCAGGTTGGTTAATACCTAAAAACAGGGTAAAAAAAGTTGCTTTTTTACCCACAACCCAATACCTTTGTCTTACAACCAACCAACCCGTGCTGCCATGTCAAAAAATTTATCGTTTTTATCGGGTCGAAAAGGATTAGAACACAACCTGTTTGAAGCCCTTGCCAATAAAGCCGCCCAAACCGGCACACCTTCCATTGCCGATATAGAGCAGTTGGCAGAAGATTTTTTGATGGGAAATGCCACTCTATACGGTGCCACCACGTTTTACGATTTTTTAAAGCCCGAAAATCAGGGCAAAAAAGCCTATGTTTGCAATGGCAGCGCTTGTCTTACCGCCGGCACACAAGAGGCGGTAAAAGCCGAACTGCTCAGGCACTTTGCTCCCGATGAAATAGGCGAAATGTGCTGCTTAGGCAGATGCCACGAAAACGGCGCTTTTCAAGTAGGCGGGGTAAATTATTCGGGCAGTTCGGTTGGGCGTTTAGACAAGGTTTTATCGGGCATACAATCGGGGGCAGACAGGTATGCGGTAAAACATATTGGCACACCCGTATTAACCGCACCCTTGCCCAATGTGGACAGCTATTACCAACTTTGGCGCCAAGCCCTGCAAACCAACCCTTTGCTTTTGTTAGAACAGCTAAAAACATCGGGTTTGAGGGGTAGGGGAGGAGCCGGTTTCCCCATGTCGTTTAAGTTAGAATCGTGCCGAAATACACCGAGCGAGCAAAAGTTTTTGGTTTGTAATGCCGATGAAGGCGACCCGGGCGCCTACTCCGACCGCTACCTTATGGAGCAACGCCCACACGCGGTACTGTTGGGTATGATGCTGGCAGGGTATATGATGGGTGCATCGTGGGGAGTATTATACATTAGGGCAGAGTACCCTGAGTCGGTTATGGCAATAGAACAAGCCATACAAGACCTTTACAGTCGCGGGTTATTGGGTGAGGATATACTTGGTTCGGGTTTTACCTTCCGGTTCAAGGTTATCAAAGCTCAGGGAGCGTATATTTGCGGCGAAGAAACCGCCCTGCTGTCATCTATTGAAGGGCAAAGACCCGAAGTGCGTGTGCGCCCGCCCTATCCTACCCAACAAGGATTGTTTAACATGCCTACGGTGGTAAACAATGTAGAAACCCTTGCTTGTGTGCCGTATATTATAACCAACGGCGGAGCCACCTTTGCCGCCATTGGCAGGGGTAAGTCAACGGGCACTAAACTACTCTCGCTCGATGGGCATTTTAACCGACCGGGGTTGTATGAGGTAGATATGGGTACGCCATTGCTATCGGTTATAGAGGATTTGGGCAGGGGCTTTAGCAAGCCGGTGAAAGCCCTGCACATAGGCGGACCCTTAGGCGGATTAGTGCCCGTACACAAGATTTTTGATTTAACCGTAGATTTTGAGTCATTTGCCCAAAACGGCTTTTTGCTCGGGCACGCATCGGTGGTTTGTATTCCCGATGAGTTTCCTATTATCACCTACCTGCAACACCTGTTTGAGTTTACCGCACACGAAAGTTGCGGTAAATGTTTCCCCTGCCGATTAGGTTCTACCCGCGGTGCTGAGCTGCTGCAAAAAGCCCAATCCGATGCCACTTACAAAATAGACAAAACCCTGTTTACCGATTTATTGGAAACCCTCGAAATAGGCTCGCTTTGTGCCCTTGGCGGCGGGCTGCCACTGCCGGTAAAAAACGCCTTACAGTACTTTGAGCCGGAGTTAAGGGGGTATTTTGGGTAGTGGTGAGTTATGAATCTTGCAAATTGATTAACAGCAAAAGATGAAACCTTGCAGAATTTTACAGCTAATTTTATTATACCATTTAGGCATCAATGAAAAACTACTAAGAATAAAACGCGCAAAGAGAGTAATATGACAAATCAAAGACCCGGACTTTATGGCGTACTGTACTCAAATAGAGATTTTACCCAAGCCGACACTTGGGGCAAAAACCAGTTTAACTCGTCATTTCCTGTGGGATTAACCAATTTTCTTGCTTCAAAAAACTCAGAGAATGTATATCTTTGTATCGATAAAGAATTAAAGGTAAAGCATAGAAAAATATCGGCAAAAGAACTTTACGGAATTGAGCCAAACTCTGATAACTTGTTTTTTTCTTTTGAAAGTCCATATACTCCATATCAACAATTGGTTATTGGAGTTTTGCCAAGAGTAGATTTAGTTACTCAATTAAGAAGCAACGGGCAATGTTTGCGTCCAATTGAAGTTAAGTTAACTGCCTTACCCGACAATTCAACCTGCAACCTGAGTGAACAATTTTATGGTTGCGAAATGGTTATCAGACCCGATACAATTCTTTACTTAGCTTGTAGCATTGTAAAAAATTTCAAAGATAACAACAAAGCGCTTTCTACACTCATAGGAAGTGAGTTTGATAACATAAAGGATTGGACAGATGGCGCTGCTATTTGGACTTATATTGCAAGTATGATTGGCGCAATTGACCGTATTGTAGTTTCGGTTTTAGAAAAGCAAGAGCCTTTGCTCCTGCAACCTATCTGGAAAACAACCGGTAAATCGCCAAAACTTGCCAATAATTGCTTAGACGTATTCATTTGGTCAAATTTTGCCTTTATCCAGCTCTTTGTTGATGTTGCAAGGGGGGAACTATCCGAAGGCGCTAACAAAATTACCCGACAAGTAAGAACCATTATTTGGCTTTTTAAAATGTTCTATGATTTTGCAAAACAAGGTCAAATAAACTACCACAAAATTATTGACGAACTTTCTTACAATACTAAAAATGATAAGGCTTTTGCAGCAAGCGGCAGAGTTACACACAAATATATGGCGTGTGCTGAATTGTTAAAACCAAGGATTGAGAAGAAAGAAATCAAAAAAATCATACTTGGTGGCGGGCAGAATTTACTTAGCCCCGAAAGAAGGTTTGATGCAATAATCTATAACTCACCAGAACTTTTTACACAATGAAAACAGTAGATTTATTTTCGGGCTGTGGGGGCTTATCGCTTGGGTTTCAAAACGCAGGATTTGAAATTGTAGCAGCCTTTGACAAGTGGGAGCCGGCAGTAAAAGTTTACAGAGATAATTTTAATCACCCAATATATGATATAGACTTGGCCAGTGAGGAGGGGCTTGAATTTGTTAGAAGTTTCAAACCTCAAATGATTATAGGCGGACCGCCCTGCCAAGATTTTTCAAGCGCCGGTAAGCGTGATGAAACATTAGGACGTGCAGATTTAACAATTTCTTACGCAAATATCATAGCTGTTGCAAAACCCGAATGGTTTGTGATGGAAAATGTAGAGCGTATTATTAAAAGCCGCATACTAAAAGAAGCATTGCAGATTTTTAAGAAAGCCGGTTATGGAATTTCTTATCAAGTTTTAGATGCAAGCCTTTGCGGAGTTCCCCAATCGAGAAAACGGTTTTTCTTGGTCGGGCACAAAAAATCACCTGATAATTTTTTAATTTCTTATCTCAATAAAAACTTATCAAGCAAACCTATGACACTATTTGATTATTTTGGATATTCATTAGGTATTGAGTATTACTACCGGCATCCAAGAAGTTATGCAAGACGCGGAATTTTCAGCATTTATGAGCCAAGCCCAACTATTCGGGGGGTAAACAGACCAATTCCGAAAGGCTACACAAAACATGAAGGTGACCCTGTTGAAATTTCAGAAAAAGTAAGACCTTTAACTACCAAAGAAAGAAGCTTAATACAAACTTTTCCGGAAAATTTTATTTTTAATGGCAGTAAAACAGACCTTGAGCAGATTATTGGTAATGCTGTACCCGTTAAACTTGGGGAATATGTTGCAAATTGTATCAATGAGTATTTCAACGATAAACAAGAGAACAAGTATTTTAGAATTGGACAATTAGAGTTAATGTAAAATGGAGCAAAAATAGCCCCGCACTACCCACTACCAAAACTTTTCACCATTCACTTTTCACTCCACCATGTCAAACATAGCCTATATAGACAACCAGCCCTATACCATTGAGCCCGGCGATACCATACTCACGTTTATTAAGCGGCATTTAGGCAATAAACTCGTGCCTACCCTTTGCGATGCCCCCAATCTTGAACCCTTTGGGGCATGCCGCGTGTGCAGTGTAGAAGTAGCCCTAACACAAGGCGGAGCTGCAAAAACGCAAGCCTCCTGCCACACGCCCGTTATGCCGGGCAGTTATATTTACCCCACTTCTGAGCGCATTCAAAAACTCCGCAAAAACATCATTGAACTGGTACTTACCGACCACCCCCTTGACTGCCTCACCTGCGAGGTAAACAACAACTGCCAGCTACAAGAAGTGGCAGCACAAGTGGGCATAAGGCATGTGCGCTACCCCGCCGGTAAAAACCACCTCCACTACCAAAAAGACCTGAGCCACCCCTATATGACCTCCGATTTTAGCAAGTGCATCAACTGCTACCGGTGCATACGCGCCTGTGACGAAGTACAGGGCGAGTTTGTACTTACCATGGCAGGCAGAGGGTTTAGCAGCAAGGTGGTAAAAGGAGCTAACCAAAACTTTTTCGAGTCGGATTGCGTAAGCTGCGGAGCCTGCGCCCAAGCCTGCCCCACCTCCGCCATTTCCGATGTGTTTGAATCAAAATCGGTGGTAGGTGTTAAAAAAACACGCACCATTTGCACCTACTGTGGTGTGGGGTGCAACTTAGAAGTAGCTACCATAAACGGAACCATAAAAAGCATACAAGCCCCCTACAATGCGGCGGTAAACCAAGGGCATACCTGCCTCAAAGGGCGTTTTGCCTTTTCGTTTTACAATCACCCCGACCGCCTCAAAACACCTCTCATTAAACAAAACGGAAGATTTGTTCCGGCAACTTGGGAGGAGGCTTACGATTTTATAGCCCAAAAACTAACCCAAATAAAACAACAATACGGGCCCGATGCCATAGCCGGTATTTCCTCTGCCCGATGCACCAACGAAGAAAACTACCTCATGCAAAAATTCATCAGGGCGGTTATAGGCACCAATAACATAGACAGTTGCGCCCGCGTTTGCCACTCGCCCACCGCATTAGGTTTGCAGCGCACCTTTGGCACAGGAGCCGCCACCAACTCCATCATAGACCTTAAACAAACCCAATGTATGTTGGTGATAGGCGCTAACCCCACCGAAGCCCACCCCGTTACCGGCGCTAAAATAAAACAAGCCGCCATGCAGGGTAAAACCCTTATTGTAATAGACCCCCGCCGCACCAAACTTGCCCGATACGCCAACTACCACCTCCAACTGCGCCCCGGCACCAACGTAGCCGTGCTAAACATGATGTTGTACTACATTATGCAAGCCGGACTGGAAGACCAAGATTTTATAGCCTCCCGCACTGAAGGTTACGAGGAGTTTAAACAGCAAATACTCAGCCTCAATATAGATGAGTTAGAGCAAATATGCGGCGTAAACAGAGAGTTGGTAAAACAAGCCGCCATAGCGTATGCCGCTGCGCCGGCAGCCATGTCGTTTCATGGTTTAGGCGTTACCGAGCATACACAAGGCACTTATGCCGTTATGCTCATTGCAGATTTAGCCATGATAACCGGCAACATAGGCAGGCGCGGCGTGGGCGTTAACCCCCTTCGCGGACAAAACAACGTGCAGGGCGCTGCCGATATGGGTTGCCAGCCGCATCAGGGAGCCGGCTACTTAGATGTTACCAACCCCGATATACATAAACAATACGAAGAATTTTACCAAGCCAAATTGCCCCTTCACATAGGCTACAAAATACCCCAAATGTACGATGCCTCCTTAGCCGGTAAACTGAAAGCCCTTTGGATAATGGGCGAAGACGTGGTACAAACCGACCCCAATACCCAAAAGGTAATGGCAGCTATTGACCAATTAGAATTGTTTGTGGTGCAGGAAATTTTTATGACCGAAACAGCCCTCCGAGCTACCGTAGTACTGCCCGCCGCCTCTTTCTTAGAAAAAAGCGGCACCTTTACCAACGGCGAGCGCCGCGTGCAACGCGTAAACGCTGTGGTGCAACCCCTTGCCGGCACCAAACCCGATGGGCAGATAATGGTGGACATTATGAACCAAATGGGTTACCCGCAGCCGCCCTACCACCCCAAAACCGTATTAGAAGAAATAGCCCAAATAGTGCCTTTCTTTAAAGGTATCCGCTGGGACGAACTGGGCGAAAACGGCAAACAATGGCCAGTAGCCCCCGATGGCACCGATACCGAAGTGCTGCACATAGGCACATTTAAGCGCGGAAAAGGTAAATTCCATTTTGCCCGATTTGCCGAAACCAACGAACTACTCGCCAACGCCAAAACCTACCCCTACATCATTACCACCAACCGCGAGCTGGAACACTACAACTCAGGCACCATGACCCGCCGCACCGCCAATGCCAAACTGCTCTCCGAAGATGTTTTACTCATTCACCCCGATGATGCAAAAAAACACTTTATCTTAAACGGCGATTGGGTTTGTGTAGAATCGGCAAGAGGTAAGGTGGACATTAAAGCCAAAATAACCGATGAGGTGAAACCCGGCATACTCAGTACCACTTTCCATTTTCCTGAACTGATGATTAACAACATCACCTCAAACGAACACGACACCGAAGCCCTATGCCCGGAGTATAAAGTGGTAGCCGTAAACATCAGAAAAAGCAAAGGCAAACACAAAGCCCAACTGCCGGCGCAGTAAAGGTGGTATTTTACCCCCCCACCCCACCCATCTCATCAAGTTTTACCCCAGTAAACTCCCTATGACAAAGCGTAGTAAACTTTTTACCTTTTTTTCACCTTCTAAATACTCGTATTTAACCAACGTTTTTTTCTATCTTTGAACGCCGCTTTGCCCACAAACCGGTAGAGCCTGCCATGCGCCTAATTGAACCATTTTTTACCCTAAAACCCACCTTATTTACCACCTTTATGAAAAAAACAAAAGGCAAAGAGTTCCTATCGGAACTGAAACTTTACTCCGATTACCTCAAATGGGACGCACAGTTAGGACGCTACGAAACATGGCAGGAAGCCTGTAACAAAGTACTCAACACCCACACCCTTCGCTACGGCGAAGTAATCAAACCCTACCTCAACGAAATAAGACAAAACTATTACCACAAAGCATTTTTATCATCGCAGCGCAATTTGCAGTTCAGAGAAGAGGCAATCATTAAACACAATGCCAAAATTTACAACTGCTGCACCACCTATGCCTACTCGCCCGATGTGTTTAACAGGGGTTTTTATGTGTTATTGTGCGGCTGCGGTTTAGGCGTTTCGCTCAAACGCAAATTTGTATCGCAGTTGCCCCTTATAGAAAAACGCGGCAATGAAGTAAAACTATTTGTCATTCCCGATTCCATAGAGGGTTGGGCAGAGGCAACCAAAGTACTTATCAGTTCTTTTTGCAAACACCCCGCGCTGTATGAAGAATACTTTGGGTATCAGGTAAAGTTTGATTTTTCTGAAATTCGCCCAAAAGGAGCATTCATCAGCGGCGGTTTTAAAGCCCCCGGCTCCGAAGGGCTCAAACAATCTTTGGAGCGCATAGAAACCCTGCTGTCTAACAACTTGGGCGAGTTTAAAACCATCGTTGCCTATGATGTATTGATGCACCTGTCCGATGCTGTTTTATCGGGTGGTGTGCGCCGTTCTGCCATGAACGTTATCATAGACCACGATGATACCGATATGCTGCACGCCAAAACCGGCAACTGGCGCAGCACCCACCCGTGGCGCGCCCGTAGCAATAACTCAGTAGGTTTATTGCGCGGTACTTTTACCGAAGAAGCGTTTAAGGCGTTGGTATCGCTAAATCAGGGCGACAGCGACATAGGCTTTGTATTTATGAGCCACGAAGACGAAATGTTTAACCCCTGTTTTGAAATCGGGTTTAATTTTTACGAACAGATAATGGATCGTTCCGAAACCGTTTTTCAGTTTTGCAACCTCAATGAGTTAAACGCATCGGCTTGTGTGGGGCAACACGGTAAATTTTCCGAAGAAAAATTTTACCAACTCTGCCGCCACGCCGCCATTTTAGGCACTTTGCAAGCCGGTTACACCCGTTTTCCTTACTTGGGTAAGCAAACAGAGTGGATTGTAGCCGGCGAAGCCCTGCTGGGTATTTCTATAACCGGCTGGATGACCCGCCCCGAACTGTTTAACCCCGATATTTTGCGCCGAGGCGCCGAAATAGTAAAACAAACCAATGCCGAAGTGGCTAAGGTAATAGGCATAAACATTGCCGCCCGAACCACTACCGTAAAACCATCGGGCAATGCGTCCGTTATCCTGCAAACCGCATCGGGCATCCACCCCGAACACGCTAAGCGTTATTTTCGCATTATGCAGTTAAACAAAGAATCGGAAACCGCCAAATACCTCGAAATTCACCAGCCCGAGTGCTTGGAAGAGTCGCGCTGGTCTGCCACCAATTCCGATTATGTAGTGTACGCCCCCTGCGAAAACGACGAAAACGTAATCGTAAAAGAAGAAATGCAAGGCGTAAAACACCTTAAACTCATTGAGTTAGTGCAAAACTCATGGGTAGAAGCCGGTAAACGCCCCCAACAGTGCTATAACCCTCTTACACAACACAATGTGAGCAATACGGTTATTATAGACAACCTGCAAGAAATAGTTGCCTATATTTTCCAACATCAGCAAAACTTTGCCGCCGTTTCTTTTATTTCCCTTTTTGGCGATAAAGATTATGTGCAGGCTCCGTTTACCTCCGTTCTAAACTCGCAGGAAATTATAGACAAATACGGCGAGGGCGCTATGTTTATGTCGGGGTTAATTGTTGACGGTTTGCACTACTTTAACGGCGATTTGTGGGAAGCCCTGTCTTATATTACCGATGATAAAAAACCCCTCATTGGGCGGCGCGACCAAACCTTGCTGCAAAAAGACTGGATTAGGCGCGTACATAAATTTGCCAAAAATTTTTTTAAGGGCGACCTCAACACCACCATTTACTGCATGAAAGATGTGCACCTGTGGCACAAATGGCATGTGGTAAACCGTAACTTTAAACTGATAGACTTTAACGAAATACTTACTAAACCCCGATACGTAGATGCCGCAGAGTTGGCTGCCGTAGCATGCAGCGGCGGCAGTTGTGAAATATAATCAATTTTACCCAATGTGGCAGTTTTGCTGTATTACGGGTGTAAACGGTTGGTAAATACAAGGTCATCTGCTTTTTTTGACCTAATCTGCCCCTAAAAAAATTGGCGTGCTGCACTTTTTGTATGCGAATAGTGTTTTTTATCCCGATGCTTACCTTGCCTGCCTTGTTTTACTGATAGGTGGTATGTATTGGGATAATTACCTAATGCTGCACTTTAAAACGCAGTACGCCAAACTTATTTTTACTCTTACAGGCATAATGAAAAGCCCAACCATTGGTTTGAATGCCCCGGAGTACTTATACCCACATTGCTATATTTTACCATGACCTCTTTGCACCAACAACTATTGCTTAAATACGATGTGCCGCTGCCCCGCTACACCAGTTACCCCACTGTGCCTTACTGGGAGCCGCAAACCCTTACGCCCGATGTATGGAAACAGGCATTTACCCACCGTTTTGTTGCCGAAAAAGGGCAAATGAGCCTATACATACACCTGCCTTTTTGCGAAAACCTTTGCACTTTTTGTGCCTGTAATAAAAGAATTACCAAAAACCACGCCGTAGAAGAGCCGTACATTGCCGCTTTGGTATCGGAGTGGCAAATGTACCGGCAACTGATGCCCTACCCTCCGGTTTTGCACGAAATTCACCTTGGCGGCGGCACACCCACCTTTTTTAGCGCACAAAACCTGTATAAATTACTTGCCGCCATTACCCACCAAGCGCAAGTACTCCATAACCATGAGTTTAGCGTAGAAGTACACCCCAATTATACGCGCTATGAGCATCTGGAAACCTTAGCCGGCATAGGGTTTAAGCGCATTAGCCTGGGGGTGCAAGATTTTGACCCATTAGTGCAGTTTACCATAAACAGAGTGCAAACCTTTGACCAAACGAAGGCTGTGGTGGACTGGGCTACCAAATTAGGTTTTGAAGGCATTAACATAGATTTGGTATATGGCTTGCCCAAACAACAAGTGAGCAGTGTGGAGCATACCGTAGAGCTGATTACCCGGCTGCGTCCGCACCGCATAGCTTTTTATTCTTATGCCCATGTGCCCTGGAAAAGCAAAGTACAACGCCGCTACACCGATGCCGACCTGCCCAATGCCCTTGAAAAATGGAATATGTATGAGCGCGGGCGGCAGTTGCTAACACAAGCCGGCTATAAAGCCATAGGCATGGATCATTTTGCCCTGCCAAACGATAAATTGTTTGTGGCTGAGGCTGCCGGTAATATGCACCGCAATTTTATGGGTTATACCACCACCGCTACCAAACTGCTGGTAGGATTGGGCGCTTCTGCCATAGGCGATACCTGGGAGGCGTTTGCCCAAAATGAAAAAGAAGTAGAAAAATACGAACTGTTGGTTAGCCAAAACCAACTGCCCATTACCACCGGTCATTTGCTTACCAATGAAGACCTGCTTATCCGAAAACACATTTTAGAGCTGATGTGTACGGGTAAAACCACCCTGCAACCCGATGTTTTACCGCCTGCCTTCCTTGAATCGGTTTTTGAAAAACTGCAACCCCTGCAAGCCGATGAATTGGTTGCCCTTACCGGTACAACCCTATCGGTTTTGCCAAAGGGAGCTACTTTTATACGAAACATCAGCGCCTGCCTTGATGCGCGCATGTGGCGTAAACAAGCCCAAGGTAATATGTTTAGTAAGGCTATATAGCGCTGCCCCACAGGTGAGGCAGAGGCTGTAATTTGGCTGCCTATGGAAGCATATTTGCGAAGGGCGGGATTAAATAGCACTTCCCTTGCCCTATACACAAAGTTTATAGAAAATACAAAAGCCTAAATTACATACATTAGCCCACCTTTTCACAAACATAATGTTGCCTGCTGTTTTTGCTTTTCTCACACCCAAAAGTCAAGCAAGTTTTTGATGGCGTTTTGAAAAAGTTTAGGTGCTTTAATTCCTAAAATTAGTTCTCCGTTTTCGTTGAGCAAAAAGCCAATTTCTATTTCTACAATTTGTTGTTCTTTTCCACCATACAACACAACAGTTCGGAAAATTTTGAATTTAGGGTAGTATTTTTTGATATAATTTTGCTCAATAAAATCGTAATTGGCAAGTTCGGCAATGCCTTGTGAACGAAATTTGTACTTTTTGCCTTCAATGTTTATCACTTCACTATGTCCAAAATCTATCAAAATTAAGTCGGGAATGTGAATAATTTGGTCTTTGTCGCCTGCCTTGTATTTTTCTCGGTCTTTGTATTTCGCTAATGGAATTGCTTCGCCTTCTTTGGTCATAAAATAGCCCTTTTCACTGCCCGCATGGTTTTCAAAAATAGATTCTCCCGTTGTAAAATTTTCAACCACTACGTGAATAAAAATTGTTCCTAACTTTTCTCCTTCGGTGTCATATTTCCAATAGTCTGTGTTTAGTTCAGTTTTCGGAACTTCTAAGCCCTGCAAAGAAATAGCCAATTTGTTGGCTATTTGGATAAATTTATTGGTTTTTCCTACGTGTTTTTGTTCTAAGCCGTGTTGTGTAATTTCTAATTTCTTTGTCCAACCTAATTTCCTTAAAACTGCACAGATTATACTCAATGCCCCAATATTCGGGTCGTGAGAAAGTCCCTCACTTTTATAAAGTCTGCCCGAAATTTCAATTTTATTTTTTGACTTGGCAAGCAAAATAGGCACATTTCCCGCAGGGGCTTTTCGCATATTTGCCTTAAAATCAATAACTTCATCTATGTTTTGGAAAGGCACAAATACACTTTCGTCTAATTTTTTACCTAAAATCTCTACACCCAAAGTCAATAAAAGCCTTGTGCCAAAAATGTAGGTTTCGGTTGGTTTTTCCTTTTGCTCTACTTGCAAATTGTAAAGCATTATCATTTTTACGTTTGGGTAGTAATTTTTGATAAATACAAACTTACTACAACGCTGATACACGCCTGTATTTCGGCTTTCTTTGTCATCTGTTTTGGTTTCTTCTATGGCGTAAATTGGCGTATCAGTTGGTGTAGGCTCGTTTTCTTGGTAGAAAACCAAAAAATCCGTAAAACTTGAATTACCCGAAACGGTTTTGATAAAAACCTTATTCACTTTGTTGCAATCAAAACCCTTGACTTGATAGGTAAAAGTAAACTTATCGTTTTCGAGTATTGGGTGGATTTGCAACGGATTTAAAAAACAAGCAAAAGCGTAATCTTTCGCAAATTTTTGCAATATGGTGGCTAAGACTTCTTTTTTAGGTTTTTCTTCGGTGAGTAGGTAAAGATTAGGTTTCATTTCTTTTCAAAATATAAAGTTGCTCTTTCACAAATTTTTTAGTCTTACTTTCTCCGTTAGAATTGGATTTAAAGCGAAGGTAATCAAATTCTACTAATTGCACTTCGCCAAAACTACCCAAAACAGATAAAATTTTGTCTTGAGGCATAATACCTTCGCTGTTGTAGCTCAAAACCAAATATTTGTAATGGGCGTTATTGACAATGCTGCAAAGCTCTTTTAAGCCTGTTTCTGCATTGCAAAACTGCGATTTTTGATTTTCATAATTTCGCATACCTGATATACCTTTTATGTTTGGATTATCGTATTTGGCAATGGTTTCCAGTAAATGATAATTTGGCGCGTATTGCCTTTGGTTATAAGGCGGGTCTAAATACAAAATATCTGCCTGAATTTCTGCAATCAACTCTACCGAATTTTGATTAAAAACCTTGTTTTCTTTGTTGCTAATAATGATTTCAATAGGTCGCAAAGTTAATTTTTTAACAGCCCTTGCATCCCAAGTTTTTTGAAACGCTGCATAAACACCTGAAATATTGGCATAAAAAGGTACGGTTTCTATCAGGCAAGCCAATAAAATATAGTATTCATTTTCAGCCAATAAGTTTTCATTTTTCCAACTTTCAATTTGCAAACGAATAGCATCAATAATTTTTCCGTTTTCGTTGCTAAAATACATTCTCGGAATATCTAAATGTTTTGTTCCTTCGGGTGTGTAATTTTGAAAAATAAAACTTTCCTGTTGTAGTATAGTATTCAGGTAGTCGATTACTTGCATTAAAGGACTTGCAAAAAGTGAGCTGGGTTTTATTTCTATTTTTTGCAACAATTTTTCAAAAGTTGGTACTTCGTTATTTTCAATATAAGCCTTTTGCAAGACGAAAGAAAAATACAACAAATCAGAAGAAAAAACTTTATAGCCTTTCTTTTTGAAAAATTGTCCTACATTACTTGTTCCTGCAAAAAAATCAAAAAATGAAGTTCCCGAAACACCTTTACTATGCAAGATTTGATAGATTTTTTCTACCAAATTTTCCTTATTTCCAATAAATCTCATCTAATCAAACAGCGTTTTAGGTTTTTCTACTTCGTAATTCGTTATCAAAACTTCCACGCTTGCATTTTTTTCACGCACCATAGTTTGGTAATTAGAATTGCTATAATCGGATTGCAAATAATTGACTTTTAAGTAATTGTTTTTGTTAAGCCAATTTTGTAAAATATCATTTTCTTTACCTTTGTGTTCCAATACGTTAGACAAGGCAAAACGGATATTTTGTTTGTGTAGGTTTTCTAAAGTCCGTAAAAGTTTGTGTTCTTGTGTTTCGTTCCAACCTGTAAAACCGCGTTTACCGTCATTGTACGTCCCCAAACTAATCAAATAAGGTGGGTCGCAATACACAAAATCGTTTTCAGTTAAGCCCGAAAAATTAAATTTTTCAAAATCAAAACAAGTAAATTGAGTATTGGCAACCTGAATTTTACGCACAAATTGAATAAGGTTTGTTCGCATTGTATCGTTAAAACTGCTTCTTTCACGTCCAAAAGGATTGTTAAACTCGTGAGAATTGTTAAAACGGATTTGATGATTAAACGAAAAAGCCACTAAAACAAACAAATCCAAAGGGTTTTTATGCGCGTTGTAATGCTTACGCAGTTTTTTATAACCTTCTTCATTTGTTAAAGATAGTTCAAAGGTAGTAATTTGGCTCTCAATGTGTTGTAAAATTTCTGAAAGGTTATGTTTTTGAAATTCTTGGTACATTTCTATCAAAAATTTCAAGTTGTCATTACAAATTATTTTCTCTGCTTTTACATTCAAACCTACATTACAACCACCCGTAAACAAGTCGATAAAAGTATATGGTTTTTTGGGAAACAACGGTAAAATCTGTTCCAAAAGTTTATACTTTCCTCCAATATAGTTGAGCGGGGATTTGATTAGTTTAGAAGGTACTTTTTCGGATAACAATGCTTGCATTTTCTGCTGTTTTCTGCAAAGTTACAAAATTTTTAGTTTGGTTGTTGTTCTGTTTTGTTCGTTTCCTTAAAATGGCTGCCAACATTGTAAAACGAAAGTTTGGGCTCTTTTGCCATACCTGCGTACATTAGGGCAAGTGGGTGAAAAGGTCTGCCCCTTTGCGTTTTACCAAAGCATTTTGCATTTGGATAGTTAGGTAAAACCTGTTTAACTCTTTCCTCTGCTTGTTCAAAGTTGCCCCAGCAAACAATGACATCGTTACATATTTCAGCAACTTCTTTTAACTTAACGTCATTTTCACCAATCGGATTTTTACAAATTAGTAAGTCAATCGGTTTTGATGAAATCCATGCAAATAAATTCATCATGTAAAATCCACCGTAACCCAATAGTTTCAACATTTTGGTAAGGGTGGTAATGGTTGGGTCTGTTTTAACGGCATTAGCGGTAGATGGGTTTAATCCTATGCACATTGCAAGCGGTAGCCCATCATCCCAAATTCGCCAAAGTTTATAACGGTATTTACCACACTCCGAGAACTCCGCACCCGCGTTTAATACAAGTTTTGCATCGGGCAGGGCGAATAGTTTAGCTTGCATATGATTGGTTGTATTTTACATTGGACAATCGGAATTAAACGCTTATCACTCATAACCATGCAGATACACGGCTGGGCTTTTCTCCTTCAACTTTTTTTGCGCCTTAGCGCCTTTGCGAGAAACAAAATCGGAATGGTAGTCGGTAGTTGTCGGTATTGGGTAACTCGTAATTTATAACGCGCCTCTTTGCGTTTTTGGGAGAAATAGAGCCGGAGCTGATATACTTTTGTTACTTAAAGTTTGGCTAAGTGCGCTATACATTACCCGAGAATGCCATCGGGTAAAATCTGTAAACAATAGCAGCAAGTTTTATCGGGCAGCCTTTTTTAAATCGGCTTGTAGCTGTTGAAATTGTTTTTCCAGCGTTTCAAAACTTACTGCGCCGCTGGCAAGGGGGTAATACTTGCCTGCATACTCCACAAATACCGATGGGAAACCGGTTACACCCAGCGCATCTGATAGGGCAAAATCTTGTTCGGCAGCATGCAGGGTGGCGGCAGTTTGCATTTGGCTTATAAACTCCTCGCTGTTTAGTCCAAAATCGGCAGCCAGTTTACCATAAGCGGCAGTATCGGCAGGCTCCATGCCATGGTAGTAAATAGCCTTTTGTATTTGGGCAGCAAAAGCTAAGGTTTCATCGGGTTTTAGCTCCTTAAATGCCGATAAAGCCAGCGCCGGCGGAATAGAGGTAAACACTGCCGTTCCTTCTTTGAGTGTTTTTTTCAGAAATGGCTCGCCAAATTTAATGCCCGTAGTGCGCTCCACCGTTTGATAAGCGCCCTCAATATAGGCGGCTATGCTGCTTATGGGAGCTATGCGGCTGCCCGTAACCATGCCGCCCGATACTACCTGTACCGCAAAGGTTGATTGGTGTTCCTGAGCAAAACGCTGTATGGTGGGCGAAAATCCGTAACACCAGCCGCAGAGGGCATCGTAAATGTAAATTAATTTCATGGTATGGGTAGTGGTTGTTTGTGCTTGGCAGTGGGTAAACAGCAGGAGCATGGGTAATAAAATGAAAATGCGCATAACTGATGAAATGTTTAGGATATGTTTGTGTATATAAACACCTTGTTACAACTGCAAAAAGCGCTTTGGAGTTTTAGTAACGGGTAATTTTGCCTCAAAATAAACCTTTCAAACAAATGCTTTACCAATAAATAGCGGCTAATTGCGTTTTTTACTGTAAGTTTGGGCGCAAATTTAGGTTACAGTTGGTTTTTACTTTGAGCTGAGTAAATTAACTGCTGCTCAACATTACATTTTACAAAAATTACCGATATGCGTATATCCATAGTTATTCATGTAATTGGGTTGTTGGTTTGGGTAAATAGCCTGCTATATGTACCGGTTTTTGCTCAGGAAACCGCCGTTTACCGCAATGCTCATGCCTTGTTCATACAGGCAAAAGAGCATTATGCCGAGGGGAATTATGCCCTTGCTCATAAAGAGTTTGATGCATTTATGCGCAGTTTTGCTTTTTCTAATGCACCGGAAGTGGCTGTTATGCGCACCGAATCGCAGTTTTACCAAGCCCTAACCGCCCGCAAACTCCACAATGCCAATGCCGAGTTGCTGCTGGTAAAATTTATTGATGAAAACGCAAGCAGCATCTTTACCTCGCTTGCCTACTTTGAACTGGGGCAAATTTATTTTGAGCAAGAACTGTATAGAGATGCTATTGCCATGTATAACAATGTAAATACCGCCAACCTTACCAATGAGCAAAAAGCCGATTACAATTTTCAAATGGCATACAGCCTTTTTACCAGCAAACAGTTTAACGATGCTTTCAGACTCTTTTCACAAATCATCAACACAAAAAACCAGTATTACTACGATGCCAATTACTACTATGGCGTAATTGCCTACTTTAACAAAGATTATGGCACTGCCCTCAGCGCCTTTCAGCGCATAGAACAAAACACTAAGTACGACAAAACGCTGCCTTATTATATAGCCCTCATTTACTACCAACAAGGGCAGTTTGACCAACTGATGGACTACGCCGCCCCAAAAGCCAAAACGCCCGGCATAAAATACCAAACCGAACTGAACCAACTGCTGGGACAAACCCTCTTTAACCGCCAAAAATTTACCGAAGCCCTCCCTTATTTGGAGTTTTATACCGGTAAAAGTAAAACCCTCAGAAAAGAAGATTACTACCAACTGGGGTTTGCGCAATACCAGCTTAAACGATACAACGAAGCTATTACTAACTTTACCCACCTCAATAACCTGAACGACTCCATAGGGCAAAATGCCATGTATCACCTTGCCGATTGCTACTTGCAGGTAAACGAAAAGGCAAAAGCCCGAAACGCTTTTGAAGCAGCAGCCCGAACCAATTTTGACCCCGTTATTAAAGAAATATCTACCTTTAACTACGGTAAACTCTCCTACGAACTCGATTTTCAAACAGTGGCTACCAATGTATTTCGCTCCTTTATAAAAGACTACCCCACCTCTAAACTGAGCAACGAAGCCCGACAACTGTTAAGTACCCTGCTCGAAAATGCACAAAACTATAAAGATGCACAGCAAATTTTAGAAGGCATTGCCAATAAAACCCCCGAACTAAACAGAGCCTACCAACGGGTGCTGTATTACCGAGGCGTAGAGTTTTACAACGAACAAAACCCCGATTCGGCTTTTGCTTACTTTGATAAAGCCATAAAACTACCCATGTCTGCTGATGTGGTAGCGCTTTCGCACTTTTGGCGAGGTAATATACTGTATAAGAAAAAAGAATTCAAAGCCGCCGTAACCGAGCTTACCGAATACCTGCGCAATGCAGGCGAAGCCACCGTTTCCGATAAAGTATCGGGCGCTACCGCTAAATATACCATTGGGTATGCCTATTTTAAACTAAAAGATTACAAACAAGCTCAACGCTATTTTGACGAATCAGTTGCCAATCTTAAAGAGCAACAACTCATTGCCAACCCCAAAAGCGTATCAGGGCAAATTTATCCCGATGCTATTTTGCGCAGCGGCGATTGTAATTTTATGCAACGCCAGTACGGTCCGGCATTGGAACGATACGACGATATTGTGAAATACAAAATGAAAGGCGCTGATTATGCCTACTACCAAAAAGCGATGCTTGCCGGACTAATAGGCGACTACGACAAAAAAATAGATAACCTGCGCCTGCTTATTAAAAACTACCCCAAATCGGTTTACAACGACGACGCATTTTACCAAATTGCCATTACCCAAGTAGCACAAAATAACTACCAAAGCGCCGTTGAAACCCACCAAAAACTCATCAACGACTATCCCGAAAGTGAGTTTGTGCCTAAATCGCTCGTAAACCTTGGGCTCATTTATTACAATATAGGCGATTACGACCGCTCCCTCCAATTTTATGAGTTGGCGCTTAAACGCTTTCCTAAAAACATAGAATCAAGAGAAGCTCTGACAGGCGTGCGCGATGTATTTGTAGCCAAAGGCGATGCCGATGGTTACGTGCAGTTTGCCCAAAAGTTTCCGGGTATGGAAATCAGCAATGCCGCACAAGACTCCATCAGCTACGAAATTGCCGAAACTTACTACCAAAAGAAAGACTGCCCCAATGCTACCAAAGAATTTACCAAATACCTTGCCGCTCACCCCAATGGCGCTTATGTACTATATGCCCGATACTACCGAGCCATCTGCTACTATAATGCACAAGATTACGAAAAATCAGGTAAAGACTTTGACTATATAGCCGAACAAAGCCGAAACCCATTTACCGAAGAATCGCTAAACAAAGGCGGGCGTATTGCGCTCTTTATAACCAAAGACTACCAAAAAGCCTTTAACTACTACCGAAAACTCTACGAAATAGGCGCTTCAAAAGAACTCCGAACCGAATCATTACGCGGATTAGTGCGCGCAAGTTACTACCTGAAACGCATGGCAGAGTTAGAGCAATACAGTGGATTACTCTTAGGCGTGGACACCGCCACCCCCGATGATTTTATTGATGCCAACTATTTTTTAGGTATGCTTACCTATGAAACCAAAAGTTATACCCGTGCCAAAACATACTTCCAACAAGTAATTGCTCGTACTACCAACGAAAAAGGCGCTCAAGCCCGATACTACCTTGCCGATATGGCGTTTAAACAAAACGATTTAGACAACGCCCTTAAACTCTGTATGAACGTAGCCGCCGAAACCCCCAACCAAACCGAATGGGTTGTGCGCAGCTACCTCTTACTTGCCGATGTGTATGCCGCCAAAGGCGAACTGTTTCAGGCAAAAGCTACCCTCCAAAGTATTATAGCCAACTATAAACCCGATGACAACCTCAAAAAAGAAGCCCGGGAAAAACTGAAAACCATAGAACAACAAGAAGCCGCACAATCTAAACTTCAAACCGGTAAACCCAATACCGGCGGCTACTTAGAATTAGAAAAGTAAGCCCCACATAACCTTATTGTTACCACAAAAAAGCCACAGCTAAAAACTGTGGCTTTTTTGTGTTTTGTTGAATAACGCAAGGTTGGAATTAAAATGAACGCCCGATAGGGGTAAAATCTGTGTGTGGTTTATGATAAAATGGACAACAGATTACGGTGCGCTGCACCTTTGCAAAACAAGTGCGCCAATTGATGGGGGCAAAGTATAAGGGGCAGCGCCCCGTAATCTTGGTAGAACAGATGCGTAACGCTTTATTAAAAGGTGCAGCGCACCGTAATCTGTTGCCGGTTTTATCATGTGCATCAAAATTACACACAGGTTTTACCCCTATCGGGCGTTCATTTTAACTCTAACCTCACGTTAACCACTAACCACTAACCACTAACCACTAACCACTAACCACTAACCACTAACCA
>ERZ761609.1324-NODE-1324-length-22471-cov-36.831192_pt1 | contig 22471 bp, 23 predicted proteins | sample MGYA00511163_ERZ761609 | MGnify/ENA primary metagenome ERZ761609 (study PRJEB28899, sample SAMN02445070) | bioreactor sludge metagenome | biome: EBPR sludge | place: Australia: Brisbane, Thorneside Wastewater Treatment Plant | collected 2011-12-16 ... | reverse complement strand
GTTCAGACGTGTGCTCTTCCGATCTGCTTTGCGCGCGGTGCCGCCGCCGGAGGCTCCACTGGCGGGCTTGGATTCGGCCTTGGCGGCTGGGGCTGCGACGGCGGCTTTGGCTTTGGCGATGATTTCGTCGAGGTTGGCGGGGGCTTCCTCGCCTTCCTCAAGGACAACGGCGAGCGGCGCGCCGAGGGGGGCTTTTTCTCCGGCACCGACGATGATCTTGTGCAGGGTGCCCTCGAAGAAGCAGGGCATTTCCATGGTGGCCTTGTCGGTCTCCACATCCGCGACGGCCTGGCCGTTGGTGACGGTGTCGCCTTCTTTGACGATCCACTTGGCGAGGGTGCCCTCGGTCATGGTGTCGCTGAGCTTGGGCATTTCGATGATTTTTGGCATGGCGGAGAAAACGACGGCGTGGAGGTTTAGGAAGCGTGAAAAGGGAAGGCGTCAAGAAATGACAAGCATGGACTCAACCGGATCGGCATCAAAAGACAGCAGGTCTTCATGATGGGCAAGAATCAACTGGAGCAAGGTCTCGCGTGTGCAATTGCCGATGCGAATCCAGACAAACTTGGGAGGCTGGCCGCGCAGCAATGAAATGGCCTCGAAATCGCCATCTTTGGAGAGGATGGCGAAGCCATTTGCGGCTGCGAAGCTCCAGATTTCGTGGTCGGGTCTTCCCTTCAATCCGGCATCACGGACATGCTGGCTGCCGGGGAACCAGGGCTGAATCAAGCCTGCGATTTTGTGAGAGATGTTTTCGTCGAGAAGCAGCTTCATCTCACGGCACAGGGGGCAGTTGAAAATCAATCAATTGCTGTTTAGCCAGCCATCGCCACGGCATAGCGCCGCTCCCTGTCGGCGGCGAAGGCCAGGCAGGCCATGACGTCGGCTTCGGTAAGGTCGGGGAAGTCTTCGAGCAGCTCTTCCTTGGAAGAGCCGCCGGCGAGGTAGTCGAACACATCGGCCACGGCGATGCGGGTGCCTTTGATGCAGGGCTTGCCACGCCGGATCTGGGGATCAATGGTGATGTGCTGCTGGTAGTCCATGGGCGGAGCTTAACAAATGCTCAAGACCTTTTCCACGACGACATCGGCGGTGGGGAGCTGGAGGGCCTCAAGCGGGGGGCTGTAGATGGCGGGGGAGTCGAGGCTGCAGACGCGGAGGACGGGGGCGTCGAGCTCGTCGAAGATGCGCTCCTGGATCATGTAGGCGATCTGGGCGCCGACGCCGCAGAAGGGCTTGCCTTCCTCGACGTAGATGGCGCGGTGGGTTTTGGCCACGGAATTGAGCACGGTCTCCTCATCGAGCGGACGGATGCTGCGCAGGTCCACGACTTCGGCGCTGATGCCATGCTCCTCCTCCAGGATGCGGGCGGCCTCCAGGCAGGTGAGGACGGCTTTGCCGTGGCAGATGAGGGAGATGTCGGCGCCTTCGCGCTTCACGTCGGCGACGCCGAGGGGGATGACGAGCTCGCCTTCGGGGAGTTCGTCGTTGGAGGGTACTTCCCACTCCTCGCCGTAGAGCTTGGTGCTCTCCATGAACATGACGGGATCGTTGTCACGGATGGCGGCTTTCATGAGGCCCTTCACGTCGTAGGCGGTGCTGGGGACGACGCACTTCATGCCGGGGAAGCTGGCCATGATGTTCTCCGGCGTGTGGCTATGGGTGGCGCCAACGCTGGTGCCGCCGTTGGCCGGGCCGCGGACGACGATGGGGCAGTGGATCTTGCCGCCGCTCATGTAGCGCACCATGCCGGCATTGTTGATGATCTGGTCCCAGGCGACGGTGTAGAAGCTCCAAAACATGAGCTCCATGACGGGGCGGACGCCGAGCATGGAGGCGCCGACGCCCATGCCGATGAAGCCTGCCTCGCTGATGGGGGTGTCCACGATGCGTTTGTCTCCCCATTTTTCCCAGAGGCCCTCTGTCACCTTGTAGGCGCCATTGTACTGGGCCACTTCCTCACCGAGCAGGACGACCATGGGGTCGCGGGCGAGTTCCTCGTCAAAGGCTTCGCGAAGGGCTTGGCGGTAGGTGATTCGGCGGGGCATTGGGGGCGTTTTGAAGGGTCGAAAAATGAGCGCCATCGTTCGGCTTTGGCGGCGGCTGAGTCAAGAGCAGGAAACGGCCCAGGAACAACAGCGCCAGCGCCTGGCCGCACGCCGGCGCCTTCCACGCGCCTGTCACAAAGCGGCCCCATTCTTCCGGTTGAATCCCGCCGCGCCGGATCGTATGGCGGCACATGACTTGCTCCCGCATGTTGATGAAAATGACCCCGCGCCTGCTCCTCGCCTCTCTCGTTCTTCTCGCCTGCCCCCTCGCCGCCGCCTCGCTGGAGGACAAGCCGCCTTTCGAGGGGCACGCCCAACTGGCCCATTTCCCCAGGCCGCTGGAATCCTACGGCGACCGGGGCCAGGAGAGCGCGCGGGTGAAAATCATGTCCCGCGCGGCGCAGGAGCCCTTCAACGTGGCGGCGACGATCATCTTCGGCCTGGCGGTGCTGCACACTTTCGCCTCCGGCTTCTTCCGCAAATGGGCGCATCACATCGAGCATGTCCACCACGAGAAAATTGAGCGCGAGCGCCGCACCGCGAAGGACAAGCCTCATGAGGACGCGGAGGACGACGTGTCCTTTGGCGCCACCATCCTGCACTTCCTCGGCGAGGTGGAGGTGGTCTTCGGCATCTGGGTGCTGGCGCTGATGGCGGCCGGCGTTTATTTCCACTCCTGGCACGATGTGCAGCTCTATCTCGGGCATGATGTGAACTACGCCGAGCCGCTCTTCGTGGTGGTGATCATGGCCATCGCCGCCTCAAGGCCGGTGATCCAGTTCGCCGAAAAATGCGTGGCTGCCGTGGCCTCGCTCGGCGGCGGCAAAGTGGGAGCCTGGTGGCTGGCGGTTCTGACACTCGGCCCGCTGCTCGGCTCCTTCATCACCGAACCCGCCGCGATGACCATCTCCGCGATGATCCTGGCGCGCAAAATCTACCCGCTGCGCCCGGGCAAATCGCTCGCCTACGGCACGCTCGGGCTGCTTTTCGTCAATGTCTCCATCGGCGGCACGCTGACCCACTTCGCCGCGCCGCCAATCCTCATGGTGGCCAGCCCGTGGAAGTGGGACACCGCGTTTGTCTTCTCCACCATCGGCTGGAAGTGCGCCATCTCCATCATCATCGGCAATGCCTTGTTTTATTTCTGGTTTCGCAATGAACTGGCCGAGCTGGACCACCGCGCGCATCCGCAGGAGGGGGAAAGCCGGCTCCTGCGCTGGGCCGACCGCGAGGACCCGGTGCCGCGCCGCGTGATCCTGGTCCACACGGCCTTCCTGGCCTGGACGGTGCTCACCAACCATTACCCGGCCATGTTCATGGGCGGCTTCCTGTTCTTCATCGCCTTCGTCGAGGCCACCCGCCATCACCAGAACCTCATCGGCCTGCGCTCGCCCATCCTGGTTGGCTTCTTCCTCGGTGCCCTGGTCATCCACGGGCGCTGCCAGTCGTGGTGGATCGAGCCCATCCTCACCAGCGGCGTGCCGGATTGGGTGCTGCTGCTCGGATCAGCCTTCCTGACTGCCTTCAACGACAACGCCGCCATCACTTACCTGGCCTCGCAGGCTCCGGGTCTCACAGACATGGCCAAATACGCCGTCGTGGCCGGCGCGGTGGCCGGGGGCGGATTGACCGTCATCGCCAACGCGCCCAACCCTGCCGGCCTGTCCATTCTCTCGCGCTTCTTCCAGGGCGGCGTGTCCGCGCTCTTTCTCGCTCTCGGAGCTGCCGTGCCCACTGCCGTCGTCATCACGACACTGCTGGTTATGAAGTAAGAGCACCCCTGCCGGATCTTGTCGGTATTCCTGCGCTAGCGAATATCGGCAGCTCTTTCCGCGAGCACAAGATCAACAGCATCATGTTTGCATCGGACGCCGATCAGGGTGCCGGCATAAGCCGTTGCAAAGGCTTTCCGTCGCGTTTCGGAATCTACTGGCAAGAACGGGTGAGGGAAGCCCGCATCGCGTTGTGGCGAACGCGCCTAGCGATGTAGGCGAAGTCGCCAGACTTCGGGGTTCTGCAACGATTCTTCGAATGCCGTTCGAAGCTACTTCAGCTCCTTGATCCGGATGTTGCGGAACTGCACCAGCGATGCGCCCCACTCGCCGTCTTTGCGTTCGGGGTGGAGTTGCAGCGCCAGCGGTCCTTTTTCAGGAATGCCGGGCAACTGCGCCTGCGTGATGATCTCCACACCGTTGAGCGTGACCGTGAGCCGGTCGCCTTTCATCACGATGTGAAACGTGTTCCATTCGCCGACCGGCCGGTCCGCCTTCTTCTTCGGCGTCGCGCCCGCGTTAACTTCGGCGGAGAACCTGGCATCGGTGCGATAACCCCAGACCTCGCCTGAGCCGACGGGCCAGCACCAGATGTTCACCTGCGACTTGTGCTGGCCGCGCAGAAACACACCGGAATCCGTGTTCGGCACGGCGATGGTCGCCAGTTCACCCGACGGGTCCTTCTGATGGCTGCCGTCCGGTAAAATGACACGCTCCTTCGGATTCGTGAACGGCGTCTCCTTGATCCGCCAGTCGATGAACAGTTCGAAGTCGCCGTATTCCTTGATGGTCCACAGATTGCGATCGCCCTTCCCCTCGCCCTGAGGATCGCAGTCGATAGCACCATCGACGACTTTCCAGTCACCCTTGATGGCTTCACGAGTCGTCCATCCACTCAGATCCTTGCCATTGAAGATCGAAACAAAACCCGCCTCCCCAGCGCGAAGCGTGGCGATGCAGATGATTGCAGACAAGAGCAGGAAGCGAATCATGACGGGATCGTAAACGAGTGCCGCCTGACAGGCACCCAAGCAATTATCTCTTTTAAAAAGACAAGTTGCTGCAAAATTATCTCTCAAATAAAGACAAATGACCGCCTTCCAGACTGCCGCCCTCCAGGAAAAGCTCGCGCTTGGCACGAGCCAGGAGCTGCCGGTGCTCACACACCGGCAGGTTCCCATGACCTTGCTGCCGGGCAAGGCGCAGGCGGTGATCGGCATGCGCCGGGCAGGCAAGACGTGCTTCCTTTTCCAGCAGATGCAGGAGCGTCTGAATCAAGGCGTTCCACGAGAAAGGCTGGTGTACCTGAACTTCGAGGACGAGCGCTTGCCCGGCCTGGAGGCCGATGCGCTGACCTTTGTGCTCGACGAGTATTTCCGCACGCATCCGGGCGTCCGCGGGCGCGAGAAGGTCATGCTTTGCCTGGATGAAATCCAGCTCGTCAAAGGCTGGGAGTCGTTTGTGCGGCGCATCCTCGATTCGGAGAAGGTCGAGGTCTTCCTCAGCGGCTCCTCGGCCAAAATGCTCAGCCAGGAAGTCGCCACCGCCATGCGCGGACGGGCGTTGGAGGTCATCATCCACCCCTTCAGCTTCCGCGAATTGCTCGCGCATCAAAAAGTGCCCCTTCCGGAGGATGTGACGATGCTCACGCCAGCCAAACGCTCGCGCATTGAGAAGGCGCTGGCGGATTACCTCAGCGGTGGTGGTTTTCCAGAGTCGCTCGGCCTGCCTTTGGACGCTCGCTCACGCCTGCTGCAAAGCTACGTCGATGTCGCCATGCTGCGTGATGTGGTGGAGCGCCATCAAGTCGCGAACGTGGCCGCGCTGCGTTTCCTCGTCCGCCATCTGCTCGCGAATGCCGGCAGCCCGTTCAGCGTGCAGAAAATACACAACTTCCTCACCACGCAGGGCATGCCCGTGGCAAAAAACACGCTGCACGACTTGCTCGCCCATCTGGAGGACGCCTTCCTCGTGCGCACCGTTTGGATGGAGGCCAGCTCAGAGCGCCAGCGCATGGTGAACCCGCGCAAAGCCTACCCCATCGACACCGCGCTCATCGCCCTCTACGACCGCACGGGCCGTGCTAACCCCGGTCATGCCCTGGAGACGCTCGTCCTGCTCGAACTCGAACGCCGCCACTCCACCGCCACATGGGTCCGCACGCCTGCGGGCTACGAGATCGACTTCCTTGCCCGCCATGCCAATGGCCGCCACGAACTCATCCAGGTCTGCGCCGACGCCAGCGATCCCGAAACTGCGGAACGCGAACTCCGCGCTCTGGCCGATGCTGCGGCTGTCTTCCCCAAAGCCACCTGCACGCTCATCACCCAGCATCAAAACGGTTTCCCAAAACGACCGCTGCCTGCGAAGACACGAGTGGTAACGGCTTGGCAGTGGTTGCTGGAGTGAAGTACAATTAAATCGTGATTCCACAGATGCTGAAAGTGCGGTAGAAAAGACCGTGGACAAAATTTTTGCCGTACTCAACCAGATGGAGTCCGATGGCGTCATCGGACGCTATGCCATTGGTGGTGCCGTGGGCTCCATCTTCTGGCTGGAGCCGATCACGACTAAAGACCTTGATGTTTTCGTCATGCTGCCCACGGCCCCTGGCGGCTCGTTGCTCACTTTGGGGCCGATTTACGAATACCTGCTCGCGAGAGGCTATTCGCCGCAGGGGCAGTTCATCATCATCGAAGGCTGGGCTGTCGAGTTTGTGCCGCCTGGGACGCCGTTGGTGGAGGAAGCTCTGGCTCAGGCCGTGGCGCGGGATGTGAATGGTGTCTCGACGCGAGTTTTCACCGCAGAACACCTCGCGGCCATTTGTCTGCAAGTAGGCAGGCCGAAGGATCATGACCGTGTGATCCGCTTTGTGGAGGCCGGGGTGCTTGATGCGGAGCTGTTTGAGCCTATCCTTCGGCGTCACGACCTTTGGGAGAAGTGGCAGAAGTTCCAGCAAACCTACCTCGAACCATGACCGACCTCATGCGCCAGCTCACCGCCCGGAAGGTGGAACGTCGTCGTCAGCTCGCCGCACTGCCGGTGGGCGAGAAGCTGCGCATGCTCGAAGAAATGGTTGCGGCAACGAAGGCGATCAGTGCCACAAGACCTCCGAAGCCGGTGAATCCTGTGCAGTTTTCGCGGCAGGAAATTCAAATCCATTCAAAGTAGCGGTATCCCCAGTCTCGAAAGCCGGAGACACCTTTGCACTCTCCAGTGTAAGGCATCGAAAGCACTTCGGGCGGAATAAACCGATAACCATGCTTGATGAAGAGTTCGAGCAACCAACAACGAGTCTCGTCTGGCAGAAGCATGTGCTCTTCTTCGTCGAAGAAAGTGATGAATCTGCCGAAATTGCTGGCTCGGATGAGGATGGTCAGACCTTCGAATGCAAGGAAGATTTGCCCATGAAAACTCGCGTCTTGTATTGCCGCCCCAGTTTCAAATGTTGATCCCTGATAAGCAGCAATAAGCTCCTCCGCCAGGTGGGTAAAGCGTTCCTCAGCCGCTTTGAGGTCAAAGGATGGAGGGTATTCACACCGTCGCGTATGGTCATGCTCCTCAAGGAGTTTAAGATAGTCGTATGCGGCCTCCTTCATGTCATAACACTCACCTCGACCGAAAAACCTCACTCATCAGGCACTCGACCATGATGGTGTTGAGGCCGAGGCCTTGTTGCTTCACTTTTTCGTGGAGCTGGTCGAGGGGGAGGTCGTCGGCGAGTTCCATGGTGCGGCCGGTGTTGTAGGTGAGGAGCTGGCGGATGAGGTGGCGGCTGAAGAGGTCAGAGCGGGTGTCGCGGATGACGCGTTTGAAGCCGGTGAAGTCGGCATACGTTTCGCCGGAGGGGAATTCGCCGGTGGTGTCGATTTCGGCGGGTTTGGCCTTCTTGTTGGCGGCGGGATATTTTTTGCGCCAGCGGCCGACGGGATCATACGCTTCGAGGCTGAAGCCGAGCGGGTCGATCTTGCGATGGCACTCGGCGCAGGCGGCATCGGCGCGGTGTTTGGCGAGTCGGTCGCGAATGGTGGTGGCACCGCTGACGTCGGGATCAATCGCGGGCACGACATCCGGCGGCGGTGGCGGCGGGACACCAAGAAAATTCTCCGTGACCCACACGCCGCGAGTCACGGGTGAGGTCTCGACGCCGTTCGCACTCACGGTGAGCACCGCGGCCATGCCGAGCAGGCCGCCGCGATGGTTGTTGCCCTTGAGGCTGACTTTTTGGAAGCCATCGGCGAGGCGCAGTTTGTCCTTCTCCGGCAGTTCGTAGAGTTTCGCGAGTTTCTTGTCCACGAAAGTGTGCTCGCAATCGATGAACTGCGTGACGGAGCCGTTGTTCTTGAGCAGATCGCGGAAAAACAGCCGCGCCTCCATCTTCATCGAGGTGGGCAGATTCTCGGCGTAGTAGGAACGCACGACTTCGCGCGGCGGCGGCTGCGAGCCGAGATCGCGCAGATTCAGCCAGCTATCGAGGAAGCCGTTCACGAAGCCGTTGATGCGGTCATCGGCGATCATGCGCTGGATGTGCTTTTTGAGCTCGGCGTCCTCCGTGAGCTTGCCGGACTTCGCAGCGGCCAGAAGCGCGTCATCAGGCGGCGCGGACCAAAGCGCATACGAGAGGCGTGTGGCGAGATCGTAGGGTTTGAGATGCTTTTCCGACTCGTCTGTGATCTCGCTGAGGTAAAGGAAGCTCGGCGAGCAAAGGATCAATTTGAGCGCATCGAGCGCGGCCTGACGCGGCGCGACTTTTTCGGCGATTCGCTTCTCATAAAGCGCACGGATCGGCTTTTTGTCCTCCTCGGTGATTGGTCGGCGATAGGCCTTCTCGGCGAAGGCATTCAGTTGATCGAGCGCTTTGGCTTCCTGGAAGCCTTCTTTGCCAAAAACGGCCACTTCCTCGGCTCCAGGTGCTTCCGGCACGGGACCATGAATGGCGATCTCGCTGATGCGGATGTGCGGGAGCTTGCCCTCCTTTAAAATGTGCGCACGACTGACTCCGGATGAGCCGACATCGCCTTTGAACTCGTCTTTGTAGCGCTTGTTGATCGTGACGACGGCGGCGCGGGATTCATACGGGCCGTTGGGGAAGATGAAGCGCGGTGTTTGCCCTGCTTCGAGCCACACGCGGAATTTCAGCCGCTTGGGCTCATTGTCCGGCACGACAGCGGTGGCGAGCACGGGCTCAATCGGCTGCGGATAATGAATGTGGCCCGCGGTGACATCGCCAGGCACGACGCCGAGGATGAAGGGCTCCGAGAAGTCGATGCCGAAGATGGCGGGATCGTAATGCGTGTCGCGATGCATCGCCGTGGCCTCGACCTCGAGATCGTAGAGACCGGAGACGGGCACGCCTTGCTTGAAGTCCTCGATGTGGCCGTAGCCGCCCTGACGCGTGTCGCTGTTTGGCTGCTCGTAAATGTTCAGGTAGCGGTAGTTGAAGGCGCTTTTGTGCGAGCCGCTGAGTTCCTCGTATTGCACAAAGTGGCCGTTGAACTTCCAATCCTTCGGCGGCGTCGCCGGTTTGCCGAGACGCGTCTCGACGAGGCGGTTCGCGGATTGGAAATACTGATCGACGAGGAAGCCGGAGGTCACGAGCGACTTGCCGATCGTGTCCATGTGCTCGGTGGTCTTCTCCTTCGGAAAACCGGCCGTGAGGCCCAGCGTGTCCACGCGACGACCAAACAGCACCGCGAGCGTGTTTTCATACTCGCGGCTGGAAAGGCGGCGCATCACCGTGCGGCTGCCGGTGCTCTGGAATTTCCCATACGCGACCACGGTGCCGTCACGCAGCGCACGGATCATCGCGATACGCTCGTCGTCCTTCGGCTGGTCGGCCTTCTTCGGCGGCATCTCCTTCAGCGTGAGCTGGTCGATGATGTCACGCGCTTCGATGAGATCGGGCACCGACTTCAACGGCAGCTCGAACTTCTCAAACGAGCGGTCGCCCTTCTGCACGTCCGCGTCGTGGCATTCGAGGCAGTATTTGCCCAGGAACTGCTGCACGAGCTTCGGCGGTGCGTCAGCTGCGCTGACGAATGTGGCGGCTAAAACCGCTGAGGTAAGAATGAGGTTCTTTGAGTTCAAAATCGAAAGCGGTGAGCGTGTTGCGGTGGTTTTGAACCGCTAATGAGACGCTAACATGACGCTAATGATCTGAATTCATTATCAGCGTCATATTAGCGTCTAATCAGCGGTTCAAACCTCTGATCAAGCAAAGCGTCCCGTGCTGCTGCCAAACGAATCGGTTTCGACGCCCATCTTCTGGGCGATATCGACGAAGAGATTGCACAGCGGCACCTTGTTGATGCCTTCGCGGGGGACTTCGCGGAATTCGCCGTGCTTGTAGCCGCCACCGGCGAGGAGGATGGGCAGGTCGGAGTTCTTGTGCGAATTGCCGTCGCCCATGCCGCTGCCGAACATCACGGTCGTCGAGTCGAGCAGCGTGCGCTCGCCGTCGTTCATCTTCGCGAGACGTGCCACGAACTTGCCGAAGTGCTCGATCTGATACTTCTCCAGCGTGATGAGGCTCTCGATGGCCTCGGGGTCGTTGCCGTGATGCGAGAGGCCGTGCCAGTCCTTCTTGATGCCGAGATGCTGCGGCATGAAGTCGCCGCCGATCTCCAGCGTGGCGATGCGCGTGCTGTCCGTCTGCAAAGCGAGCGCGATGAGCTCATACAGCAGAGGGATGTCCTCCACGGCGTTGCGATTGGCAGGCTTGTCGAAGGGCGCTTTCGGCTTCGGCTGGTTCGTCCAGCGCTGACGCAGTTCGAGACGCTTCTCCACATCACGCACGGAGGTCAGATACTCGTCGAGTTTGGCCTTGTCCTCCTGATTCACCTTCTTGGAAAGGCGGTTCGCCTCGTCTAAAACGGAGTCGAGGATGGAGGCCTGCACCTTGTTCTCCTGCGCACGACGCGCCTGACGCTCCGGCGAGTCGCTGATGAAAAGTTTTTCAAACAACTCGGCCGGATTTGTCACCGGCGGCACCCGCACGCCCGACTTCGTCCACGCGATCTGGCAGCCGCCATGGATGCCGCCCTCGGAACCGACGGTGAGCGACGGAAACCGCGTTTCAAAGCCCACCGCGTCCGCGAGATACTGGTCGATGGTCACATTGCCATCCGGGCGATTCTGCGCCTCCGAATGCAGCACCCCGGAAAGGAACGAATGCACCGCGAAGTGCCCGCCCTTCACGCCGTGATCGAGACCGCGCAGCACCGTCATCTTGTCGCGAACATCCCACACCGGCTCCAGTAGTGTCGTTTTCTCGTAATTCCGCCCCTGCGTCGTCGGAAACAGGCTCTTCGTCTGGTAGCCGAGCAGGTTCCCGATCGCCACGAAACGCTTCGCGCCCATGCCCGCGCCTTTGGCGGCCTGCACTGAACCGCCGACGGACTTCGCCATGAGAGAAGACATGCTCGGCAACGCCAGCGAGGCACCAAGAGAACTGAGAAGGAAATGACGACGATTCATGAGGGGTGTTTGGGGGCCATTAAAACGCCGTTCGGAGGCGTTCTGTTTCACCTTCGGATTGAAGAGAAAGCATATCGTGTGCCGACCAGGCATTCGTCGCCGGCTGAGTTTTCGGCGGCAAAGAATGCATGGTCGGCCCCCTTGCTCCGTTCCTTTCGTCCCGGTCGCACGGCCCCAACCTCACCTCTGCATGAAACCCGCTCTCATTACTCTGCTTCTCTGCCTCCCGGCGCTGGCTCTTTCCGCCGCCGACAATCCCAAAGCTAAGGCGCCCGCCAAGAAGAAAGCGGCCCCGGCCAACCCGGCGGTCGTGAAGCCGACCATGGCCAATGTGCCCTACGGCACGCATGAGCGACACATCCTCGACTTCTGGAAGGCCGAGTCCGCCACTCCGACACCGCTGGTGTTCGTCATTCACGGCGGCGGCTGGCAGAGCGGCGAGAAAGAGCGCGTGAACAAGTTCGTCAGCGTGGAGGATCTCCTCGCGCAGGGCATTTCGGTCGTGGCCATCAACTACCGCCTCATGAAGCACGCCGCGGAGGACAAGGTCACGCCGCCGGTCAAAGCGCCGCTGCACGATGCCGCACGCGCGCTGCAGTTCGTGCGCAGCAAGGCGGCCGAGTGGAACATCGACAAGACGCGCGTCGGCGCGGCTGGCGGTTCTGCGGGCGCGTGTTCGAGTCTGTGGCTCGCGTTTCATGACGACCTCGCTGACCCCGCGAGCAGTGACCCTGTCGCCCGCGAGTCTTCGCGTCTTCAGTGCGCCGCCGTCACGGGTGCGCAGACCACGCTCGACCCGCAGCAGATGAAGGAGTGGACGCCGAACAGCCGCTACGGTGGCCACGCCTTTGGCATCGGCTCGTTTGCGGAATTCCTCGCCGGACGCGAGAAGATTCTGCCCTGGATCGCGGAGTATTCGCCCTATGCGCTTGTGACCGCCGCCGATCCCCCGGTTTATCTCATCTACTCCGCTCCGCCCGCGCTCGGCCAGGATCAGAAGGATCCGACGCACACTTCGAACTTCGGCGTCAAACTGCAGGAGCATTGCGTCGCCACCAAGGTGCCCTGCGAACTCGTCTATCCCGGTGCAACAGACGTGAAGCACACGACGCCAACTGCCTTCTTCATTGCCACGCTGAAAGCAAAATGACCCCCCAGGCCATACGCTCCCGAGTTTTTCTGATCCCGCTTCTCTTCTTCACGAGCCTCCGTGCCGCAGACGAACTGCCTGAGCCGACGATCAGTTGGAAATATCCGCCGGAGATGACCGGCTCGCGAGTTGAGGTCTATCGCACAATCGGCGACGTGAAACTGAACGCGCACATCTTCGAGCCGGAGGATCATGCGAAGACGGATCACCGGCCTGCGGCGGTGTTCTTTTTCGGCGGCGGATGGAAGGGTGGCACGCCGGGGCAGTTTCTGCCGCAATGCCTGCATCTCGCCAAACGCGGCATGGTGGCGATCTCGGTCGATTATCGCGTGAAAAGCCGTCACAACGTCTTCCCGCAGGACTGCGTGCGCGATGCGAAGGCGGCGATTCGCTGGGTGCGTGCGAATGCGGAGCGACTCGGTGTCGATCCGGATCGCATCGTCGCAGGCGGTGGGTCCGCCGGCGGTCATCTCGCCGCCGCCACGGCCCTGCTGCCAGGCTTTGAAGACGATAACAACAAGGGCGTCAGCTCTGTGCCGAACGCGATGCTGCTGTTCAATCCCGCCGTCGTCCTGGCACCGGTGGACGGGCATCCTGATTTGCTGACCGCCGAGAAATTCGCCGACATCCGCGAACGCTGCGACGGCCGGCCGCAGGAGGTGTCGCCCTACCATTTCGTGCGCGCCGGACTTCCGCCGAGCATCATCTTCCACGGCACGAATGACGAAGCGGTATCGTTTCCGACCGTGCAGTTGTTTCAAAAGGTGATGAGCGCCGCCGGCAATCGCTGCGAGTTGAAAGCCTACGAAGGCCAGCCGCACGGCTTCTTCAATCCGGGGCGCTGGAAAGATGCAGCCGGCGCAAGGGCCAAGCTCCACTACTACAAGACGCTGGCGGAGGTGGACGCCTTCCTCGAGTCACTCGACTACCTCACACCCGCGCCCATCGTGGAGACCTTCGACGCCGGCTTCGATGCGAAACGCTTCACCACGCCGATCCCGAACAAGAACACGGAGGTGCGCGACGGCGTGCTGTGGACGCGCGGCCGCAGCGGCGGGAAGTATCCGCCGATGGTCTATCTCCCGGTGAGCGGCAAGGATCTCGCGATCTCCTTCCGCTACCGCCATCTCGGCCAGGGCGGCATGCTGTGGTTCTTCGTCGATGGTGACGATGGCTTCGGCAGCGTGGACCACATGCTGCGCGTGAAACTGCTGCGCGACGGCGTGCAACTTCAGGTCGATTCGCATTCGCTCGACCCAAACCATCCGCTGCGCCAAAAGCAGGAGCGTCCTGCCGACAAGGTGAGCGGCGCGTATCGGCTGAACGAATTTCTCCCGCTCGAAAGAGCCGATCTCGGCGCGAACGCCTGGCACACTGTCAAACTCGTGTTCAACGGTGAGTCCGTCGCAATGAGTGTGGACGACAAGCTTTGGTCCAAGACTCTCTCCCGCGCCAACTTCAACGCCGGCAAGCGCAAGCTGCTCTGGATGCAGAATGGCGGCGAAAAAGGGATCGAAATTGATGACATTCACGTTGAACCCAGCGCTCCCATGCCATGAAAGCCCTTCTCTTCCTGCTCCTTTCCTCATTCGCCATTGCTTCGCTTCGCTCACTCCTTCGGAGCAGCACACGCTCCGCGGTGCTGGCTGTCTCGCTTTGCTCGGCTCTGGTTTCGTCATTCGCTGCGGAGCAGCGCCCCAACGTCATCCTCATCATGGTCGATGACTTCGGCTACGAGTGCGTCACGGCGAACGGGGGCGAGTCGTATCAGACGCCGAACCTCGACAAGCTGGCCGCATCGGGCGTGCGCTTTGAGAACTGCCACGCGCAGCCTCTGTGCACGCCCACGCGCGTGCAGCTCATGACCGGGCGCTACAACGTGCGCAACTACCTCAACTTCGGCACGCTGCGGCGCGAGGAGACGACCTTCGGCCACCTCATGAAAAACGCGGGCTACGCCACCGCCATCTGCGGCAAGTGGCAGCTCGGCCACGAACTCGACTCCCCGCAGCACTTCGGCTTTGAGGAATCCTGCCTCTGGCAGCAGACGCGCCGCCCGCCGCGCTACACGAATCCCGGCCTCGAATACAACGGCGTCGAGAAGGACTTCACGAAGGGCGAGTACGGCCCCACGCTGGTGAACGACTTCGCGCTCGGCTTCATCGAGAAGAACAAAGGGAAGCCCTTCTTCCTCTACTACCCGATGATCCTCACGCACAATCCCTTCCAGCCCACGCCGGACAGCGCGAACTATGATCCGACCATCAGCAGCGAGCAGAAGCTGCAGAATCCGAAGCACTTCGCAGACATGACTGCCTACATGGACAAGATGGTCGGCCGCATCGTGTCAAAGCTCGATGAGCTCGGCCTTCGCGAAAACACGCTCATCCTCTTCCTCGGCGACAACGGCACGAACAGCGGCCTCACCAGCCGCTTCCAGGGCCGCGACTACAAAGGCGGCAAGGGCTCCACCAACGCGCACGGCACGCACGTGCCCTGCATCGCCAGCTGGCCTGCGGTCATGAAAAAAGGCCGCGTCTCCGCCGACCTCGTCAGTTGCGCCGACTTCCTGCCCACCCTCTGCGCCGCCACCGGTGTCGAGGCGCCCGCCGGCGTCGATGGCGTCAGCTTTCTCCCGCAGCTCAAGGGCGAAACCGGCACGCCGCGCGAGTGGCTCTACATCTGGTACTCACCGCGTCAGAGCAAGGACATGACCGTGCGTGAATACGCCTTCGACCAGCGCTTCAAACTCTACCGCACCGGCCAGTTCTACGACTTGAACGCCGACGAGATGGAGAAGCAGGACCTCGCCGCCACCGCCCTCGCCAGCGATGCCGCCTCCGCGAAAGCGAAGCTGCAAGGCGCCCTCGACCAGTTCAAAGACGCGCGCCCCGCCGAACTCGACCAGCAGTTCCTCAACTCCGGTGCCGGCAAGGACAAGCCGGAGAAGAAGGGCAAAAAAAGAAGAACATGAAGAAGGCGGAGTGAGCCTTCGCTGTGAGAACGCATCAAGGAAGCTCATCACCCGGATCAGGAGGACCTGCCGGGATTAGCGCCATGATGCGCTCGAACTCCTTGAAGTCGGCCCGCTTGGCACGTTCACCCAGGTAGTCAACGGTGCTCAGCGCCGCCAGCTTCTCGGCTGCGGCGGTGATGATGAACTGGTTCATGGTGTAACCGTCCTTCGTGGCAAGCTCCTTGATGCCGCGATGGAGGGAGTCAGGAATACGGATGGACATGGTGGACATGGCTAGATCAGGGTAAGTGCCCGGGCTGGTGTGATGGTCTGGACCCCGAGCGAGTCCGAACCTCTGAAATCTCGGAAATTCTGTGTGATGATGTAAGGGGCACCCGCTGCAACGGCCAACTCAAAGACATGATCGTCGTCGGCATCGGGCAGGTGCGGCCTCCAGGTGAAAAACACCTTCTGCTGATGCGCCAGGGCGCACAACACATCCACAACCGTACGAATCTGACCGGCGGTGAGCGCGGGAACCAGCCCGGGGCGTGAACACACGGCTTCATACTCCATGGCCAGGGAGACTGACAGGGCGATCCGAATGCGCCGGGCATAGACAGCTTGGAGGACGGCGTGACTGGCCCCCGAGCTCGACCGGAGCGCAGAGACAAGAACACAGGTGTCCAAAACGGCAAACATGTCGGTATCGTATGTGATACCGAAACGTTGGCAAGCTTGATGTGTCCCTCCAGCGACGCCACCGCCGCGAAAGCGAAGCTGCAAGGTGCCCTCGACCAGTTCAAAGACGCGCGCCCCGCCGCACTCGACCAGCAGTTCCTCAACTCCGGTGCCGGCAAGGACAAGCCCGAGAAGAAGGGCAAAAAGAAGAACAAGAAGAAGGCAGAGTGATGGGCACCAACGACCAAACCTCAGAGATCGCCAGCGTTCGTTGCAACGCATGGTAGGCCGTTGCAGTTGAGTTCAGAGAGCTGCGGCAAGACTGGAAGCAACGGAGCGTAAACTTCCAGAAGGCCGCTCAATAGTGAAGCTGTCCGCGACACACTCGAAAATTGTGTCGTGAAAGGTGAGCACAAAATGCCGACAAGACGAAAAGTTGTCGGGATGGTGACGCGGGTGAACGGAATTCATTCGTTCAAGTGCGCGAATCCACGACGAGGAGAGAATCTCGAAAGCCCCGTAAGGTTCCAAGCCACGCTCCGCCAAAGGATGCCCGCTAAATGCTTCATCATTAGGTGGGCCGAAAAAGTGTGCGGTAACACCACTAAAGCGGACCACCGCCACGGGCTCGTCGTTGGTGTCCGGGGTGACCATCTTACAAGTTGTGCCGTCCCAATTCGGGTCGCGTTGCTCCAAGTAAAACGCGACGAATAGAGCCTGCTCACTTGCGAGGATCATTGGAGTAGGAGCTCCAACGGATGACTGCGGAAACTCTGCGAGCGGCTGCACCGTGTCGCGTTCGTTCACGGTGTAGGCTCCGCCAGTTGCTCGGTTGCGTGGCCCCGGAGACTTCCCACCCAAGAGCGTTTTCAAGATTGCGTTCACAGGATGTGTTTAGGCGGTAATTTTGGTGAAAAGTGCAAAAGCTCCGATAACAGCCAGGGCGATAATGACCACGACGATAATGCCAAAGAACAAGCCTCCAATGCGCCGTTTTGGAGCGTCGCGACGGGCAACGAAGGTAGCTGTGTCGACGATGTTCATCTCGATGACTTTATCGACTGGGATATCCGGGAAGTCTTTGAGGTGTTCGCGGGCGACGCTTTGATAAGCGGCAAATGCATCGGGCTCACAGGCGAGCCTCAGATGGCCATGCTTCTCGTCGAAATGAATCTCGATACCGTCTTGAGACATATGTGTGATGGTCATTTAACAATTCAGATGTTGAACACCTCTGTCGGGTTTGTCAGCAGCATTCTGGTGGACAGAATCCAAGCCTGCCATCGTTTTCGGCGACATGAAGCACCTCTGGCTGATCCTTTTCCTCTGTAGTTCGTCTTTCGCTGCGGAGCAGCGCCCGAACATCGTCTTCCTCATCTGCGATGACCTCGGTTACGGCGATGTGCATTGCCTGAACCCGGAGCATGGGAAGATCGCGACGCCGGGCGCGGACAGGCTGGCGTCGCAGGGGATGATCTTCACGGATGCGCATTCGGGTTCGTCGGTGTGCAGCCCGACGCGTTACGGCGTGATGACGGGGCGCTACAGTTGGCGCACGAAGCTGCAAAGCGGCGTGGTGGAAGGTTTCGCGCCGAGTTTGATCGCGAAGGACCGGCCCACGGTGGCGAATTTCTTGAAGAGCGCGGGCTATCACACGGCGATCATCGGCAAGTGGCATCTGAATTTCGAATACCTCGATCCGAAGAGCGGCCAACCATACAAAGCGAAGGAGTTCGACACGCCGCCGGTCGGCGCGAAGATCCCGGACGGGCCCATCACCCGCGGCTTCGACTACTACCACGGCTTTCATCACGCGCGCGACATGGAGGCGGTGATCGAGAACGACGAGGTCATCGAGCATGACGAGGTGGTGCACATGCTGCCGCGCCTGCGGCGCAAGGCGGTGGAGTACATCGACTCGCGCAAGGGCCGGGAGCAGCCGTTCTTTCTCTACCTGCCGCTCGGTTCACCGCACACGCCCATCGTGCCCGCGCCGGAGTGGCAGGGCCGCAGCGGCCTCGGTGATTACGGTGACTTCGTGATGCAGACCGATGACGTGGTCGTCGCCGTGTCGGAGGCGTTGGAGCGCAATAGCATGAAGCAGAACACGCTCTTCATCCTCACCAGCGACAACGGCTGTTCGAAGGCCGCCGGGATCGACAAGCTCGCCGAGCAGGGCCACAAGGTCAGCGCGAACCTGCGCGGCTCGAAGGCGGACATCTGGGACGGCGGGCATCGCATCCCGTTCATCGCACGCTGGCCGGCGAAGATCGCCGCAGGCTCCACGAACGACCAGCTCATCTGCCTCGTCGATTTCTTCGCCACCGCTGCCGAGATCCTCGGCCAGCCGGTGCCTGCGGGCAGTTGCGAGGACAGCGTGAGCATCCTGCCGGCGTTCAACGGTGAAAAGATCGTGTCCACGCGTCACGGCGTCATCCATCACTCGATCAGCGGCCACTTCGCCTATCGCCAGGGACCGTGGAAGCTCGCGCTCGCCCGCGCCTCCGGCGGCTGGTCCTCGCCCACCGAGGCCAAAGCGCCCGCCAACTGGCCCAAGGGGCAGCTCTACAACATGAAGGACGACATCGGCGAGACGACGAACCTCTTCGAATCGAAACCCGAGATCGTGAACCAGCTCCTCGACCTCCTCCAAGCCAACATTTCCCGTGGCCGCAGCACCGACGGCCCCGACTCCACCAACGACTTCGCCGACATCGTGCTGTGGAAGAGCGAGAAAGGGAAGAAGACGGGGAAGAAGAAGGACAAGTGATGGGAATGAGCAAGGCATTCTCCGAGTCTTGCCAAAGAAACATCACCAGCACCGTATCCTCGACCATGAGTCCCATCTCCCGCCGTCAGGCCGTGAAACTCGGCATTGGATCGCTCGCAGCGATGCAGACCTCGATGCACGCGGAGGAACCCGCTCAGATCAAACCGCGCTCGTTTCTCACGCCCGCGGATGATTTTGAGGATGTCTCGCGAGGCACGCCGAAGCCCCATTCGCTCACCGGCGAGGCTTTGGTGAAGGCGAAACTCACGCCCGAGTCGTGGAAGCTCGAAATCAGCGCCGATGAAACGACGAACGAGGTCGTCACGCAGAAGGCGCAGATCGGAAAGGCCGTCACGCTCGACTACGCGCAGATCCTCGATCTCGGCAAAAAGCATCGCGTGCTGTTTCTGAAGGCCATGCAGTGCCTGAACATCGCCACACCGCTCGGTCAGGGTCTGTGGGAGGGCGTTCCGCTGCGCGAGGTGCTGCGGCTCTGCGGCGCGATGTCAAACGTGCGCCGCGTTTACTTCTGGGGCTTTCACAATGACGACCCGAAGCAGCGCTTCCAGTCCTCGCTCAGCTACACGCAGGTCATGGAGACACCGCCGGGCGAGCTGACGGTCTTCATCGCCTACAAGCTCAATGGCGAGCCGCTCAATCTCGAACGCGGCGGCCCCGTGCGCATGGTCGTGCCTTGGGCGCACGGCTTCAAATCCATCAAATGGCTCCAGCACATCCGGCTCACCAACGACTATCAGGCGAACGACACCTACGCGGAGAAAAACAACGACCCCGAGTCCCACCTCAAAACGGCCGCGTATCTCGATGACGTCGTCGTGAGCGGCAAAACGGCCCACATCGGGGGTTGGGCCATCAGCGGCCTTTCCGGCCTCTCGCATGTCGAAACGTGGCTGCGGCCCGCAGGCCCCGTTTTGGCCGATAACGACCCCGAATGGCAAAAAGCCGTCTGGCAGCCCGCAAAGCTCGATGCGCAGCCGGATTGGAAAAGCGCGCTGCCTGCCGGCACACGCCCGCAGGACATCCTCGGCTTCGACAAAACGAGCGGCAAGCCTCTCTCATGGCCGCTGCGCTACAGCATGGTCGGCTTCAGCACCACGCTGCGCGATTTAAAGCCCGGCAAATACGAAATACGCGCCCGCACCGTTGATTTGAACGGCTTCGCGCAACCCGAGCCGCGCAGCATTCAAAAGAGCGGCAAAAACGGCATCCAGGTCCGCGTCTTCACCATCACTTGAGTTTTGAAGCGCCGGAGGAAATCGGGGTTCAAGTCGGCCGGCCATGGCAACCCTGCTTCAACTGCCCAATTCAGCCACGGCGGCATCCAGAGTGGCGGTGTCTTTGACGGAGATGACTTTCGCCTCGCGGTCAATTTTGCCCAGCATGCCGGCCAGGGCCGTGTCCGGCCCAAGCTCGATGAAAAGGCGGTGCCCGGCGGCGATGAGATGGCGCATGGACTCGACCCAGCGCACGCTGCCCGTCACCTGCGCCGTGAGTGTGGCGCGGATGTCCGCCGCGTCTGTCACCGGGCGCGCCTCGAAATTGCTCACCACAGGCACGCCCGGCGGTGTGATGGCGGCCGACTCCAGAGCGGCGGCGAGTTTTTCCTGCGCGGAGCGCATCAGGCGGCTGTGATACGCGCCGGCCACCGGCAGCGGGATGGCGCGCTTGATGCCCTTCTCTTTGGCAAGCGCGGCTGCCTTTTCGATTCCCTCCACACAGCCGCTGAGCACGATCTGGCCCGGCGCGTTCAGGTTCGCCACATCCACATCACACTCGGCAGCCAGGGCGCGCACCGCCTCCTCCTCGCCGCCGATCATCGCCACCATGGCGCCGCGCGCGGCCTCGCAGGCCTGCTCCATGTAGCTGCCGCGCTGGAAGACCAGGTTCAGGCCGGTGGCAAAGTCAAACGTGCCCGCCGCCGCGTGCGCGGTGAACTCCCCCAGGGAAAGCCCGGCCGCCGCCGTCACCTCCAGGCCGGGCGCGCGCTCGCGTAGCGCGCCCAGCAGCGCCAGGCCGTGCGTGTAAAGCGCGGGCTGGCAGCGGCTTGTCTTCGTCAGCTCCTCCATCGGCCCCTCGAACATCACCCGGGAAAGCGGGAAGCCGAGAGCCGCGTCCGCCTGCTCGAACAAGGCGCGCGCTCCGGGGAATGCGGCGGCGAGATCCTGGCCCATGCCCACTTTTTGGGCGCCCTGGCCGGAGAAAAGAAGAACTGCGGAGACTGGCATGAATGTGTGTGTTTGGAGTTGTGCCTGGCGCGTGAAAAAGCACCGCCAGACCGCGCGCGCAAGCACGGGATCGGCCCAAGGCCCGCAGCGGGTCACAGCCGCCACACCCTGCCCGGCGCGCAGACCCAGGTGGCGATGCGCCCGCAGGACGAGTGGTATTCGCCGCCCGCGGCCCAGGGGGAGAAGGCGGGCAAAATCCAGCGCTCGCCGCCATCGGGCAGGCGCTCGCGCACCAGCGCGGGCAGCTTGAGGCGCAGGCCCGCGCCGTCGCCCAGCCTCACGGCCGGATGCTCATGGCCGGTGATGTGGATGAGTCCGGCCTCAGCCTCGACGGACTCGTGGCCATGATGAAAAATAAACCCATCCTCGCGATGCGCGCGCGCCAGGTTCAAGCGCTTGCGCAAGCCCGCCCGGTCATGATTGCCGTAGAGGCAGACGAGTTCCGCGAGCGGGCGGAGCTGCTCCAAAAAATCCGCCGTCTCCTCCGCCGAACCCGCGCCATCCATGATGTCCCCCGCCAGGATGAGCCGGCGCGGCTGGTGCTCATCCAGCAGCGCGCGCAAAGTCTCCGCGCAGGCGGCCATGCCCCAGTCCGGCAGCAGCGCGCCCTGCCGGCGGCGGTTGCGCTCGTAGCCGTAATGCACATCCGCCACAGCCATCCAGCCCTGGGCGCGATGCACCAGCGCGCGGCGCGGATCAAGCACGAGACCGGGCGCGATCTCGGCGCAGACGCGGGGTTTGGGCTTCTTCATCGCAGCGCAACTTGCCGCCGCCCGCGCTGGAGGCAAGCGCGCCCGCCTACCGCGCCTCCTTCGGCGGGCGCGGCTTCATTTTTTCAAAGGCCTCCCGCTGTTCCGGGGTCAGCTCCGCCTCAATGTCATGCACCGCTCCATCCACCACCTCCCAAACGCGGCGGATGCCCTCCACGCGCAGGTCGGCCAGATCCTTCACTGCCTGGTCCACGCGCGCCTCGAGGCGCGGCTTCTGCGCCTCGTCCGGGCGCAGGCCCTCCAGCCGCCGGAGCGCCGCCTGCCGCCACACGGCGGGATCATCCTTTTTCTTCTGCGCCCCTTTGGCGGCGGCGATGCCGAGGAAAAAACCCACGCCCGCGCTCACCGCGCCAAACAGCGCCAGCAGCAGCAGCACGCGGAGTCTGAGACGGCGGAAGATCATGGCCAGGAAAGCTCCTCCGCCAGGGTTTGCTCGAAGGCCGGGCGCTCCAGGCGCGTGTCCAGCATGTCCGCGCAGGCATACGCCGCCGAGGCCGCGCAAAGCACACAGGCGGCCAGCAACGCGCGCAGGCTGAGGCTGCCGAGGAATGAAGAGGAAGTCGTAGACGCCGCTGACCGGGACGGTCGCCCCGGAGTTCAGG
>ERZ761609.1323-NODE-1323-length-22496-cov-50.859365_pt1 | contig 22496 bp, 28 predicted proteins | sample MGYA00511163_ERZ761609 | MGnify/ENA primary metagenome ERZ761609 (study PRJEB28899, sample SAMN02445070) | bioreactor sludge metagenome | biome: EBPR sludge | place: Australia: Brisbane, Thorneside Wastewater Treatment Plant | collected 2011-12-16 ... | reverse complement strand
CCGCTTCACTCAACCCGCGAGCGGATGCCACCCTTCGAACCTGATACAACGCCGACGCCACGCGGAGTCGGGCGAGACTGCGCCGAGTCCCTGCGGGTTGAGGAGGGGAAATCCTTGCAGGCGTTGCAGCAGATAGACGGCGACCACGCCAACGATGTTGAAGACCAACATGGCGATGGCGTACGTTTTCCATGTCATCTCGGAACGCGAGTCAATGCCCGAGAGGCGATAAAGAAATCGCTCAACGGGATCAAGGATCGGGTCAAGAAAGAGGCGTTCGCCTTGATAGACCTTCGCCATGTACGCGCCAAGCGGCTTCGTCAAGAGAAGCAAAATCCCAAAGTAAAAAATCAATTGCAGCCAGGTATTCATCCGAACCACTCCGGTTTGACCAGTGCGAGGACGAGATAAAGTAGAAGTCCCATTGCCACAATCCCAGTGAGCCAATAAAGCGGATTCATGACTTGTCCTCCCGCAGTCCATCGAGTGCGTAAAGCAGCCCAAGGGAAAGCAAAAAGAACAGAACGGTTAAGCCAAGAAATAAAAGGTCGTTCATGCGTGCCTCCATTGAGACAGTGTATTCAGTTGTACGTCAATTTGGGGTTAAGGCGAAGAGGATAAGTATCAAGAAAGCATAAAGGTTGCCAGATTTTCGGCACGCGCTGGCAAATTCGACTGACTCATTGTCGCCTGATCGCCGCAGAGACAAGGAGTACACGAAGGAAAGCGATGGGTGAAACGCTCAGGATCTTTCTACTTCTTTCCCCTTCAGCCCATACAGCATCAACGCTCCCAACTCATTTACCAAATTCGGGTTGCGCGGATACTGCCGCTGGAACTCGGCGTGGGTGAAGGCATCCATGAACAGCACAAAATAAATACGCAGGGCTTCTTCGGAAATTTCCGTGCTTACCTGCTCTTCGCGCCTGCCTTCCTCGATCAACCCCAGCAACAGCGTAAGCATCTTCTCCTGCGCCCTGGTGCGGATCTCGCGGATCTCTGGGTCGTTTTGCAGGTCAAGACTGCTGGTAAATACCGCGCTCCCCGAAGCGGACGGTTTTCCGCCCGCCATCATCGCCGAGATGAACTGAAAGAACGCGTTGATCTTTTCCTGATACGACCCCTGCGGGGTGACGATCTCTTGCGCGCGGCTGACCAATCCCTCCACCATGCCGCTGACAAACTCTCTCGCCAGCGCCTCCTTGCTCTCAAAGTTATTGTAGATGGTCGCTGGCGAAACGCCTGCTTTGCGGGCGATATCCGCCATGCTGACCTTATCCACCCCAAACTGGCTGAACAACTCCCAAGCCGCCTTGCGGATATCTTCCTTACTCTGTTCTTTTCGGCGCGCAAACCCGTCCATGCAAACTCCTTGAGGGGATACCCTACATTGCTGTAATTATTGTAATGTAAAGCATTGACAATTCCAAAATTATGCCTATAATACAAATTTGTAATTTCTGTACGATTATATTACAAATTTATAAATTGTTGGAGAACTGATGAGTAGCATCTTCCAATTCAACACAACCCAATCCCCCACGCTTGAGCAGGTTGGCGGCAAGGCCCTCTCCTTGATCGAAATGACGCGCGCGGGGATGCCTGTCCCGTCTGGATTTGTCCTCGCTGTGGATTTCTTCACCCCCTGGCTGGATACCCTCAAACGCTCGCCTCACTGGTCGGACCTCAAACCTGATTCTGTCCAGAAACTGGGTGCCGCCACCTTGGCGATTCAAACCCTTGCCCGTACCCTCACCTTTACCGTGGAACAAAGAGCGGAACTCGACCAAGTTCTAATTCCATTTCATCAAGCCAATCACGGCAAGTTATATGCTGTCCGTTCTTCCTCACCCGAAGAAGATTTGGAAGGCGCATCCTTCGCAGGCGGATATGAAACGACGCTCGGTGTTACCGTGGATGGCATCGAAGCGGCGATCCTGCATTCGTTCGTATCCAGTTTTGATGAGCGCGTCTTCCTGTACAAAAAGGAACATGGCTTTTCGCTCACCGAGCCGCGCATCGCGGTCATTGTTCAGCAACAAGTCCACGCCGATAGCGCGGGCGTGGCGTTCTCGCTCAACCCGCTCAACAACTGCTTCGATGAAGCCGTCATCAACGCCAATCACGGTTTGGGTGAGTCGGTGGTGGCTGGGGATGTGGAACCAGACCTCTTCGTGGTGGATCAGCCCACCCGTCGAATCATTGAAGCGAGAGCTGGGAGCAAGAATACGGTCATTAAGTTGAATCAGGCTGGGGGTACAGAAAAGTCCACACGCGAGAGTCATCCAGAAACAGCCATCACAAATGAGCAGGCTCTCGCGCTGACGGACTTGCTGCAACATGTGGCAGCACATTATCAAAAACCTGTGGACATCGAGTGGGCGATTGCCGATGGAAAAATCTTTTTGCTGCAAGCGCGACCCATCACCACCTATTTGCCGCTGCCGCCCGAAATGCTCACCGCGCCGAATCAACCCAAGCGGCTGTACGCCAACTCCACGTTGATCGAGCAGGGCTTGCAGGAACCGCTCTCGGCGCTCGGCACAGACTTTCTCGGCTATGTGCTGAACAAGGTCGGCGGACCCGTTGCAGAAGGCGCCATTGGATTGGACGGTGTCACATTCACGGCGAGTGGCGGCTATTACATGAACGTCTCGCATGCGATGATGATGGGCATGAAGAACGCCGCGCTCGCACCAGGCAGTTTCGGCGACCCGCGCGTGATGGAAATTTTGGACGGCATTGACATGCGCGAATACACGCGCGGTAACCTGCCTGCAAAACTCAAAGCCATGCGCGGGCAGATGATCTTCAAAATGCTGCCGATGGTGAAGTCAGCGATGGAGGCGTATCTAAAACCACAACGCGTGCTTGCAAATTATCAAGCCGCCCTGCCCGATGAACTGCAACGTCTTGCGGATTTTTCTGGCGCGGGCATGTCGCTGCACGAACAAGCCGTGACGCTCACGAACCTGCTCACTTTTTTCTACGGCGATTACGGCATCCCGATGATCCTCGCCGCGCAGATCGCCCAGCGACGCATTCAAAATCTTTTCAAACGTGAAGCCGATAGCGTGCAGGATCATCTCATCAACCTCGGCATCTCTTTGCCAGGCAACAAGACAACCGAGATGGGCGAGTTGATGTACGCACTGGCGGACTCGGATGAACTTCGCCGCTACGACGACCCCTATCGCTTCTTATCTGACCTCGAACGGGGCGCGCTTTCTTCGAGCTTTATTCGACTCTGGGAGCGATACATCGCCGAGTTTGGCATGCGCTGCCCCGGCGAGATCGACCCCGCGACGCCGCGCCCGTACGAAAATCCCGCACAGGTCTTCGAGCAATTGAAATCCATGTCCCTCGCCATTCAAGGACGGGGTACTTCATCTTCCTTCTTTGAAGAAGCGCGCGCCAAGCGCGAAGCCGCTTACCAAGCCTTGTATGCCATCGCCTTGAAGAAAGGCAAACGCGTTGCTAAAACTTTTGCAGGTCTGTATCAGACCTGGCTGACCTTTGGTGGCTACCGCGAAACGCCCAAGCATTACATCATCACCGTAGTAGACCTATTCCGCCGCAGCGCATTGGAGATCGCCAAACGCTTCGTCGCCGAGGGGCGGCTGGACTCTCCCGCGCAGATCTTCGACCTGACCATCGCCGACATTGATCAAGCCATCGCTGACTCTTCTTTAGATCTGCGTGCGTTGGCTCAAGAGCGCACTGTGCTCATCAACAAAATGCGCAAGAGCAAGTTGGCAGCAAGGATCATTGACTCGCGCGGCAGGATCTTTTATCCACCCCGCAAAGCCGCCGCCGATGGGGAACTCAGCGGTGTACCCATCTCACCTGGCGTGGTGCAGGGACGTGTCAAAGTACTGCAATTTGCGAACGAAAAACAATTGCTGCCAGGCGAAATTCTGGTTGCCCGCGCCACCGACCCAGGTTGGACCCCGCTCTTTATCAACGCCAAAGGCATCATCCTTGAGATCGGTGGCGCACTACAGCATGGCGCGGTGGTCGCGCGTGAATATGGCGTGCCCTGCGTTTCAGGTTTGGATAACGCCACACAAATCTTGCGTGATGGTCAACTGGTGGAAGTGGACGGCTCGAACGGCATCGTCCGCTTATTGGAGAAATAACAATGCTGACCTTCATCGGGATCGTCATCGGCATGTTCGGCATCGGCATCATGCAGTTGGTGCTGGCGACCGCCATGCCTTTCATCGTCACCGAGATCGGTGGCGACTATCTCTACAGTTGGGTCTTTTCCAGTTACATGCTGGCATCGCTGTTGACCATCCCGATCTTCTCGAAGATGGCAGACCTGTACGGGCGCAAAAAATTCTATCTGCTCGGAATGTCCATCTTTGCGGTCGGCACGCTCTATGGCGGGTTGGCGCCCAGCATGGAACATCTCATTGTGGCACGCATCTTTCAGGGACTCGGTGCAGGCATGATGACACCCGTCTCCATCGCCCTCATTTCCGACCTTTTCCCAGCCGAAAAGCGTGGACGCATGATCGGCATGTTCAGTTTTGTGCAATTGCTTGCCAACCTGATCAGCCCCATCCTCGGAAGTATCATCACCAAAGGACTCGGCTGGCACTGGATCTTTTTCATCACGCTGTTCATGATCGCCATTGCCCTATTGTTGGTGGCGTTGGATAAATCCGCTTCGCAGTCTTCCACCCAGCCTGTCAACTGGCTCAATCTCGACCTGCTCGGCGGCTTGATGTTCGGCTTGTTCTGCGTTTCGCTGGTTAGCCTGTCCGACACGGTCAGCAACCTAGGGCGTCTCGACCTTTCGGGTATTCTGCTGCTTGTAGGCGTTGTGGTCACAGGTGTGGTTCTGGTTTGGAATGAAGCGCGGCATCACGACCCTATCATCAAATTGTCATTCTTTCAAACCAAGGTACTGCGCCAATCCATTATCAGTTCGCTCATTGCGGGCGGCATTATGTATGGGTTGATCACGCTCCTGCCTTTGTGCAATGCAATCTTCAAACAACAGGGCTTTGACGTGGACGAAAGCCAGGTCTTGATGATCTTCATGATCGGCACCACCGTCGGGTTGCTTATCACCAGCAGCGTTATGGCAAAACTCAAGGCATCCTTCCCGATCGTTCTCTGGGCGGTTTCCATCCTTGGGGCGTGCGGTTTGTATTTTGCGATCAGCGCCAGCAATTTTGTCCTCTTTCAAGTATTCACAGGCTTTTTGGGGCTTGCCCTCGGCGGCATCTCCGCCACATTGCTCATCAACTCGCAGAATGCCGTCAGCAACGAAGACCGCACCGTTCTCAGCGGACTTGTGCAATTGGGGCGCTATCTCGGCGCGGCGGTCGGCGTGACCATCCTGACGGGCATCCTGCCAGAGATCAGCCAGATCCAAACCGTCACTCAATTTTTAGGCGCCTTTGGTTTGTTGATCGGAATGTATGTGTTGGGTTTTATAAATCAATCAATATAACGGGGGCTTACATGATCAGATTGAGGCGGTATTGCGGCGACTCCGCCAGATCCGCGATGGTACGGAATAGATTAAGGATGCGGTGTATTTTGTGTATGCGATGTGATTTTAAAAAAAACATCAAATGGTCGATTGATCGCTACTAACAGGCAAAGGGTAGGTTATTCCTGCCTATGAAGAGGTTTGGCTTGTACTTATTTTAGGAATTTTCAGCATGGTAAACTTGATTTGTTTCCAAAGAACTTGAAGCCTGCTATGTTAGCGCAAGGGAACCGCCAGTTTTTTGCAAGACCACCCTAAAGATCACCTGTTTTCAACGAGAATTTGCCATGAAACTCACATCTGCAACCGCCATCAGCCATCCCAACATCGCATTGGCGATGTAATCTCAAGGGAACACAATATTTGGTGTCTGCAAGGTTGGTTTTGCCTAAATATGGTGGTCAGAAAGCCTCAAATAATGAAAATGAAGACGCCTCTGCGAATGCAGAGGCGTCTTGCCTAGTTATTGCAGGGTAAATAAGCCAGGGGATTAGCTTGGGGCTTCTCCTTTTTCAACCCTAACGACTCTTGAATGACTTGATTTACCTTACAAGTTATTGCCGGTCTTCTTTCATAAAACGCGCTAGTTCTTTGTCATCAACGATGAGACCCATCCCAGGTAAATCAATCCCATGTAACTTCTCATTTTTTACCCAAGTAGTTACAGTTCTTGTCGTTACCCCGCAGATTTCCGCTACCTGAGCAATTGTGTAATACTTCCCCTGTGGTATTGAGATGCCGCTATGTGTAGGTGGCTTTGGATCTTGTTTTATGTCGGGGGTAATTAATCCTTCCTTTGCTTTTCTTTCCCGACGCCAGCTCAAAATAAGTGAATAAACCTCCCCCAATATTCTGCCTCGTTCTTCGTTTTCTTTGGTAATGATACCTTTTAATTTTTCTTCATTTTGTTCCATAAAAGATAGGAATTGCTTGGACTGACTTGGTGACAGCTGAATAGTATTAGTCAAGCACCAGTCATCTTTCTCTGCTTTGTTCTCTGTTAACTGTTCGGTAATTTTGCCCTTCGATTTCTTATTCGCCGGCATAGTGATTCGATAAGCAATTTCTCCAACAACCAGTCCCTTTTTTTGCCATTCCTTTGATTCTCGAGCCTCTTCAAGAATACGCATTGCTTGACTGCCAAACAAATGCGTAATTCGTTGTATTTGGGCGTCCCATACCACTACACCCAATCTATTCCAGCTTTGTTGGTCGAAGCGCTTTGCCCACTTGGGGCATGGAGGGCATGATAAGGTGTAAATAGAATCGTTCATGTGGTATCCCCATGTTGGCTCAGAAATAATGGAGTTCATTGTTTATTTCTCCTGAGTTTTCTTTTGAATACTACTTTTCGATGATACAAAAGACAGATTGAGATAATCTGTGATTAGTTGATCCAACCATCAGCATGTTATGCCCAAAAACCATTGTATTTCGCCTCGAATTTAGTCCTGAAATTGTGGGGCGGTCTAAATATGAACGATTAACTTTATATAACCTTGACGATGTAATCTTAAGTGCCACAATTTCTGGTTACGGCAAAGTTGGTGGCTTCTGAAAATGGTGGTCGAAAAGGGAGTCTCCCACAGGAGCGCTTTCTTTAGTAATTAAAGGGAAACGCTAGTTTGAATTGGGTACCAAAGACAAAATAGTAAGAGAAAGCACACATCTGTAATGTGATCTGATCACATTTAATTTTCTTCAAAAATCAGTCCGCTGGTCGTCCATTGAGCCATCCCTGATAATGCCAGTCTTCGAAACATTTCATCCATTTGTTCAGGGGAATAGATCATTTTATTGTCCAGCCACCATTTGACCAGGGATAGGAAACTGCCAGATAGGAAATTCGCAATGACGGGAATGGGCACTTCATACGTCTGTCCGTTCGAAGAAAGGCGCTGTTCTATGACTTCACTGAGGGATTTCTGCAAACTTCGGGTGAGAACTTCCACTCCTGAATCCCAGCTCAGGATCTTGTAGAGTTTCCATTGTTCCTGGATATGCTGGAATAATCCAAGACTGGGAAAGAAAGGGTTTCCTTCGGAAAGGTTCTGAGGGATGTGTTGACTGAGCACGCTCACGACCCGCTCCATCTGACTTGCGAACAACTCGTCTTTATCCGCAAAGTGGGAATAAAACGTGGAGCGTCCCACGTTGGCATGATCAATAATATCCTTAATGGAGATGGCATCGTACCCTCTTTCCATCATCAACGCGACCAGGGCATCACCAAGTGCCAGGCGTGTGCGTTGGCTGCGGCGATCATTTTTACTCTGCATAAAAATCTCCGTTCTTGAACACTTCGGCAGTTCTGTCCAATAATGAACATTTAGCCAGTATTGAAGATTGATTTTAGCACTTCCACTCGATAGAATTCCTTTATCATAAAGGAGATCAACAAATGCACACACATTCGCACAAACATGATTCCGCCGCTCAAACAGAAGGACGCCTGATCCGTTGGGCAACCTTCTATGATGGATTTGCCAATCTAATGACGTTGGGTCAGATCCGCCGATTACGAACCTTGACCGTCGAACAAGCCCTTCTCAAATCTGGGGAAAGGGTTCTTGATGTTGGCTGCGGTACTGGCGGTGTCACCATTCCAGTAAAACTGCAGGTAGGGAAAACCGGAGCGGTGGCAGGCATCGATCCGGCGCCGGAAATGATCGCAGTTGCTGAACAAAAAGCGAAGCGAGCTGGAATTGAGATCGACTTTCGAGTAGGTGTGATCGAGTCTTTACCTTATCCTGATGGGACGTTCGATGCAGTCACTTCCAGTCTGATGATGCATCACCTGCCCGAACCATTACAAGTTAAAGGGTTGGCGGAGATCTGGCGTGTGCTCAAACCAGGTGGACGGTTGTTGATAGCAGATATGATGCGCCCGGATACATCCTTCTTTAGGCGGGTATTTACCTCCCTTGCCATGCATCACGGTCTTAAGTTTGGTGTCGAGGACCTGCCCGCCATGTTGAGGGCGGCTGGCTTCGAGAATACTCAACAATTGGATAAGCGTTTCCTGACGATAGGATTTGTGCGGGCGATGAAACCTGTTTAGGGAATTTCCATATCAACGCAACTGTATACCTTCCAACGTGATTTTTGTCACTGCCAAGGCAAAGTTTCATAAACTAAAATGATGTCCGATATCCCCCCTAGGGGGATATCGGACACTGATTTTGTTATTGAAAGGTGATGATTGAGATGGGTAAAACAAAAACTCCCCACAAGCACGAAAGCAACGATGCTGTGATCAAACGACTGGCGCGTATCGAGGGACATGTGCGCGGCATCAAGCGTATGGTGGAAGAGGATACGGAATGCCCGGATGTGCTCGTGCAAATTGCGGCGGTACGTTCTGCGCTCAACCAGGTAGGGCAGATCATTTTGGAAGACCATCTAAAACATTGCATGGTTCGTGCGGTGAAGGACGGAGATTTTGAAGAAGCAATTAGCGACCTGAAGCTTTCATTGGATCGGTTTATCAAATAAAAAATCGCGCTTTATGGCGCCAACTATTTCCAAAACGGAGTGGCATATGAAACATTCGGAAGAACACAAACACGATCATGAGCACAGTGAACATGACCATCCACATCCTCATGAGCACGACCATCCGCATGAACACGATCACAAACATGGGGAGCATGAGCATTCCCATGAAGGGCATGACCACGGACATTCCCACTCCAGTAATCCTGTGATCGCCTGGCTCCAGCATTTGTTCATGCCCCACAGTCATGGACATCAGCAAGCTGCGCTCGATCCCACTCTGGCGACGGATCGCGGGATGTGGGCATTGAAGGTTTCTCTGGTGGGGCTGCTTGTTACTGCCACCTTCCAGGTGGTGATCGTTGCGATCAGTGGTAGTGTCGCGCTGTTGGCAGATACCATCCATAACTTTTCGGATGCATTGACTGCGATTCCGCTTGGGTTGGCGTTCTGGCTTTCGCGCCGTGCGCGCAACCGCCGTTATACCTATGGCTACGGTCGTGCGGAAGATATTGCCGGCGTCATCATCGTAGGCATGATCGCTTTCAGCGCAGGGGTGGCGATCTATCAATCCATTTTGAAAATTATTAATCCTCAGCCACTTAGTAACCTTGGCTGGGTGGCGGCGGCTGCCATTATCGGCTTTTTCGGAAACGAACTCGTAGCGGTTTTTCGAATTCGCATCGGCAAAGAGATCGGCTCTGCCGCCTTGATCGCAGACGGGTATCATGCCCGCACGGATGGACTTACCTCACTTGCAGTATTGGCTGGCGCGATTGGAGTCTGGCTGGGCTTTCCGCTCTTTGACCCGATCATCGGTTTGGCGATTGTCGTTGCCATTCTTGGCATCGTCTGGAAAACCGCAGTAGAAATGTGGCACCGCATGATGGATGCAATCGACCCGGAAATCTATGAAGAATTCAGTCACACAGCCTCGCATGTCTCTGGCGTGATGGATGTTCATAGCCCTGCCATCCGTTGGTTAGGGCATCGCTTGTATGGCGAAATGCATATCACTGTGAATTGCCAGCTGAGTACCCTGCAAAGTCATTTCATCGCTGAGGAAGTGCGTCACAGCTTGTTCCACAAGTTACCTGCTTTGGTGGAAGTTGTCGTTCACGTTGATCCATGCGAATGTGATGAGGCAATTGACTATCATCCGACTAAACACCATATTTATCTGCCGGCAGCAGATTGAGTAAAAAAGATCGAGAATCAAAAACGCAGACTCAACTGAGTCTGCGTTTTTGATTAAATGCTTCTTTTATCGCAAAAAGGTCAAACTATAGACGCCAGCGGTTTGGGCAACGGCAGTGATTATCCACTTGGCTTTAAATGTGTACGATTTTTTGTCCACATCTTTGTGGGGGATTATCACACCTGCAATAGAGGATGTTCTTATATAACATAACCATAAGAATAAAACTTCCCATTTCAAGGAGAAACTCATGAACCTTACTGGTACAACGAACCAAACAACTGTCACTTCAGTGGCAATGCGAAGCGGAACGCTGGTCATTCTGTTGGCACTTGTCCATGTTATCAGTGATGCCGTTACAAATATGCTCTCGGCGCTCCTGCCCACGTTACAAAAACAATTTTCTCTATCGGAGACGGTGCTGGCTTTGCTGGTCGCCGCACTCTCGTTCAGTGCGCTTGTCACCCAGCCATTATTTGGTGCGGTTGCAGATCGGGTGGGTCATCGACGCATCGCCGCACTGGGCGTGATCTTCAACGCCATCCTGTTCAGCCTGATCGGTATTGTTCCAAATGTCTATATTCTTTTTGGGCTGATCCTGGTCGGCGGGTTGGGTTCAGCAGCATTGCATCCGGCAATGGCAAGTATGGCTCGCACGGCTGGCGGCTCAAGGCCAGAACTTGCTGTGGGTTTATTCAGTGCGGGCGGTACTCTCGGCATTGCGGTTGGACCGATCATTATTATGACTGTGCTGGCAAACTTCGGTTTATCCGTCACGCCCTGGTTGATGATCCCTGGAATACTCTTTGGGATATTGATGTTCCTTTCTTCACCGGTGGAGGAAAGTAATACCGTGAGCACTTCCAGGAAATTCATTGATCTCAGCCTCATTGCTGGACCTGTGGGCTTGCTTGCCCTCACAGGCATTCTCTCCAATGTGGCATTTGTGACCTTTACCAGTGCCATGCCATTATGGTTGGTTCACTCGCACGGAGTTTCATACGACTCAACGTTGATCGGTTGGACGTTGTCTGCGTTTTCACTGGCAGCAGCGTTGGGTGGTGTTGTGGGTGGAATGATCAGCTCCCGGCTGGGTGCGAAGCGTTTGATCGTCATTTCAAGTTTGCTTGCGCTTCTTCCACTCAATGCCATCTTCTTCCTGATTCCTGGATCGGTATCCTATTTTGTGATGGTTGTCCTTGCAGGCGCATTGATCAATGCAGGCATGCCGTTGCTGATCGTGAGCGCACAAGACCTTTCGCCAAAGAATGCGGCGACGGCATCTGGCATGTTGATGGGCTTTTCCGCCGGAGTCGCTGGGCTGATCTATGTGGGCATTGGTCGGTTGCAGGAGGGGATGGGGTTGGTCCCTGCCATGAGCATTGGTTATCTCGCACTGATTGCGGCAGGTGTTTCGGCGGTTATCGTTTTCAAGTCACGCCAACCTGCTGAAATTGATTTCACCCCCGGTAAAATTTTGAATTGCGTTTGCTCACCCTGCATCGATCAGAACATAGAAGCATATCCATATCGGACGTATGTTCCGTAAAGTAAATGCCCATCTTTTTTTGAGATGGGCATTTACTTTTTTCAAAACTCTTTTTTCTCCACCACAACCCTGGTTCCGCCCGGCATTTCCACCGTCACATCACCCGGATCATATGGAATTGCTGGCAGGCTCCAGCGGAAGATCCACTTGGAGTCTTCGGGGCTGGCGTTCACACATCCACGCGAGGAGGGTTCACCAAAATTGTTATGCCAGTAGGTGGAATGGATCGCGACACCTGTGCCAACAAACAAACTAACCCACCCAACCGCAGGCAGACTCCAACCTGCTGATGCGCTTCCTCCGCTCAATGGGAGAGAGATCGCCTTACGCCAAATGGGGAATTCTCCAATCGGTGTTCCCCAAGCATCGGTTGGACTTCCCCAGGCATCATACAATGCGCCGCTGGAAATGCGTGCAAAATACACCTCGTTCTTTCCCTCGAAGCAGGACAAGGTTTGATAATCAATGTTGACCACGATCCTTTTTTCTTCGGCTTGCGGATTGATGGGAGCGATTTCCTCCGTAGTCAATGGACGAAACGCCTCTGCTGGACCCCAGAACAGGTCGCCCGACCCAAACCTTTCATTTAACCGATACCAGACGCTGCCATCCGCTTCGGTGCGAATCTGATCCGCCCAAACCACCTGACTATAAACAAAGCGCGCCGGCAGTCCAATGGATTCGCGGTATTGCAACCACGGCGCACGAGAAGGTGGGTTATCGAGAATCAAATCCACATAAGGGACGGTGACTTCGACCCACATGCCATCACCCAAGCTTGTGGATGGCAGTGTGCTCACAGGTGCGTTTGGGAGGTTGCGAACGGGTTGCAGGTTTCCGCTCCACACATAGCCATAAGGAGTCTCGACCCAGCGTTGATTGATCCTGCCGGGCATGCTTCCAACCACCTCTCGAACCCAGGGGATAACCTGATCTTCATACAACGCGCCAACGATCTGGCTGCTTGCATCAGGACGGGCATACACATCCACCTTGCCGACAGTGATACGCCCCAATAGTTCCGACTGTTGTAATTCTAAAATCTCCTGCCAGGCAAAAGGTCGAAAAGCAAGTGAGCCAATGCCGAACGCAGAAATTTTTAGAAAATCACGGCGAGTGAGTGGATGTCTTGTCATGGACAGAATGATCGTGATGCTGGTCCGACTGGCTGTTGTGATTATGCATGCTGCCCATCATGAAAAAATGTACCAGCGGACAAAGCAATGCCAACCCCACATACACCACAGTGTTAACAGGGATTTTCAGAAGAAAGACGGCTGCTAAACCCAGAATGGGAAGCAGGCAGCATAACAGCATGATCCAGATGTGACGTTTATTCATGTGAACCTTTCCTTACCCTTCACGTTTTATAGGCGGAAGGGAAACGATGAGATTGCCATTTTTTATTTCAGTAGTGAATTCATCCAGAGGACGCGGCGGCGGACCGCTGACCACGTTGCCAACGATATCAAAATGTCCGTCATGGCAGGGACTGATGTAATGACCCAGGTCCGGGTGCCAGGTGACGCGACAGCCGAGGTGGGTGCAAATATCGGAGAAGACTCTTACTTCACTTTCACTCTTGCGCAGGACGAACAAGCCATAGTTGGTCGCTGTCCGTTCCCACCCGTTAACCTTGGTGCGGGTAAATTCAAACCGGGTCGGAATGCCAATCGGATATTTTTCAAGCGAACCCAGATCGATGATGGAATCATCTTCGCTTTTTTCAAGCGACGGTGAGAGGAGATAGAAAATTGAGGGAAGACCGACCCCAACGCCGATAAGCGTTCCAACGAACCCGGCAACCGATTTGATGAAGTCACGACGGCTGATATCTGTTTTATGTCCCATTTGCTTCTCCTGTTATTTCAACTTCCATTCAAAGATGCGGGTGGGGGCATCCACTTCGGTGATGGTGAGGGAGAGTTTTGTCGCTCCATCCAGAATAGATTTACCATCCTCTGTCGCAGGAAAGATCAATTTTCCTTCCACATGATGTCCGCCACGAGGCGCGTCCCAGAGGGTGGATTTCACTGTGGCGCCTGTATCAGTCGAGAGCGTAGCAGTTGCGGCAAGATCCATGCTCAAGTCAATCGAATGGGTGGTTAAGACTATATTGAATTCAAGGGTTTCGGCAGTTTGGTCAAGATCGAGTAGAGTGACTTCAAAGATGATTGATCCCTGGTCGTCCATGCGAGTGGCAAGATCAAATTCAGGAGAGGCAGAATTCGTCGAAGCAGGGTCAGGTTGCGGCTGGGTTGGAAGCGGGGATGTAGTTGTACTAGCACAAGCTGTGATGATAAGAGTCAGAATCAGAAAAATAGGAATGATGAATCGTTTCATGTAGTCTCCAAAAGTACGGGTTGAAGTTTTTGTCGTTCACGATAAAGCACGAAAAGCATGACGCCAATTCCGATGAGGTTCATGGCGAGTCCGATAAGCATGAAGAGGCGTTGATAACGGGTGAGAAAACTTGCCGCCGCACTTAAACCAAGAATGGGCAGGACATCGGTGACATGATGAATACAACACGCTACCATTGCAGCGGCGGATGTGCCTCCGCTCGCACTGATCATCGAGCCGGTATGTCTTGTGGATACAATTGGAACGAACAAGCGGAATCGCAGGATGGAATAGAGCGCGGCTTGGATACCAAAGCCGAGGGTGATCGGGATGACGTACCAGCGGTCACGGATAAATTGAGAAGAGGCGTAGCCCCAGCCTTGCGCCCAGGTGAGGATACCGATGTAGAACGAGGCGATCAGCGCCGAGCCGAGCAGGAATGCCACGAATGGAATCAGGAAACGTTTCACAAAAAACTCCTTATAGCCATCATAGTCTTTGCCCCTTGGTATGTCTTGAGCCAGATAGCCATGACTACGATAGGCAGAAATGCTTACAGAAATTTTGTGGGTTTTCAGTTAACATCCACTGCGATCATAGGAGATATATTTATGAGCAGTTTCAGCATGACAAAGTTCACCCCCATAGGTCAGGCGTTCGAGACAGATCCGGTATGTGAAATGAAGGTCGACCCGCAGCAACCACCGTACAAAGCGGTCTATCAAGGCAAGACTTATTATTTCTGTTCCGAGGCGTGCAAAATACTGTTCGAACGGATGCCCGAACAATACATCAAGCAGACCGAGGGATAGGCAATTCTGCCTATCAGCAAATACGCCACGCGGCTCTCCAATCCGAATGGGAATATATCTACAATGGAGGGCATCCAATAATAGAGGCTTTCCATGAACACATCTTCCTTCCTGATTGTTGATCTGCCCTGCGATGTGGCATTGCAGACGGCGAAGAAAAAATTATCGCAGGCTAACTTGCGGGCTTTGCAAACCTTTGACCTGCATACCGTGCGGCATACCCAGCAGGATTGTCCCTGCCCAAATCACGGCACAGCGGAATGCGACTGCCAGATGGTGGTGCTGATGGTCTATGGGGAGACTGCTGAACCTGCCACCCTGATCCTGCATGGAAGTGACGGACAAACGCGCTTCTCCATTGCGGACGACACATCCCAGCGCGCCGACAAAAAACTGGTTGTCTCCATCAAAGAGGCATTAAACCTCAAGGCGGCAGTACCTGTCTAATAAGTCCATAGGCAATTTTGCCTATATATGCCTGCGTCATATTGCGCTGGATGATTCATGGGGAAATCTTTATAGTCAACCACTATTCCAACTTTATAGAGGAACCATGAGGAAGAAAATCCTATTATTTTCAATTACTAGCCTGGCTTTGATATTGTCTGCCTGTGCGCCGACAGTGCCGTCTGAAAATGCTGGTCCAACCCCAACCCCCGGCAGCATGATGATGGAAAACCCCGAAGCGGCTCATATGATGGAGCCGATCACTGCGCCAAATCTTCAACCTGCCACCGAATCCACAGGCGGGCAGCTTTTGGAATACCGTGTGGAAGATGGCGTGAAGGTATTTGAGTTGACCACAAAAGCCGTCCAATGGGAGATTCTGGATGGAGTGTTCGTCACCGCCTATACCTATAACGGAACCGTGCCCGGACCCATGATCCGCGTAACTGAAGGCGACCAAGTGCGGGTGATCGTGAAGAACGAATTGCCCGACCCCACCACGATCCACTGGCACGGCGTGGAAGTTCCCAATGCAATGGACGGGGTGCCCGGCGTGACTCAGGATCCCATTGAGCCGGGTGAGACCTTTACCTATGAATTTACCGCCAAGCCTGCTGGGACGTTTATGTATCACTCGCATTATGAAGGCGATGTGCAGGTGGGAGCTGGTCTTTATGCCCCATTCATTATTGACCCCAAAGAACCCGATGCCACCCTGCCGGATGTGGATGTGACCTTGATGATCTCAGAATGGCGCATGACCGACGGTGAGACCTTCGCCGCCATGCCCATGAGCGGCATGGAGCCGAACTACTTCACCATCAACGGCAAATCTTTCCCGGCAACGGAAGAGATTACAGTCAAAAAAGGCGACCTGGTGCGGATACGCTTCATTGCGATTGGACAGTTCATACATCCGATGCACTTGCATGGTGTGCCGTTCAAGATCGTCGCCACCGATGGGCATCCCGTCCCCGAAGCAGCCCAGTTGACCAAGGATACGGTCAGTGTTGCGCCCGGGGAACGTTATGATATCGAGTTCGTTGCGACCGAACCCGGTCAATGGATGCTGCATTGTCACATCCTGCACCACACTACAAACGACAATGTTGAGCCGGGCGGCTTGATGTTGATGATCAATGTCGTTGAATAAAAATCATATTTAGGAGAGAGTAAAAATGCGTACGTTTTTCTTTATCAGTGTATTGGTTTTGTTGGCAGGTGCATTGGCAGCCTGCGGCGGCGGTTCGGCTGAACCTGCTGCCCCCGCCGACTCCGGTTCGAGTGACGAGGTGAACATTGCTGTGGAGACCAGCCCCAACCCCGCCGCAATGGGAGATGTGGAATTGGTCCTGACCATCATAGACGCGCAAGGCAACCCCATTGAAGGCGCAACCGTGGATGTGGAAGTGGATCACACCGACATGACCGGCATGGGTATGAACGGCGCTGCCACCGATCAGGGCGGCGGACGATATTCCATCAATGCCAATTTCAGCATGAGCGGCAATTGGAAGCTCACGGTCTATGTCCGCAAGGACGGGCTTGACGTCCAGCAAGATATCGATCTGAAGATTCAATAATTAACTCAAGAGCGGTGGTTGCCAGGATTGACAACCACCGCTTTCATCAGAGAAACTTTATGTCATCCAAAACACAACGACAGCTCCAGCACGAAAAGAATCGCAAGCAAAAACAGAGATCAAATTTGATCTGGATCGGGGTCGGGGTAATTACCCTGGCGGTCATTGGATTCGTAATTTGGCAGGGTGTTCGCCCTCCAATGGGAGAGGCGGTTCCCATTATAACCAGTGCGCCCCATCTTGCGCCTGACACAAATCCCGGCGAATACAACTCCGACCCGCCGACATCTGGTTTGCACTATGCAACTGATTTGGAAGCAGGCTTTTATGAAGAGAACATTTACCAATATCCCGCTGCCTACCTGGTTCACAATCTGGAGCACGGCTATGTGATCTTTTGGTACAACTGTGATCTGCTCGACGAGACAGGCTGTACAGAGTTGAAATCTCAGATCCGCACGGTCATGGATGATCTGAATGGAGTGAAAATGATCGCCTATCCCTGGAATTCCCTTGATGTTCCCATAGCAATGACGTCATGGGGACGCGTTCAAAAATTTGAAACATTCGACCCGGAACAAGCCAAAGCCTTCTACCGCGCCAACCTCAATCGTGCCCCCGAGCCGGACGTTCCATAAGGAAAAGATATGTCTACTCTGAGAACGAACACCCACATGCGCCAAGGTCGATCCATTTTTCAATGGCTGGGAGATCATTGGCTTGGTACTTTTCTGGTCATTTATGGCTTTTGGGTGTTCGTTCCTTTTCTTGCGCCGGTTTTCATGAATCTCGGCTGGACAGGGGCAGGCAAAGCGCTTTACTTTTTCTATTCGTTTTTCTGCCATCAACTCCCGGAGCGCTCTTTCTTTTTCTTCGGCGAAAAGAGTATGTACTCGCTGGACGAAATTCAATCTGCATGGCAGAACACTGCCAACCCCATGATATTGCGGCAGTTCATCGGCAATGAAACAATGGGCTGGAAGGTTGCTTGGTCTGACCGCATGATTTCCTTTTACACAAGCGTCTGGTTTTTTGCCGCCTTGTGGTATCCCTTCCGAAACAAGGTAAAGACATTGAATTGGTGGGGATTTGCCTTGTTGTTACTGCCAATGGCAATTGATGGCGGCACGCATATGGTCAGTGATTTTGCTGGTATCGGAAATGGATTCCGTGATACAAATGCATGGCTGGCGATGTTGACGAATAACGCCTTTCCCGCCGAGTTTTATACAGGCGATGCACTCGGATCATTCAACTCCATCATGCGCTTCATTACCGGACTGTTAGCCGGTCTTGCCATCGTCTGGCTTGCCTTCCCGTATATTTTTCAAACCCAAGTTTATGATCAACAACTGGATGAACTAAACTATGCCAAAGTCATCGAGCAAATCAAAAACCAAAATCCGAATCCTTCTGGCAGATGACCATCATATCGTCCGTGCGGGGGTGAGGCAGCTGCTTGAGGGTGCAAAAGACCTTGAGGTCATCGCCGAAGCCGGGGATGGGGAAGAGGCGCAGTCTCTCATCCAAAAACACAAACCCGATGTCGCCGTGCTCGACATCCAAATGCCCAAAGCCAGCGGTATCGAAGTGACGCGTTGGGTGCGTGCAAACATGCCCGAAGTGGGCGTTTTGATTCTCACAGCATACAATGATGATCCATACGTGATGGCGGTCTTGCAGGCGGGCGCGAATGGCTATGTTCTCAAAACGGGGCAAGCCGATGAACTCATTCAAGCCGTGCGCGATGTTAATGAAGGCAAGTCTGCGCTCGACCCGTCCATCACGCACAAGTTAATGACGAACATTTTCAAGGGGACCGAAAAGAAACTCGTCGAGCCGCTCACTGATCGTGAGCTTGATGTACTACGACTCGCCGCGAAGGGCTTCACCAACAAAGCCATCGGTGTGCAGCTCAGCATCAGCGACCGCACCGTGCAGGGGCATCTTGCGCACATCTTCGCCAAACTGCAATCCAACAGCCGCACCGAAGCCGTAATGCGTGCGGTTTCCCTGGGGTTGATTTCTCAGAGCACCGGCAATATCATCGAGGAATGATTTACGTCATTGCGAGACGGCGCTTTTCCGTCGACACTTGCACCTGCACTGCGTTTGGTACAGTGCAGGTGAGCAATCTCCACATTTGAACAATGAAAAAAATCCTCCCCTCGTGGCGCGGACTCACCGTGCAGTTGCTTGCCATCACCGTTCTTCCGCTCACATTGCTTTTGCTGTTGATCGCGTTCGGCAGTGTCTCGCTTCATCAACAGGACATGCGTGCCCTCGTTGGCGAGCGCGATGAACGTGCTGTTCAAGCCGCATCGGCCGCGCTGGCTTCTGAACTTCATCACCGCGCGTCCAACATTGCCAATCTGGTCGCACTCGCCGAACTTTCCGAAGACATCTCTACCATTCAAACAACGGATGACCTTGCTTCTGATTTCGATGGCGGACTCGCTTACTTAAGTTTGGATGGTCAACTCATCACCAGCACGCCGCCTCATTCCGGATTTTGGAACTGGGTTGCCCAAAATGACAATCTCTCCGCCTCAACCTCTGAGTTACCAACTTTCTCCACTCCCATCCTTGACCCCGACGCAAATCAATACTTCATCATCGTCTCGCAGACACTTCCCTCCAAAAACATCATTGTTGCAGGAGCCTTCTCGCCAGAGACTCTCGCGCATGAGACGCTTACCAATTCCTATCCAGACAGCACGCACGTCACCATCTTCCTGCTCGACTCGTCCAATCAGGTTCTATATGCCAGCGGACCGCTCGCAAGCGAAGGACTCTCGCATGACCATCCCGGCGTAGTGGAAGCCTTGCGCGGTGAAAGCGGCACGACCTATTTGAAAAAAAACAAAGTAGAGCATGTCGTTGCCTACAGCGCTATTGCCCCAACAGGCTGGGCACTCATCACCGAAGAAGAATGGGAGATGGTTTCGAGTCCGTCATTACAGCTGACTCAAATGGCGCCGCTGGTGATCGTCCCTGCGTTCATTCTCGCTCTGGTTGCGTTGTGGTTCGTGGCTTCGCGGATTGTCCAGCCGTTGCAAAAATTGGAGGCGAAATCTGCTGCCCTGGCATGGGGCGATTTTGAAGCCATCAAAGAATCGGTGGGCGGCATTTCCGAAGTGCAGCATCTTCAAATGGAGTTGACCGAGATGTCGCGCAAGGTTCAAGCCGCGCAGGAAGGTTTGCATGATTACATCGGCGCGATCACTTCCGCACAGGAAGAAGAACGGATGCGCCTTGCGCGCGAATTGCACGACGATACCATTCAAGCGGTGATCGCTTTGAAACAGCGCGTCCAACTTGCGCAGAAATCCGTCAAAGATCAGAATGGGAAACAAACTCTCAAAGAATTGGAAACCCTCTCCGAGCAGACCATCGAAAACCTGCGCCGACTCACGCGGGCACTGCGTCCCATTTATCTCGAAGATTTGGGGCTGGTCACTGCGTTGGAGATGCTGTCGCGTGAGATCAGCCAGAACAATAAACTTTCTGTAGACTTCAACAAGACAGGGCAGGAACGCCGCCTCTCACGTGAAGTGGAATTATCACTGTATCGCATTGCACAGGAAGCGCTTAATAATGTAGTCAAACACGCCAAAGCAAAACGCGCCGAGTTGACGATCTCGTTTGATGACTCAACCGTTCAAATGGAAGTAAGTGATAACGGCAGTGGATTCATCACGCCCAACAGCCCCACAGAGTTTGCACCCAAGGGACATTTCGGGTTGCTGGGCATTCATGAACGCGCGGATCTGATCGGGGCAAAGCTTGAGCTTGAATCCACTTTGGGACGGGGCACCAAAATAAAAGTCCGGTTGTGAAGCGACGAACGTCATAAGCCATTTTGCTTATCTCGAATCCCGTCATCCTGCGCTCATGGGAGAACGGGATTTTGCTTATGATGATTACATCTTAATGAAGGCAGGTTGCCCATGACCGAAACAAGTATTCCATTCTCTGCTCAAAGCGAAAGATTCAAAATATTCATTCATGCCCTGCTCTTTGTGCTGGGCTTCTCACTGGTGTTCATCGTCGGCTGGGGCGGCTCGGTGACCGTGGTGGGACAGTTATTCGGCACATACAAACGAGTCATCGCGCAGATCGGCGGCGTGATCGTCATCCTGTTTGGCTTGGCGACGCTGGATGTGATTCGACTGCCGTGGTTTTACTACGATACGCGCGCCGAGTATACGGGTCAACGCGGGACGTACGGCGGGTCAGCGTTGATGGGCATTTTCTTCGCCGCAGGTTGGAGCCCGTGCATCGGCGCAACTCTGGGCGCGATTCTGACGATGGGTCTCAGTCAACAGACATCCGGGCAGGCGATGTGGCTGGCTTCGGGATATTCATTGGGCTTGGGCATTCCTTTTCTTGCAATGGCTCTTGGTTTGGAACGTGCCTCCGGTTGGATCAAGCAGATGAGACCGTATCAAAAATATTTCAGACTCGCCAGCGGTATCTTCATCATCACCATCGGCGTTTTGTTGTTGACCAATACCATGAGTCTGATCGCGATCTGGGCATTCAGGAATGGCTACTTCATCGAATCGTTCACGACGTATGCTGCAGCGCCCACTTATATCACTGCCATCATTGCCGGGCTGTTGTCTTTCATTTCTCCCTGTGTGCTGCCGCTTGTGCCTGCGTATCTCGGCTACCTGAGCGGACATACGTTGCAAAAGGTGTAGTGCATGAAAAGAATAGTTCTGCTTATCTTGTTTGTCATTCTTTTGGCGGGCTGCCAATCTCAACCTGTGAGCGGAGAGACCATTTCGGTGACTGGCGGTTCGTATCAAAACGTCACTGCAAAAGAATTGAACTCCATGTTGAAGAGCAAAGACTTCGTGTTCATCAACGTTCACATACCTTTTGCCGGAAACATTACTGGAACAGACTTGTCCATTGCCTACGACCAGATCGAACAAAATCTATTGCAACTCCCTCTCGATAAGAGTGCAAAGATCGTCTTGTACTGCCGCAGCGGGCGGATGAGCGCCATTGCTGCCGAAGAATTAGTTTCATTGGGGTACACAAATGTCTGGAATCTCGATAGCGGTATGGATGCATGGGAACAATCTGGCTACAAATTGGAAAAATGAAGATAGGCAGAATTGCCTATTATCTCCCCGTAATATGGCGCTTGTTGGGGCTGTCTCTTAATGTGATAATCAAACCAACAAAAGGAGCATATTTATGAGTACAATTGTTCACGACCCCGTTTGCCACATGGACATTGACCCCGCTACCGCGGCAGGAACATCCGAGTACAAGGGGCAGACTTATTACTTCTGTTCCCTCGGCTGCAAGAAGGCATTTGATGCCGACCCTGAGAAATATCTTGGGCAACACCAGGAACATTCTCACTAAAATAAAAGATCATTCTCCTCAAAAAGACTCGCCCGGGCAGGCGGGTCTTTTCATTTCTTTTGAAAGAATATCTTCAATATCCCTTTGTACTGCCTTTACAAATTCTTTACGTTTGGCTGCTATTATTACAACGCAAGGTTGGTACCGAAAAAACGAAATAGTCTGTGAAAAGAAG
>ERZ761609.1322-NODE-1322-length-22501-cov-881.954691_pt1 | contig 22501 bp, 17 predicted proteins | sample MGYA00511163_ERZ761609 | MGnify/ENA primary metagenome ERZ761609 (study PRJEB28899, sample SAMN02445070) | bioreactor sludge metagenome | biome: EBPR sludge | place: Australia: Brisbane, Thorneside Wastewater Treatment Plant | collected 2011-12-16 ... | reverse complement strand
CGACCACCGAGATCTACACTCTTTCCCTACACGACGCTCTTCCGATCTCAGACATGGCTCGAGCGCGCTCGGCGGGACGATCCGCAACTGCTGGCGGCAAGCCTGATGCTGGAAGCCGAGATGCAGCTCGATCGCCGCGCCTTCACGCAGGCGGCGGAGACGCTGCAGCGCCTGCAGGGGCATGCCGGACGTCACATCGCCGCCCGGCGTCTCGAACTGCGCGCGCAGCAGGGCTGCGGCAACTGGCAGGAGGTGCTGCGTCTCGCCCGGCTGCTCGAAAAGCACGCCGCGCTCGCACCGGCAGTGGCGCAGGAGTTCAAGCTCGCTGCGCACCGGGAGAACATCCGGCGGCACGGGGCCGACCTGGGCATGCTCCTCGATTACCTGCGGCAGCTGCCCGACAGCGAAAACGACCCATGCCTCGCACGTTCGTCAGCCGAGGCGCTGGTCGAAAGCGGCGCGGCCAGCGAGGCGCAGCAGTTGATCGAAGAACAGCTCGCACGGCAATGGGATTCGACCCTGCTCGATCTGTACGGGCGCCTCGGCGGCAACGATGCGATCCGCGGCATCGCGCACGGCGAGAACTGGCTGCCGGAACATCCCGACGATCCGCAACTCCTGCTGGCCCTGGGTCGTCTCTGTTTCGCGCAACGCCTGTGGGGCAAGGCGCAGAGTTATTTCGAAGCCTCGCTCTCGCTGGCTGACCAGCGCGCAACGCGGCTCGAACTGGCGCGCCTCCTCGAGCAGATCGATCGCCACGACGAGGCGCTGCCGCATTACCGGGCGGCGGCCGCGCAGTCGGCCTGATGGGCCCGCTTTGCCGAACCGCTGTCAGCCTGCTGCCGGTCGCCTATACCCAGTCGCGCGGCGGCAGCATGTCATAAAGGACCGCTTCCGCGCTTCCCGGCTCGGGTTGCCAGTCGTAACGCCACTTGACGATCGGTGGCAGCGACATCAGGATCGATTCGGTGCGTCCGCCGGATTGCAGGCCGAAGAGGGTGCCACGATCCCAGACCAGATTGAATTCGACGTAGCGTCCGCGCCGGTAGGCCTGAAAGTCCCGCTCGCGTTCGCCGTAGGGCGTTGCCTGTCGCTTCTCGATCAGCGGCAGGTAGGCGAAGCGAAAGGCATCGCCAACGGCGCGGGTGAGAGCGAAACAGCGCTCGAAGCCGCCTTCGCTGAGATCGTCGAAGAAGACGCCGCCGACGCCACGCGGCTCGTTGCGGTGCTTGAGGAAGAAGTACTCGTCACACCACTTCTTGTAGCGCGCGTGACAGTCGTCGCCAAAGGGCTGCAGCGCGGCGCGGCAGGTGGCGTGGAAGTGACGCACGTCTTCGGCGAACGGGTAGTAGGGGGTCAGGTCCATGCCGCCGCCAAACCACCAGACCGGCGCGGCGTCGCCGCGGGTGGCGAGGAGTGCCCGCACGTTCATGTGCGCCGTCGGGCAGAACGGGTTCTCCGGGTGCAGCACCAGCGAAACGCCCATCGCCGCGAATGCGCGCCCGGCGAGTTCGGGTCGTTTGGCGGTTGCCGAAGCCGGCAGAGCGGCACCGCTGACCTCAGAGAAGGCGATGCCGCCACGTTCGAAGATACGGCCACCTTCGATGATGCAGGTGCAACCGTTGCCGCGCAGCGGCGCGCCGGCCTCCTTCTCCCAGCGATCGACGCGCAAGCGCTTGCCGCCACTGCCCTCGATCGCTTCGACAGCCGTCACCAGGCGTGTCTGCAGTGCGGTGAAATAGTCCCTGAGACCTTCGGCGCCGATCATTGCCGGCTTGCTGCCGTGACCAGCGTCATCCCCGGCCGGGCTGTTGCCGTTCATCGGCTGGCAGCGCGGTGGCCGATGTCGCGGCGGTACTGCATGCCGTCGAAGTGGATGCCGGTGATCAGGTCGTAGGCCCGTTTCTGCGCCTGTCTGACACTCTCGGCCAGCGTCGTCACACAGAGGACGCGGCCACCGGCGGTGACGATCCGGCCGTCCTTCTCGCTCGTCCCGGCATGGAACACGTGACTGTCGTCGCTGCTGCCGGGCAGGCCGCTGATCGGGTCTCCGGTGCGCGGGTTGGCGGGATAATTGGCTGCCGCAAGGACGACCCCGAGGGCGACGCGCCGATCCCAGCTGGCCTCGACGAGGTCGAGTCGGCCGGCGACGGCGTGCTCGAGCAGGTTCAGGAGATCGGATCGGAGACGCATCATGATCGGTTGCGTCTCCGGGTCGCCGAGGCGGCAGTTGAACTCGACCGTCTTCACCGAACCATCCCTGCCGACCATCAGGCCGGCGTAGAGAAAGCCGGTGTAGGGGATGCCGTCGGCAGCCATGCCGCGTACCGTCGGCAGGATGATCTCGCGCATCGCGCGTGCGTGCACCTCGGGCGTCACGACCGGTGCCGGCGAGTAGGCACCCATGCCGCCGGTGTTGGGGCCGGTATCGCCATCGCCGATTCGCTTGTGGTCCTGGCTCGACGCCAGTGGCAGGACGTTTCTGCCATCCACCATGACGATGAAACTGGCTTCCTCGCCGTCGAGGAACTCCTCGATGACCACCCGTGCGACGCTGCCATCGGTCGCCGCGCCCTGCCCTGCAGGCGGCAGCATGCGGTCGATCGCGGCGTGTGCTTCGCTGCTGGTGATGGCGACGATCACTCCCTTGCCGGCGGCGAGGCCGTCGGCCTTGACGACGATCGGTGCGCCCTGCTGCTCCACGTGGGCGTGCGCCGCGGCGCGCTCGCTGAAACTGGCGAAGCGGGCGGTCGGGATGTTGTGCCTCTGCATGAAGCGCTTGGCGAAATCCTTCGAGCTTTCGAGCTGGGCGGCTTCGCGGGTCGGACCAAAGATCTTCAGACCACGGGCACGGAAGAGGTCGACGATGCCGTCGGCCAGAGGTGCTTCCGGGCCGACGACGGTCAGCCGGACGTTCTCGCGTTGAGCAAAGTCCGCCAGCAGTTCCGGGTTGGTCAGCGGCACGTTCTCCAGTTCGTTCTCGCGTGCTGTACCAGCGTTGCCCGGGGCAACGAAGATCTTCTGCAGCCCGGGCGTTTTCGCCAGTCGCCACGCCAGCGCGTGTTCGCGACCTCCCGAACCAATCACAAGCAATTTCATCTGCATCCTCTCACCTGCCGACCCTTCCGACGAATCCCGCTCGCCGCTGCCGCTGCCTGCTCAGTGCCGGAAATGGCGGGCACCGGTGAACACCATCGCCAGAGCATGTTCGTTGGCCGCCGCAATCACCTCCTCGTCACGCAGCGAGCCCCCGGGCTGGATGACCGCCTTGGCGTCGGCTTCCGCGAGCACATCGATGCCATCACGGAAGGGAAAAAAGGCATCCGAAGCGACGCACGAGCCCGCCAGATCGAGCCCGGCACTTCGCGCCTTGCTGGCGGCGATGCGCGTCGAGTCGACGCGGCTCATCTGGCCGGCGCCGACGCCGAGGGTCATGCCGCGGCCGCAGAAGACGATGGCGTTGGACTTGACGAATTTGGCGACGCGGTAGGCGAAGAGAAGATCCTCGATCTGTTCCGCGGTTGGCGCAATCCGGGTCACCACCCTGAGGTCCGAGGCCTGAACGTTGAAGCGGTCGGCCGTCTGCAGCAACAGCCCGCCGCCGACGCGTTTCATCTCATGGGCGTGATAGACGCGTGCCAGTGGCAGTTCGAGCACACGCAGGTTCTGCTTGCTCGCCAGCAGCGCTCGTGCAGCATCGGTGAATGCCGGCGCGAGGAGCACCTCGACGAAATGCTTGCGCGCGTTCATCGCTGCCACGACGTCGGCATCGACCGTACCGTTGAAGGCGATGATGCCGCCAAAGGCCGACGTCGAGTCGGTCTGGAAGGCCTTCTCGTACGCTGCGACGAGACTTGCGTCAATGGCGACGCCGCACGGATTGGCGTGCTTGATGATCACGCAGGCGGGCGCCTCGAAGGTCTTGACGCACTCCCAGGCGGCGTCGGCGTCGGCGATGTTGTTGTAGGACAGCGCCTTGCCCTGCAGCTGGCGGTAGTTGGCGATCGCCCCGGCGAGCGGTGTTGGGTCACGGTAGAACGCTGCCTGCTGATGCGGGTTCTCGCCGTAGCGAAGCGTCTCGACGCGGTCGAAGGCGAGCTGCAGGTGCGTCGGGAAAGCCTGCGGCTGGTTGCTCGCGTCGAGCGAAGTCAGCCAGTTGGCGATCGCCGCGTCGTAGCGGGCGGTATGGACGAAAGCCTTGCTGGCGAGCGCGAAGCGGGTCTGCAGGCTGAGCGCGCCGTCGCTGGCAGCCATTTCGGCGAGCAGTGCCGGGTAGTCGGCGGGGTCGGTGACCACCGCCACACCACCGTAGTTCTTGGCCGATGAGCGAACCATCGCCGGGCCGCCGATATCGATGTTCTCGATTGCTTCGTCGAGCGTCACGCCCTCCCTGGCGATGGTTTCGCGGAATGGGTAGAGATTGACGCACACCAGATCGATCGTCGGGATGCCGTGCCGGTCGAGTGTCGCCATGTGCTCGGGAAGATCGCGACGCGCGAGGATGCCGGCATGCACCTTCGGGTGCAGCGTCTTGACGCGGCCGTCGAGCATCTCGGGGAAGCCCGTATAGTCGCCCACTTCGGTGACCGGCAGGCCGGCGTCGCGCAGCATGCTGGCGGTGCCACCGGTCGACAGGAGCCCGACGCCGTGGGCAACGAGCCCTCGGGCGAATTCGAGGGCACCGTTCTTGTTCGAGAGACTGAGCAGGGCTTGACGGATTTTCATGGCGGAATGGACGGTGAACAGGGTGGAAGGAAGCCGACCGGGCGTTTCGCGGGGCAGCAGTTCAGGTGATCAGTCGGTGCTCGAGCAGCTTCTTGCGCAAGGTGTTGCGATTGATGCCGAGAATCCCGGCCGCCAGAGTCTGGTTGCCGCCGGCCTGCAGCAGAACGACTTCGAGCATCGGCCGCTCGACACTGCGGATCACCATCTCGTAGACCGGTACCGGCTGCTCGCCGCCGAGGGTATGGAAGTAGTTTTCCAGTGCCTTGCGGACGCAGGTTGCGATGGCGTCATCGTCATCATGCACGTGCTTCATGCGGCAAGCTCCTCGAGCGGGGGGGCGCCGGTCGTCACCACGGGCTGCGAAGCGGCAGGCAGGCGTTCATTGTCCTCGGCGAGCACCAGAAAGAAGTCGTTCACCGCCTGTCGCTGCAGCTCGACGGTCGACAGCTGGTTCATGCGGTGACGAAACGACGCCGAGCCAGGCAGGCCACGGGTATACCAGGAGATGTGTTTGCGGGCGATGCCGACGCCGGTCTGCCGGCCATAGAACAGATGGACATCGTCCAGGTGGCCGAGCAAGACCTCGTGAATCTCGCTGACCGGCGGTGGCAGCAGGTGTGTGCCGGTGTTCAGGAAGTGCTCGATCTCGCGAAACAGCCAGGGTCGCCCCTGCGCTGCGCGACCGATCATCACCGCGTCGGCGCCGGTGCTGGCGAGAACGAAGCGCGCCTTCTCCGGCGAATCGATGTCGCCGTTGGCGATCACCGGGATGCCCGCAACCGACTTGACCTGCCTGATCGTCTCGTACTCGGCCTCGCCGCTGTAGCCGCAGGCGCGCGTCCGGCCGTGCATCGCCAGTGCCCGGATTCCTGACTCCTCGGCTATCTTCAGGATGCGCAGGGCGTTACGGCTCTCGCGGTCCCAGCCGGTACGGATTTTCAGTGTCACCGGTGTCGCCGGCACGGCTTTGACCACCGCCTCGAGAATCTGCGCGACCAGCGGTTCGTCGCGGAGCAGGGCCGAACCGGCCATCACGTTGCAGATCTTCTTCGCCGGACAGCCCATGTTGATGTCGATGATCTGCGCCCCGTGGTCGACGTTGTAGCGCGCAGCGTCGGCCATCATCTGCGGACTGGCGCCGGCGATCTGTACCGAGACTGGCGCCACTTCGCCTTCGTGGTCGGCGCGGCGACGCGTTTTCACACTGCCATAGAGCAATGAATTCGAGGTCACCATCTCGGAAACCGCCAGGCCGGCCCCCATTCGCTTGCAGAGCTGCCGGAAAGGGCGATCGGTCACGCCGGCCATGGGCGCGACAAAGAGCTGGTTGCGAAGCGAAAAACCGAGGAACTGCATGGCGGCCGGTGTCGGGAGCGTGCGTGGGAAGAGTAGAATTCTACCCCGATTGCTGCCCCTCAAACAGGCAGTTCGTCGGTGCATCGTGATGTGCGGCTGCGGGCTGCCGGCACACCCCGTGCGCATTCCGGAGCGTTGGCTGCGTGCGGCCGCTTCTGCCCGTGGGGCGCCCGGCCGTTGCGACCTCAGCTCCCGGTCGGGCGGATGGGAGCCGTCAGCGGCAGGGTCAGGGTGAAACCCGTGCCCTCACCGGCGGCACTCTGCACCCGAATGGAGCCTCCCAGAACGCCGGTGACCAGGTTGTACACGATGTACAGTCCCAGGCCGCTGCCGCCTTGGCCGAGGCGGGTGGTGAAGAACGGTTCGAAGATGCGGTTGATGTCGCCGCTCGGGATGCCGGAACCGTCGTCCCGGTAGCGCAGGACGACCAGGTTCTGGCTCGCTGCATCGGCCTGAATGCGAATGCAGCCCGCTTCGGTGCCGGCGAAAGCGTGCGTCAGCGAATTGCTGACGAGGTTTGCAAGAACCTGTTCGAGTGGACCGGGATAGCTGTCGAGTTCGATCTCCGGAGGAATGTCGAGCTCGACGCGGTGCTTGCTGTGTCTGAACTGCGGGCGGAGGGTGAGCAGCAGTTCCTCGACCGTCTGCCGCAGATTGAAAGGCCTCCGGCGGACACTGGTCTGGTCGACCGCGACCTCCTTGAACTGGCCAATGAGATCGGCAGCGCGTGCCGCGTTCCGTTCCATCAGATCGAGCCCTTCACGTCCGCGACGGAGGAAGTCCTCGACTTGCGAGCGCCGTACGGCGCCGGAGCCAACGGCGAGGGCCAAGGCGCGCAGGTCGGCGCTGAGGCTGCTGGCAACGACGCGGGCGTTGCCCAGTGGCGTGTTGAGCTCGTGCGCCACCCCTGCCACCAAATGGCCCAGTGCAGCCAGCTTCTCCGACTGCACCAGATGATCCATCGCCTGGCGCAGTTCGGCGGTACGTTCGGTCACCAGTTCCTCGAGTTGCTCCCGGTAGCGCTCGAGTTCCGCCTCTGCCCGCTTGCGATCGGTCACGTCGAGGTCGGCACCGACCGTACGCAGCGGGCGGCGGGCGCTGCCCTCACCGGCAAAGAAGGTCTGCGAACGCGTGACGACCCAGCGGATCTCGCCGTGGCGGATGATCCGGTGCGTGACGTCGTACACCCCGTCGCCCGCCGGATCATGAGCCCGCTGGATGGCTGCCGCGATCCTCGGGCGGTCGTCGTCATGGACGCTGGCGAGAAACGCCGGTAGGGTCACAGGCTGGTCGGCGCCCCAGCCGTGGATCAGCCTTTGCTCCGGTGACCAGTAGATCTGGTCGCTGAGGTGATCGTGATCGAAGATGCCCAGTTGCGAAACACGGATGGCTTGCTGCAGGCGTTCCTCACTCTCGTGCAGCGCGCGCTCGGCCTGCCTGCTCTGGCTGATGTCCTGGATCGTTCCGATCATCATCCGCGGCAGACCGTGATCGTCGAACTCCAGTTCGCCCAGGCCATGCATCCAGCGCTCCTGGCCGTTGTCGTGCCGGACGATGCGGTACTCCTTGTCGAACCGGCTGTGCCGGCCGAGGACATCGTCGCTCAGGTGCCGCAAGACCGCCTCCCTGTCGTCCGGATGGACCAGTTCGATCCAGCCACTGGTGTTCTTGGGGAAGCTGTCGTCGATGCCGAAGATCTGGTCGAGTTTCTCCGAACTGATCCACGTGTGCGTCCGCACGTCGAAATAGTAGGAGCCGAGGTCTCCCACTTCCTGCGATTTCCTGAGGAAGAACTCACTGTCCTCGAGTGCCCGGGCAGCGCGTTCCCTCTCGTCCCTCGTCCGCAGCGCGACGATGCCGAAGGCCAGATCATTCGCCAGTTCGCTCAGCAGGTTGATCTCCACGTCGGTGAAAACCTCCGCCGCCGACGAGTACACCGCCAGTGCACCGAGGCTGCGGTCACCGGCGGTCAGCGGCAGGGCGCAGACGGCCGCATAGTCGCGCCGGAGTGCTGCCGCGTGCCGGGATGCCAGGCGCGGATCATCGGCGATGCTGCGAACGAGGCAGGGGCGTCGCGTGCGAATGGCGGTGCCGATCGGCCCCCGGCCGCGCTCGTCGTCCGCCCAGCTGACGTCCAGTTCCCGCAGGTAGCCCTCCTCACACCCGGCGTGCGCCGCTGGTCGGACCGTTCTGTGGTCGTCTGCTTCCGCATAACCGACCCAGGCCATCCGGTAGCCGCCGACCTCGACGGCGATCGCGCAGATCGTCTGCAGCAGTTCACTTTCGCCGCTGGTACGAAACAGCGCCTGGTTGCAGTCGCTGAGCATCCGCAGTTGCCGGTTGGCGCTGCGCAAGGCTTCTTCGGCGAGCTTGCGCTGGCTGATGTCGAGCGTCAGTCCGCCGAGCAGCGGCGCCTGGCCGGGGCGGTGCAGGGGGAACTTGAGCGTGGACCAGTGGCGTCCGGCGTAGATCTCCTCGCGCTCCTCGTACTGCCCGGATGCCAGTATCCGCTGATCGGTAGCCGCGACCTGTTCGGCGAACTCCACCGGGAACAGCTCGCGGTCGGTTTTGCCGACCATGTCGTCGGGCGAGAGATCGAGGTAGCTCCTGAATCCGTGATTGGCGAAAAGCGTGCGGCCGTCCGCGTCCTTGATGTAGGCGAGTCCAGGAAAGTGGTGCATGAACAGCCTGAAACGCTCTTCACTGTCCAGCAGTCCCTCTTCCATCCGCTTGCGGTCGGTGACATCGATGTTCAGCCCGACGATGCCTCTGGTCCTGCCGCCGTCGGTGATGGGAGCGATGATGTTGTGGACGAATCGCTCGTCTTTGCCGACACCGAAGCGGCTCTCCTCGTCGACGATCTCGCCGGCAAGGGCGCGGCGATTGTTGCTCTGCCAGAGCGCCAGCAGCGCTGCATCCGTGGTGAGATCCTCCGGGCGCTTGCCGACCACATCGCCCCAGTTCCTGCGCGAGGCCGAGTTCTGCAGCAGGTAACGCCCACTGGCGTCGATGAGAAAGAAGTCGAAGGGGATGCTTTCGATGGCGGTTCGCAATCGCACCTCGCTCTCGCGCAGCGCCTCGGCGACAAGATGGCGCTGCTGGTTCTCCCGGATCGCCTGCGTGACACTGGCACATGTGTGCAGGAAGGGTTGCAGGTGGACGACCATCTCCTCGTCGTAGCCCATCGGGCGGTTGGCAACGCCGATCATGCCGACCAGTTCGCTGCCGCGAAACAGCGGCAAGCCCATGAATGCGTTCAGCGCAGGATGGCCCGGCGGGATGCCGCCGCGACGCGGATCGTTGGCCGGGTCGTTGGTGAGAACGGGTTGCGCCGATCGCATGACGGCGCCGAACAGGGTGTCGAGGTTGCGGAACTCCATTCCCGCGGGTGCGGTGGCAGCGTAGAAAGCCCTCGTCGTTTCGTCCCACGCGATATTGGTGATCGCCTGGGTCTTCAGATAGGGCGTTCCGTCGGCCTCGTGCAGCACTTCGCCGATGAAGCCGTACTCGCTTGCGGTCATCTCCAGAAGCGCCGACAACATGCCGTCGAAAATGGCCTGCGGATCGGCGCCGGTGATGTAGAGGGATTGCGCATGGCTGATGGCATCGAGCAGGCCATGCGAGACGCGCAGCGACGACGCTGCCTTCTCGCGCTCGGTGATGTCCACGGCGACGCCCGTAACCTGGAGGTCGCCGTCGCGATCGCGCAGTGGGTTGAGGTAGACCTCGAACAGCAGGCTGCCGATCGGCGTGGCGAAGCGCATCGCTTCGCCAGTGATGGCACGTCGGGCATGTGCGCAGACGGCGGAGGAATCGCGGAAGAGGTCGAATACCGACCGCCCGACGACGTTGCCCGTCTTCCGGCCAACCCGCTCCAGGCCCTTGCCTTCACAGAGGGTAAAGCGGCCCCGCTCATCGAACTGGAAGATGACCACGGGCAGGCTGCTGATCAATGAGCGATAGCGCGCCTCGCTGGCTGCCAGATCCCGTTCGCGCTGACGGATCGCGAGTGACATCCGCTCCAGATCGCCGCTCAGGGCGTCGATTTCCCGGATGTGGAATGTTTCCCACGGCTGAGCATAATTCCCTTCGGCGATCGCATGCGCGTGCGCCGCGTAGCGGTCGATGCCGCGCGCGAAGGCGCGGGAGAGCAGCAAGGCAACCGCGATCGCCAGCAGTACGGCCACCAGCGCACCCGCAGTCAGCGCCCAGAGTGCCGACAGAACAGGCTGCAGCGTCTCGCTGCGCGGCTGGGCGACGACGACGATCCAGTCGAGCTGTGAAATGCCGACCGGGGTGCCGACGTAGGTCTCGCCGCCCCATTCGAAGGAACCTGTCGCGAAACGCCCCTGCAGCGCATCGCGAACGATTGACAGGTCACCAACGCTGAACTGCTGTCCGCTCAGCTCGATCTGCGAGTGCGCGATCACCTGACCCCGACGATCGACGATCATCGTCGTCATCCCGGACCCGGCAGGCATGTGAGCAATGAATTTCGACAACTGATCGATGGCAATCTCGCCGACCAGAAGTCGGCTGTCCATCGGAATCGCCAGCGTCACCGCCAATCGGCCGCTGACTGTGGACAGAAAGGTTGCCGACCATGTCGCCTGCCTGTTCTGTCGCGCCGTCTGCAGCGAGCTCCACGCGGAGAGGTCGAGCTGCAGGAGGTCGGCACGCTGACCACGCTACGACTCGGGCAGGCCGACTGCGAGAACCGAGTCGTCGGCATCGACGATGTAGATTGCCGCGAAGACCTCGCCCGATCCGGCATGCGCATCGAGAGGGGCAAGCCAGAACGACGCCGGGTAGTTGCTGCGGTTGCCGAAGTCGGCTGCGACGGAGCGCAGTTCGCGGCCGGCGCCCTGCAGATGCGTTTCGACCTGGCCGGCGACCGCCCGGGCCAGCGCCTGGTGACGCAGCTCGATGCCGGCATGCAGTTGCGGCAGCAGGATCCCGAGAACGAGTGCGGCAACGATCGCCAGGGGAACGATCCCGGGCAGAACCAACCGCAGTGCCAACCACAGCCGGAGTGGCCGAACCGGAGGCATCTTCCTAGTCGACCACGACGAATTCGCCACCACGCGCGATGGTCATGAAGAGCCTGCGCGTGACGTCACCGAACTCGTTGAAAACGATCGGCTCCTGCACGCCTTCGAAGCGCCGCCTGGCGAGAATGGTGTCCTTGATGCTGCGCCCCTCCTGACGCTCGGCCAGGGCATCCAGCAGGACGTTGGCGGCGTCGAAGGCGATCACGCCACCGAAACCGGGTTCGCGATGAAAGCGTTCACGGTAGGTCTCGTGGAAGCTTCGGTAGCGCGGCGCGGTGCTGTTGCGATCGAAGTTCTGTGCCACGATCACTCCCTCCACCGCCTTGCCACCAAGTTCGAGCAAGCGCTCGGTGGCCGCCCATTCGGAAGCGATGATCGGCACACGCGGGTCGAGCTTGCGCAGTTGCTGGCACAACATCGCCGTGTCCATCGAGTTGCCGACGATCAGCACGCCATCGACCGGGGTCGCGAGGAGCGCCTGTGCTACCGGCAGCAAGGCGGCTTCACCTCCGGCAGTAAATCCGACCGGACTGGCCAATTCGCCGCCTCCCTGCACGTACGTGGCGGTGAAACTCTTCAGCCATGGCTCGGCATAGGCCTGGTTGCGCCGGTCGTAGGCTACGCCCAGTCGGCGAGTCGTCTGTTGCCCCAGATGATAGAGCGCGACCCGGCTTGCGTTCTCGTGCGTCGAGGCGTTCAGGCGAAAGAAGTGGTCGTCGCGCCCGCCCAACTCGTCGGTGGAAGCAGTCGGGCTCAGCAGCAGGATGCCCGCTTCATTGGCGATCGGTACCATCGGTATTGCCATGGCACTGGTCATCGGACCGACGATGGCGACGACACCCTGGGCGGCCAGTTCGCGGAGTGCCCGTTTGGCAGCCTCCGGATCCTGCTGGTCATCCCTGATCAGCAGTTCGACCTTGCGTCCGGCGATGCCGCCTGCCTGATTGCGCAGCTCGACGGCCAGCAGCACGGCGTCGCGGCCGGCGATGCCGAGATCGGCCACGCGCCCGGAAGTCCCGCCGATGAAACCGATGCGGATCGGTTCTGGCGGGGCGCAAGCGGTGAGGACGCAGATGGCCAAGATGAGCGACCGGAGCGGCGACCAGAGATTCTGGCTGAGAAGGACGTGCATCGAGGAAGCTCTTCGGCGCAGCAGCCGGTCGGAAGGAGAAACGGAAACCGTCAAGAGTTGGCAACCGCTTGACGTCAGTGCGAGATTACAGGGCGCGGGAAGGGCCGTCAATCGCGGGGCGGCTGCCACAAGGCGATGGCGGGCGCGGCTGATGGCTCGACGTTGCGCGCCGGCGCGGAACCGTCGCGCAGGGCTGCGACGACCATCGCCCGCTGGGGCGACGCCACTGCTCAGTGACGCCAGGCGCGACTGACGATCTCGCGGATGACGTGCAGCCGGCGGTGAAAGAAGTGGTCGGCACCGGGGACGACCACCACCGGCAGCTCGAGCGGCCTCGCCCATTCGAGGACGTTCGCCAGCGGGACGGTGGCATCCTCGGAGCCGTGAATGACGATGGTGTCACCCGGTACGGCCTTGGTGTGGTAGCGACGCGCTCCTTCGACGAATCCGGAGGCGGTGCCCACGAGCACCAGTCGCTGCGCCGGATGTCCGCATTCCAGCAAGGCTTCGGCGACCCGCGTCTGCACGTAGGCGCCGAAGGAGAAGCCCGCCAGCGCCACCGGCAGGTTGCCGTAGCGGCACTTCGCTTCCGCCAGCACGGCGAGCAGATCTGCGGTTTCGCCGTTGCCGTCATCGTGCCTGCCTTCGCTGCGGCCGACGCCACGGAAATTCGGCCGCAGGGCGACGTAGTCGAGATGGTTGAAGGTGCGCGCGAGCGTCTGCACCACCTTGTTGGTGTTGCCGCCGCCGAAGAGCGGATGCGGGTGGGCGATCAGCGCAATGCCGCGTGGCGCTCCGGGGTTCTCGACCGTGATCTCGATCTTGCCGACGGGTCCGTCGAGCAGCAGGTGCTCCGGGGGCAGTCTCATTCCTCAGCTTCCTTTCACTGTCTGTGTCGTCCCCGGCGGCGCTCTTGCCGGTGCGTCAGGCGGGGACGTCACGGCCATGCACGACCATCGCATGGGGCCGCTGCCGGCCGCTTTCACGGCTCGCGCAGCGGGTCCGTGGCTGGCGATCGCGAGCCTTCCCCGGCCTGCCAGACGACCTCGTCGTCGACCGCGTACAGGGCGCAAGCGCGCCTGGCGGAGCGCTCGCAGTTGCCGAGAGCCGCTGCCAGCGGGTCGGTTCCGCCCTGTGCCCAGCCGACGTTGCCGGTGGTTGCGATGGCGAAGGCACGTGGCAGTGGCAATCCGAGAAACCTTCGGTAGAGCTCGCGCCGGTACTCGTCGACATACGGCAGCGCTTCGCTGTCGCTCAGTTCGGCGTAGCCGGTCGGCGCCGGCCGTGGCGTCGACACGACGTCGAAGAGGATCTCGGTTGGCAGGCCGATCTCGCGCAGGAAGCGTTCGCTTTCCGGCCACCAGATCGGTACCCCCTGCGCGCTGGCGAACAGCGCCTGCGCATCGCCGGCGAAATCCGTATCGGTGATCAGCTCGGCCTGCCCGCCCGCCTCGCGGTAGGCGCGGTGCAGCTGCCGCGGCAGTTCCTTGCCCCAGTGACTGCCGCCGTCACCGTAGAACCAGAGCGAGGGCACCTTGCTGGTCCTGCCGAAGGCGGCGAAGGACTCGACCAGCGCCTCCTGCCAGAGGCAGTCGGCAGCGCCGGAGCGCAGGCCACCGGCAAGATTCAGGACGCCACGCAGGCCCGGGAAGCCGGTCGCCGCCGCCGCCATGACTCCCATGCCGCCTTCCGATTCGCCGATGAGCAGGATGCGGTCGGGATCGATGTCTGGCCGCAGTCGCAGCTGACGCAGGACGGCGATGATCGTTTCCGCCTGCAGCCGAGCGCTGCTCTCGATGTCGCAGCGCGGATCGACGTAGCTGCCGCCGGACTTCGAGAACCCCGGGCGCATCGGTATCGCCACCACGTAGCCGCGCCGCAGGAACTCGCGACTGGCGACGAGATGGCGGGCACGTGGGTCGAAGCGCGGATCGCCGGTGACCCGCCCGTGGTTGATGACGACGAGCGGGAAGGGGCCGGCACCCGGCGGTACGAAGAGCGTCGTTTCGAGTTCGACACTCGACCAGCCCGTGCCGACGGGCAGCATCCGCAGCTCTTCGTTGAGCGTCGCCGGCAGCAGCGGCCTCTCCGCTCCGCTCGCCGGCGTGCCAGCGTACAGCAGGTACGGCACTGCGACCAGCAGCAGGCGAGCCAGCAGATTTCTCATCATCTCTCCGGGGAAGTTCATCGGGCGGTCGCTGTCGCGGCCTGCAGTGCCGATACCGGCTCCGGCCAGGGTCGGAGCCAGCGCAAGACCGACGTGCGCTGCCGCTTCGGTGCCTGCAAGCGTCTCGCCGGCAGCGCCAGAGGGCCATGCAGGCACCGCTGGCGGTCGGTGGCCGGCTTCGCGCCCGGCCATTCAGATGCGCAGGCGGTCGACCACCCGTCCGTGCACCAGATGCTCCTGGATGATTTCCTCGATGTCCTCGTTATCGACGTAGCTGTACCAGACGCCTTCCGGGTAAACCACCAGGACCGGGCCGTTGTCGCAACGGTCGAGGCAGCCAGCCTTGTTGATGCGCACCTTGCCGGCGCCCTTGAGGTGCAGTTCGCCGATCCGGTCCTTGGCGTAGGTCTGCGCCGCTGTCGCACCAGAGTTGTTGCAGCAGGTTTCTCCCTCGCTACGCTGATTGCAGCAGAAAAACACGTGATGCCTGAAATGGCCCATGGAAGCGGTTCCCCCGGTTGGATTGCTGACGACTGCGCCGGATCTTAACGCAGATCAACGACACCCACCCAGTGCCCATGCGGCGGGCCGCGGCTGTCAGCAACTGGCGATACGCGCTATGCTGCCGGTCGGCCACCCCACTTCCCGCACGCCATGATCGTTCTGTTCACGGATTTCGGCATCGATGACCCTTACGTCGGCCAGATGAAGGCGGTCTTGCTGCGTGTCGGCCGTGCTGACATGGCGATCGTCGATCTGCTGCATCGGGTGCCCGACTTCGCCCCGCGCGCCGGCGCGCATCTGCTGGCGGCGCTGCAGGCAGGCTTCGACCGCGGCAGTGTCTTCCTCGCGGTAGTGGACCCGGGTGTCGGCAGCGATCGCCCGGCGGTGGTCCTCGAGGCCGACGGCAAGTACTATGTCGGGCCCGACAATGGCCTGCTGGCAGTGGTTGCAGCACGTGCCCGCGAGCAGCGAAGCTGGCGCATCGTCTGGCACCCCGAGCGGCTGTCGGCCTCGTTCCACGGGCGCGACCTGTTTGCTCCCGTCGCTGCGCGCATCGCATCCGGCGACTGGCCGGTGGCCTGGCTGGCGGCGAGCAGCCGCCTGCAGCACGTACTGCCGGCCGACGATCTGGCGGAGGTCATCTATATCGATCATTACGGCAATGCGATGACCGGGATGCGCGCAGCGAAGCTGCCACCGCAGGCGAGGCTTTGCCTCTGCGGCCGCGCCATACCGCCAGCGCGCGTCTTCGCCGAGGCGGCTGCCGGCGAGGCGTTCTGGTACGAGAACAGCGTCGGTCTGGTCGAAGTCGCCGTCAACCGCGGGAGTGCAGCGTCGCTCCTGCGGCTGGCTCCTGGGTCACCGGTGGCATTCGCCGACTGAAGCCACGGCGCGAGGCCGGTACGCGAGGAAGTCTCAGTGCGGTGCACGTTCGGCGCCCGGCACCCGCTCGAGCTCCTGATCGCTCATCGACAGCGGGTCGTCGAGCGGTTCGAGGTGGGTGGTGACGTGCGCCTGCGGCAGGAGCTGGCGGATCTCCTCCTCGAGCCGCTCGACCCAGTCGTGGCCCTGCTGCACGGTCCAGCCCCCGGGGACGAGGACGTGCAGGTTGACGAAGCAGCGGCTGCCTGCCTGGCGGGTGCGCAGGGCGTGGAAGCCCAGGCCCTGCGCTCGATGAATGGCCAGCAGGCTCTCGATTTGCGCCAGCTTCTGTGGCGGCAGCGAGGCGTCGAGCAGCCCGGAAAGCGATCGCCGCAGGAGGTCAAAGGCGGTCCACAGAATGTTGGCCGCGACGACCAGTGCGATCGCTGGATCGAGCCAGAGCCAGCCGCTCAGCCAGACGAGCGCGACGCCGGCGATCACGCCGGCCGACGTCCACACGTCCGTCATCAGGTGCTGTGCGTCGGCCTCGAGGGTGATCGAATCGTGCTCGCGGCCGACGCGCAGCAGGATGCGAGCGGTCGCCAGGTTGATCGCCGAGGCAAGCAGCGAAATCATCAGCCCGATACCCGGCTGCTCTATCGGCCGCGGATCAAGCAGCCGGACGAGCGCAGTGTAGGCGATGCTGATCGCCGCCAGCAGGATCAGAAAGGCCTCGAAGGCACTCGAAAAGTACTCGGCCTTGCTGTACCCGTACGCGTACTCGTCATCGGCCGGAAGTGCTGCCAGAGTCAGCATCCACAGCGCCATCAGCGCGCCAGCAAGGTTGACGAAGGATTCGATGGCGTCGGACAGCAGACCGACCGAACCGGTCAGCCACCAGGCGACCCCCTTGAGCGCGATCGTCAGCGTCGCCGCGGCGATCGACAGCCAGGCGTAACGGGTCAGCGACGCCCTGCTCGCGACGCTTGCGCTCATGACGCGGGTTCCTTTCCTGGCAAGCTGCTGGTCCTCATCGTTGCGCGTCGCTCTGCTGCATGTCGAACCCGCAAACGCCTCCCTGATTGCCGGCAGTCGGCGACGGTTTGCGGCAGGCGTTGCGCCGGCAATCACTCATGGCTAGTGTAGCAACGGTGGCGCGAGCGTGGGCGAAAGTCTGTTCGCTCAGCGCAACACGTCTGCCAGCTGTCATGGCAGCAGCGGGCGGCGGTGGGCGAGTTTCCCGCGGCCGTCCGCCGAGCCGCCGGTTGGCGTCCGGATGGGCCGTCGCAAGCTCTGCGTAAGGAAGCTGCGGCAGTATCGCCGCTGACATGGTGGGCTGCGGGCGCAAGCTTGCCCGTGCCGACCGCCGGCGTTGGCGTCGCGTTGCAGCTTGCTGCCCGGCAGCGTATGCGGCGAAGCGGGCGCGGGAAGCGGGCGGCATCGCCCTGGTCCAGTGCCAGCTTGCTTCGCCATGTTGCCCGCTACTTACCGAGCGTTCCTGCCGTGAAAACAAGCGAATGACCATCTGCGAGGACCCTTTCGCCGTTCTGGGCGTTGCCCGAGAGGCGTCGCGCGAGGAGATCAAGAGGGCCTTTCGGCGGCTGGCAATGCGCTGGCATCCCGACCGCAATCCGTCGCAGGCTGCCACCGGCGAGTTCGAGCGGGTGCACGCTGCCTACGAGTTGCTGCTCGATGACGAGCGTCTGGCCGCCTGGCGCACATCGCAGCAAGCCGCCGCGACGGCTGCTGCCGGCAGTCGCGCTGAGGTCGGCGATGACCTCGTGCAGTCGCTGGTGCTGAGCCTCGAGCAGGCGGCGTCGGGTTGCCGCAGCAAGGTCGATCTGCTGCAGCGTGTCCGCTGCAGCAGTTGTGCCGGCAGCGGCCGCGTGCAGCACAATCATTCTGTGCCTTGCCCTGCCTGCAGCGGTTGTGGCAGGGTGGTGCGCGGCGGCGGCAGGACCGGCCGCTGCGATACCTGCGGTGGCCGCGGCTATCTGCGCGAGACGGTCTGCACGGTTTGTGCCGGTACTGGCTGGCGCGATGAACGGCGCTCCCTCGAGGTGAGTGTGCCGCCAGGGCTGCTCGCCGGCGAGCGACTGCGCCTCGCACGCCAGGCGCCCCTGCCACCGGGCGACGAGCTGAAGATTGCCGGTGACCTCTATCTCGAGATCAGTCTGGCAGCGCACGAGCTGTTCGTCCTGCGGGGACTCGATCTGCATTGCCGGGTACCGGTCAGCATCTTCCGCCTCCTCTGCGGTGGGCGGGTCGAAGTGCCGACACTGGGCGGCACGATGTGGGTCGAGCTGCCGCCGTGGTCGCCGCTTGCCGGTGGCCATCGTCTCGCGGGCCAGGGTTTTCCCGGCAAGGCGGAACGTGCTGCAGGCGATCTGGTCGTGTACCCGGAGGCGATCAATCCGCACACGGCAGCCCGCGAGGACCGCCAGTTGCTCGATCTGCTCGAGCTTCGACTGGCAGGCGAGCTCGAGCAGCGCGCGCCGCAGCTCGCCTACTGGCAGTTGCTGATGCGCGCCCGCAGAGGCGGTCCGGGCGCCTGCGGGTGAGTCAGTGGCGGCGGCCGACGGCGGTCAGATACGGCAGGGCGAGGAACGGCCAGAGGCTGGCCATCCAGCGTGTCAGGCCGTTGAAGTTGAGGAAATGGCCCTGCTTCCACGCTGCCAGTGCGGCTTCCGAATAGGGGTTGGCCGGCGTCAGGTTGACCAGGGCGGTGCCGGCCATCAGCGCAACGGCGGCGAGCGCCACACGCGTCGACGCCGGCAGCAGCAGGCTCAGGGTCAACAGGACGCCGCCGATCAGCAAACCGACTTCGGCTCCCGGCGTCAGCCAGGCAAACGCCTCTTGCGGCGCGACGAGCACTGCCGCGGCCAGTGTCCTGATCACCAGCGCGACGACGAAGAAAGCGAAGAGTGCCATGTGCGTCGACGCCCGGTCGGCGAGCAGGGTGCGGGCAAACAGGCCGATGACGACCGTGTTGCAGCCTATCAGCGCCGCTTCGAGGACGAAGAAGGAGTGCGCCGCGTAGGGGACGGCCGGCGTCAGCTCGAGCACGTTGCGCAGGTCGCCGCTGCCGAAGAGCAGCGTCTCCGGTGACGATTGGGTCAGCAGCCAGACGCCGAGCAGCACGAGACCGAGTTCGACCTGCGCCGTTGGTGCCAGCAGCTCCTGTTGCAGGCGGGCAATGCGCCGCAGGATGCGCTTGCCGTTCCAAGCGCCGAGCAGCGCCCCGATCGCCGTGCCAGCGGCGTTGCAGGCGAGATCGAGATTCGACGGCACGCGGGTCGGCAGCCAGTTCTGCACGCACTCGAGTCCGAGGCTCAGCAGACTGCCGATGAGCACCGCTGCCGTTACCGCCGACCAGCGTCCCCCCGGCAGGTGCCCCAACGCCAGCGTCAGCAGAAAGCCGAGCGGCAGATAGACGAAGACATTGACCGCGAGATCGAAGAGGGTCCAGTAGCGTGGCCAGCCGGCGCCGAGGAATTCGAGCGGCGCGACGCCGAGGTCGCGCCAGTTGGCGAACGGGTAGAGACTGGCGTAGCCAATCAGCACCAGATAGGCCAGCGCCAGATAGAGGGGCAGGCGCGTCGGTCGAGGCAGTGGCCGGTTGGCGCGCCCCACCTCCGCTGCCAGGTCGCCTTGTGTCAGGCGCTCACTTCCTGCCATGCTGGTGCAGCGCTGTCGCGTGGTGCGTCTGGGCGGCTGCACGGTGGTGCATGCGGGCATGCAGATCATGTGCCGGCGTCGGCCCGCCGATCCGCTGCGGCAACAGCGAGCCGGCGATCATGCCGAGCATGCTGACGCCAAGCCCGATCAGCTGTGCCGGTACCAGTGGCGACTCGACGAATAGTTCGATCAGCAGCCACGAGGCGAGGCCGCCGACAATCGCTGCCAGTGCGCCCTGGGTGCTGGCGCGCCGCCAGTAGGCGCCAAAGAACAGCGGCACGAAGGCGCCGGCGAGGGTCACCTTGTAGGCGTTCTCGACCATCTTGAAGATCGACGCTTCCGAGTTCAGCGCGAAGACGAGGACGATGGCGGCGAAGCAGACCAGCGTCAGGCGCATGATGCGCAGGAACGCGTGGTCGCCGATTTCGGGAAAGAAGTTGCGGACGATGTTCTCCGAGAATGCTACCGACGGGGCGAGCAGGGTGGCGGACGAGCAGCTCATGATCGCCGACAGGACGGCACCGAAGAAGATCGCCTGCGCGAACACCGGCGTGTGTTCGAGCACCAGTGTCGGCAGGACCAGTTGCGCATCGCTTTCGATCAATGCGTTGAACTGCTCCGGATTGATCAGCGTCGCGGCGTAGGCGATGAACATCGGCACGAAGGTGAAGCAGAAGTAGAGGCCGCCGCCAAGGATCGAGGCGTAGATGGCGATCCTTGCCGTGCGTGCCGAAGTGACGCGCTGGAAGACATCCTGCTGCGGGATCGAGCCGAGCATCATCGTCATCCAGGCGGCGATGAACGCCAGCCACTCGGCAGCACCGGTGTCGGGGAAGAAGTCGAGCTTGCCGGCGGCTGCCGCCTGCTCGACGACGACCTCGACGCCGCCGCTGATGCCGGCGATCAGGTGGCCGATGTAGAGCATGCCACCCATGACCACGCTGATCTGCACGAAGTCGAGCACGGCGACCGAGAGCATGCCGCCGAAGGTGGTATAGGTGAGGACGATCAGGGTGCCGAGAATCATGCCGGCGGCAGGCGTAACCGCGCCATCGGTGACGACGCTGAAGACGAGTCCGAGGGCCTTGATCTGTGCCGAAACCCAACCGAGATACGAGGCGACGATGCAGAGCGTCGTCAGTACCTCGACCGTTCGGTTGTAGCGCAGACGAAAGAAGTCGCCGAGAGTGAGGATGTTGAGCCGGTACAGCGTCGTGCCGTAGAAGATGCCGGCGATCACCAGACACAGGCTGGCGCCGAAGGGGTCGGCGACGACGCCGCGCAGACCATCAGTGACGAAGGTTGCGGACACCCCGAAGACGGCCTCGGCGCCGAACCAGGTCGCGAAGACGGTGGCGGTCACCACCGGTAGCGGCAGCGAGCGTCCGGCGACGGCGAAGTCCTTGGTGTTGTGCACGCGCGTCGCGGCATAGAGCCCGATGGCAATCGACAGCAGCAGATAAATGACGACGAACCAGATCAGCATCGCGAAGCCCCGGTTGCGTAAGGTGAGTTCTCCCGGCGACGCGCCGACGGCCGGGGCGTCGCGTTTCGTCCGGCGTCAGCGCTGCTGTGTTCAGCTTCCGGAGCACCGTGCGGCGGGTTCGCGCGGTATTATGCCAAAAAGGGCCATCCTTGGCAGCCTGCTTCGTCAGTCGGCCGGCGGGCCATGGTCCGCAGCGTGGCGGGGGATGCCGCCGCTCGATCGGGGAAGGGCATGGCATGCGCGAGACAGTGACGATCGCTACCCAGCGGCGCGAGCAGTTGCTGGATATCACGTCTGACGTGGCGTCGGTGGTGGCGCGGAGCGGCATCCGTAACGGTCTGGTTTCGCTTTACGCGCAGGGCGCGACCTGCGCCATCATGATCCAGGAAAACTGGGACGAAAGCGTCCAGATGGACGTGCTCAACCTGCTGCAGCGAATGATTCCCCGTGGCGTCTGGCTGCATGACGAGCAGGACGGGAACGGCGACGCCCATCTCAAGGCCGGGCTGGTCGGCCCGTCGGAGACGATTCCGCTGATTGATGGCCGGCTCGGTCTGTCGCGCTGGCAGAACATCTTCTTCTGCGAGTTCGATGGACCGCGCCGCGAGCGCCGCGTGGTGTGCACGGTGATCGCCGACGCCTGAGATGTGGCGCTTGGTGTCGCTGGCGCGACGGCAGGCGATGCACCAGCCCGCCAGCCGTCGCCGTCGGCGTGTCAGCGCGATTCCTTGATCATGCGGCCGAAGCCCGGCTGGATCGGGCGGGCATTGTGGCGATAGAGGCGGGCGAAGATCGCCAGTTGCTCGGCGGAAATCTGCTGCGGTTGCCGCAGCACCAGCCACAGGACGCCCTCGCTGCAGGGCGGTGTGGTCAGCGAGCCCATGTAGGTGTAGTAGCTCCGGTCGGCTGGCAGCAGTTGGGCGAGGTCGATGCTCAGTCCGGGGGGCATTACGTACTCTCCCTTCTCCAGCGGCAGGTTGTTCCATACCGTCTGGATCAGCGGGTGCTCCATGCCCTTCTCGAGCAGGACGGCGACGACCGCCAGGCGGCCGTCTTCCGAGCGATGCACGAGATGCGCCCCCATCTCGAATGACTTGCCGTTCACGCGCTCTTCCGACGGCCGATGAAAGTGCAACTGGACGAGCTCGTAGCTCTTGCCGAGGAGGCTGATGCTGCTGCCGCCGACCTCGACCTGGATGGTGTGCCCGTTGTCGATGACGCGAAACTCGGACGGACGATAGCGGAACTGGATCGGCTCCAGGTCAACGCGAAAACCATCGCGTATGTCGATCGGTGACTGCCGCATGCCGGACGCGCAGAGGGCGTATTCGGGCTTCAGGCTGCCCCAGTGCTCGGGACCGCCATCGCCCTCGTACGACCAGTGTTGCTGCCGTGCCGGCCGTGCGGCAGCAGTTGGGTCGGCCCGGTCACCCGGCTGCGCTCTGCCGGCACGCTGCGCTGCGGCCGGCGGCTCCGCCCGCGCGAGCTGCGCATCCGCTTGAGATCAGGCCACTTGCCGAGAGGACCTTCCGAGTTGGCGA
>ERZ761609.1320-NODE-1320-length-22508-cov-56.882421_pt1 | contig 22508 bp, 23 predicted proteins | sample MGYA00511163_ERZ761609 | MGnify/ENA primary metagenome ERZ761609 (study PRJEB28899, sample SAMN02445070) | bioreactor sludge metagenome | biome: EBPR sludge | place: Australia: Brisbane, Thorneside Wastewater Treatment Plant | collected 2011-12-16 ... | reverse complement strand
ATTTTGATGTGTCGCGGGATGGCGGGGTGGAGGTGGAGTTGTTGTGGAACTGGCGTGGGGGGAGAAGGACAAGGCGGGTTCGGGGCGGTTTGCGTATTTTGATGTGTCGCGGGATGGCGGGGTGGAGGTGGAGTTGTTGTGGAACTGGCGGGGGTGAAGGGGGGAGTTGGGCGATACTGGAAGTAGTCATGGTCACCTTCAATGCGCATTTTGATGGAAAGGTCATTGTGCCCGACGAGCCGGTCGATCTGCGTCCGAATGAGGCACTGATCGTGCAGGTCCGGAGTATGACTGAAGAGAAGAGCCAGGGACGGGCGTTGGACTGGATTGCAGCGAACGCGATCGACAGCGATGTGCTTCCGGATGATTTGAGTCTGCAGCACGATCATTACTTGTACGGCCGCCCGAAAGCTGAGTTGGACGGGTAGAGGCCGTGAGTCTGTACTTCGCTGACACCGCGTTTTGGGTGGCTTTGTCTCTGCAGCGCGATCAGTTCCACGGTCGTGCGATGCAGTGGAGGGACTTCCTGGGGCAGAGTGGCAGGCGTATCGTCACAACGGAGGCCGTCCTGTGGGAATGGCTCAATGCATTGTCCGGCGCGAAGAGCCGCTCGATTGCCGCAGAAGGTTATAGGCTGGTTCATGCGGATTCCCAAGTTGAAGTCGTCGGGTTCGGTCCCAAAGTTGAGAGGGCAGCGGTGAACCTTTACCGCGGCAGGCCTGACAAGGATTGGAGCCTGACCGATTGTCTTTCGTTCGTGGTGATGAAAGACCGGGGGATGACGGAGGCTCTCACCGCAGACCATCATTTCGAGCAGGCTGGTTTCGAGGCCGTGATGCAGCGTGCTCCGGACGTCTGACGCAGAGTACAGCACGACGAGGAGGGAATTTGTGTCCAAACCACAGACTGAGGGGGACTGCGGCGTGCTGACGTCAAGGGCGACAGATTGGGCAGAGATATTCCGGGCACTGGACGAGGCGGGGGTACCGGAGGACTTTCTGGCGGAGCGGGATTTGCGGCCGCCGGAGGAGCGGGTGCTGTGGGAGGAGGAAGTGGGTGGCGTCAATCTTTCTTCTTCGGGCGGAATTTGAGGGTGTAGAGGAGGCCGAGGGCGGTCATGAGGGCGCCCCACCAGATGTCGGCGCGGAGTTCTTCGAGGACGATTTCGCGGCCTTCGTGAGGGGCGTTGAAGAGGGCGGCGGCGAGGATGATGACGCCGTAAACGAGGACAAGGACCCCGATAAAGAACCAGATGGAGATGAGATTGCGGTGATGCATGGGGCGATGGTCCTTTACCAGAAGTAGATATTGAGGGCGGCGAGAACGAGGGAGACGACGATGGCCCAGAACATGGGCCGTTCGTGGAGGCGGAGGTGGCCTTCGTCGGGCAGGGGGGTGACGCCGTAGACGAGGCCGGCGAGTTCGGCGACGGGTTTGGGCTTGGTGACGTAGGTGACGGCGACGGTGACGGAGACGCAGATGAGCCAACTCCAGAGGGCGCGGTACATGTTCTCGGCCATGTCCTTGGCTTCGGGGGAGAAGGCGATATAGCGGAGGGCCCCGGGGTCGGCCTTGACCCAGGCCCACATGGCGATGGAGGAGACGGTGCCGGCGAGCAGGCCCCAGAAGCCGCCGGAGGGGGAGCAGCGTTTCCAGAGCATGCCGAGGATGACGGTGCCGAACAGGGGGGCGATGAAGAAGCTGAACAGGGCCTGGACGTAGTCCATGATGGAGGCGAACTGCATGACGAGGTAGGCGGTGCCGATGGAGACGAGGACACCGAGGACGGTGCACCAGCGGCCCATGGAGACATAGTGTGCGTCGGTGGCGTCCTTGCGCCAGAGGGCGCGGTAGATGTCGTAGGTCCAGACGGTGGCAAAGGCGCTGACATTGCCGGCCATGCCGGACATGAAGCCGGCGATGAGGGCGGTGACGCCAAGGCCGAGGAGGCCGGGGCCGAGGTAGCGGGCGAGCATGAGGGGGAGGACTTCGTTGTAGCTGTGTCCGCCGGTGGCGAGGGCTTCGGCTTCGCCGGTGAGGGTCATGGGGAGGACGGCGAGGGCGAGCAGGCCGGGGACGATGACGATGAAGGGGACGAGCATTTTGAAGGCGGCGCCGATGATGGGGGCCATTTTGGCGCTGCGGAGGTCCTTGGCGGTCATGACGCGCTGGACGACGAGGAAGTCGGTGGTCCAGTAGCCGAAGCTGATGACCCAGCCGAGGCCGAGGACGATGCCGGTCCAGTGGATGCCCATGGGGTTATCGCCGACAGAGCCGAGGGTGGACCAGAGGCTGGTGTAGTTCTGACCGGGGAAGTTGCGGGAGATGCGTTCGACCATGCCGGCCCAGCCGCCGGTTTCGATGAGGCCGATGATGGGGACGAGCATGGCGCCGAGCCAGATGAGGACGAACTGGAGGACTTCGTTAAAGATGGCGGAGAGGAGGCCGCCGAGGAAGACGTAAGCGGCGACGGTGAGGGAAGAGACCCAGATGGAGAAGTGGATGTCCCAGCCGAGGACGACTTTCATGACGAGGGCCATGGAGTACATGTTGATGCCGGACATGAGGACGGTCATGAGGCCGAAGGTGATGGCGGAGAGGGCGCGGGAGCGTTCATCGAAGCGGAGTTTGAGGTAGCCGGGGACGGAGTGGGTCTTGGAGATGTAGTAGAAGGGCATCATGACGACGCCGAGGAAGAGCATGGCGGGGATGGCGCCGATCCAATACCAGTGGGTGGCGAGGATACCGTACTGGTAGGCGGCGGCGGCCCAGCCCATGAGTTCAAGGGAGCCGAGGTTGGCGGCGAGGAAGGAGAGGCCGGCGACCCAGGCGGTCATGTCGCGGCCGGCCATGAAGAAGTCGTCGCCGGTTTTAGTGTGGGCCTTGAGATAGAAGCCAATGCCGAGGACGGCAACGAAGTAGAGGACGATGACGGCGAGGTCGACGGGGCTGAGGCGGATGAGGGAGCCGGAATCGGCGGCGAGGAGGAAGGCGGGCGGAAAGGGGGTCGACATGGTCAAGCGCCAATTTTATATCAAAAAGGCGCGGGGTGAGCGAGCCCAATTCCGCCCGGTTGCGGGCGATTAACGGGGTTTGAGGCGGCTGCAGGCGGCGGCGGTGCCGTCGGGGTTGATGGCGGTGGAGCCTTCCTCGATGTGTTGAATAATGCCCTGGGCGTCGATGACAAAACTGGCGCGGTTGGCGAAGCCGCTGGCGGTGTTGAGGACACCATAAGCGGCGGCGGTTTTGCGCTGCCAGTCACTGGCAAGGGGGAAATCGAGCTTCAGGACTTCTTTGGACCAGTAATTGAGGGCGGGCAGATTATCGGTGGAGATGCCGAGGACCTGAGCGCCGGCTTCTTTGAATTTGGCGAGACCAGCCTGGTACGCCGTCATTTCCTTCGTTCAACCACCGGTGAAGGCGGCGGGGAAGAAGGCGAGGACGACGGTCTGTTTGCCTTTGAAATCAGAGAGTTTGAAGGTGGCGCCGGCGGTGGAGCGGAGTTCGAGATCAGGGGCGGGGTCGCCGACCTTGAGATGGGATTTCGGGGGTGCGGTCTGGGCCATGAGCGCGGCGGCGGCCAGGGCGAGCGGCGCGAGGCGGAAGAACGAACGCATCGGGAACCTCCTGAGGAATAAGGATCTTGGGGTGAGGATAGCACGGCTGGAAGCCGGGGCGGAAGAAAAATTGGACAGAAAGGGTGAAGAGAGGGAGAAGTTGGACGAAAAGGGGGTGGAGAGGCTTCGGCCAGGAGGCTGGAGCACTCTGAAAGTTCTCGGGAGGTCAGCGTGCAGGCAATGATGACGGCGGCTGGAAGCGCGGCGCGGGAGCGTCAGGGCAAGTATCTGGTATTTCATCTTGGGCGCGAGGAATTTGGGGTTCACGTGCTGAAGGTGCGGGAAATCATGGGGTTACAGGACATCACGGCGGTGCCGCAGACGGCGCCGTTCGTGAAGGGGGTGATCAACTTGCGCGGCAAGGTGATCCCGGTGATCGATCTGCGGGCGAAGTTTGGTCTGGAACAGGCCGAATACACGCAGCGGACCTGCATTGTGGTGGTGGAAGTGAAACATGATGCGGGGGCGATGCAGATGGGGGCGATCGTGGACGGAGTGTCGGAGGTGCTGACTCTGCAGGAGAGCGAGATCGAGGACACGCCGGAGTTCGGCGAAGACATGGAAGTGCCCTACATCCTGGGGATGGCGAAGGTAAAGGGCAAGGTGAAGATGCTGTTGGACATCGAGGGCGTGCTGAGTACGCAGGACGTGCATGGACTGGAGCAGTTGCGGCGGCGCGAGGGCGCCGAAGCGGCGTAAGGGTCAACGGACAAAGGGAGTCGAAAAGAGATGAACAAAATGGCGATGGGAACGAAGCTGCTGAGCGTGCAATCGCTGTTGGCGGCGTTTTTGCTGCTGTTGGGCGGCTTTGGGGTCTATAGTGTGCGCTCTTTTAGCGGAATCGTGGAGCAACTGGCGGTGAAGGATGCCCGCAAGACGGAGATTATTTCGCAAGTGGATGCACGGGCACAGAATCTGGTGGCGGCGATGCGCGGATTGATGTTGAGCGGTCTGACCGGGGACGCGGCCGGGGTGGCGGAGGCCGAAAAGCAGTCACGGGAGGCGCTGGACAAAATGGGAATTCTGCTGGACGAGGGCCGGACCCTTTTAGTGACCGGCGAAGGCAAAGTCCGGTGGGAAAAACTGGACGGAATTCTGGAGCAGTACCGGACGCATTCAGGGGTGCTGCTGGGGCATCTGCGGGAACAGCGTTTTGATGAAGCGAACACGCTGCAGAGGGAGCGGATCGCCCCGCTGCTGACGGAGACGCTGAACCATGTGGCGTGGCTGGTGGACGCGCAGCAGAAGATCCTCGCGGGTACGACCTCGGACGCTGACAGCCGGGCGTCGATGCTGATGGTGTTGATGTTGGTGTTGTGCGGCGCGGCGGCGGCGGTGGTGGCGTTCGGATTCCGGACGGTGTGGTCCAGCAACCGGGATCTGCGGGGGATCACGGTGGAGATCGCGAAGGGGGCGTCACAGGTGGCTTCGGCGGCGCAGCAGGTGTCGTCGGCGAGCCAGTCGATGGCGCAGGGCTCGTCCGAGCAGGCGGCATCGCTCGAGGAGACGTCTGCGTCAACGGAAGAGATCAACGCGATGACGCAGAAGAATGCGGAGAATGCGCGAAACGCGGCGACCGAAGTCGAGCAAGTGGACCGGATGCTGAAAGAGACGAACCGGAAGCTGGAAGAGATGATCGGGTCGATGCGGGAGATCAACGCGTCGAGCGAGAAGATCTCGAAGATCATCAAGGTGATCGATGAGATCGCGTTCCAGACCAATATTCTGGCGTTGAACGCGGCCGTGGAAGCGGCGCGGGCGGGCGAGGCCGGGATGGGCTTCGCGGTCGTGGCCGACGAAGTGCGGAATCTGGCGCAGCGCTCGGCTCAGGCGGCCCGGGATACCTCGGAGCTGATCGAAGAGTCGATCGTGCGGTCAAACGAAGGCAAGACGAAGCTCGACGAGGTGGCGGCCTGGGTGACGAAGGTGGTGCAGAACGCGGCGCAGATCAACGTGCTGACGAACGAAGTGCACGTCGGCAGTCAGGAGCAGGCGCGCGGGATCGAGCAGATCGCCAAGGCGGTGACGCAGATGCAGAGCCTGACGCAGTCGAGCGCGGCCAACGCGGAAGAAAGCGCATCGGCGGGCGAGATGATGAGCGAGCAGGCGACGGCGCTGAACGGTGCGGTGATGCGGCTGCGCGACCTCGTGGGCAGCGCGGACGAACAAGCGGCGAGGGAGCCCGTGAGAACGAAGCCGGTCGCCGTGAAACAGCCGGTGCCGGCGCCGGCTGCCCTGGCGGCGCCGCGCACGCGCGACAGTTTCCCGATGGAAGGAGACTTCAAGGACTTCTAGTCGATTGAAGTGACCGAAAGAAGGGACGGGTCGGGAGGAGTTTGTCGCCATGAAGAAGAAGACAGTCAGCGCGCCGCGGCCCCCGTCTGCGGCGCCGGTGCAGCCGGAAGAGATGCTGCGGCAGTTATCGGAGAGTGAAGCGGCCGTATCACCGCCGGCTCCGGCGGTGAATCCACTGGCGCAGGACCCACAGCTGATTCAGGACTTCCTGCTGGAGGCCCGGGAACATCTGACCAATATCGAAGCCCGGCTGCTGGAGATCGAACAAGGGACGACGTCCGAGGAAACGATCAACAGCACGTTCCGGAGCTTCCATACGATCAAAGGACTGGCCGGTTTTCTCGACTTCGTGGTCTTGCAGGAGGTGAGCCATGAGGTGGAGACCCTGCTGGACCGGGCGCGCAGCGGGGAGTTGCGACTGACGCCGGAGCGGGTAGACGTGATTCTGGCGGCGAGCGATTATCTTGCGCTCTGGCTGGGACAGATCGAGGCCTCGGCGAGCGGGCAGCAGGCGCCGGAGCCGCCGGCTCCCGACGAGTTAGTCGCGCGGGTGCGCCAGGCGCTGGAGGAGTCTGGAAAGGAAGACCCCGCGGCGGCGCCCGAAGGATCCGCAATGGAAGCGGGCGAAGCTTCGACGGAGGTTCGGCAGGCGGAGGGAGGCGGCGCCCGCGTGGCGGCCTCGCTGGTGAAGGTGGAGACCGGCAAACTCGAGTACCTGGTCGATATGGTGGGCGAACTGGTCATCGCGCAGTCGATGCTGCGGCACAACCCGGACCTGGAGGGTGTGAAGACGCCGAGGGTGCAGCGGGATATCACGCACCTCGCCCGGGTGACGGCGGAGGTGCAGAAGACGGCTATGGCGATGCGGATGGTGCCGATCGGGCAGCTGTTCCGGCGGATGTCGCGGCTGGTGAGGGATCTGGCGCGGAAATCGGGCAAGCAGGCCGAACTGGATCTGTTTGGCGAGGATGTGGAACTGGACCGGTCGATTGTGGAGGAGATTGCCGATCCTCTGGTCCACATGTTGAGGAACTCGATGGACCATGGCCTCGAGGGGCCGGAAGAACGCGTGGCAGCGGGTAAGCCTCCGGTGGGGCGGGTGCGGTTGAGCGCCTGGCACCAGGCCGGGCAGATCGTGATCGAGATCCGGGATGACGGGCGGGGCCTGAACCGGGAACGGATCCTGGAAAAGGCGCGCAACCGGGGGCTGATCGGAGTCGACGAGGCATTGAGCGACAGCGAGGTGTGGCAGTTGATCTTCCACCCCGGTTTTTCGACGGCAGAGAAGGTAACTGACGTATCGGGCCGCGGCGTGGGAATGGATGTGGTGAGGAGGCACGTGGAAAAGCTCCGCGGCCGGGTTGAGATTGACACAACACCGGGCGCGGGGACGGTCTTTCTGGTGAAAGTGCCCCTGACGCTGGCGATCATTGACGGGCTGGTCGTGCACGTGGGCGAGGACCGCTTCATCGTGCCGATTTACAGCGTCCGGGAGATCTTCAAACCCGCGCCGGAGTCGATTTTCACGGTCGAGGGCCGGGGAGAGATGGCACTGGTGCGGGAGAGACTGCTGCCGGTGGTGCGGCTGGCACGGCGGCTGGGGGTCGCGGGCGGCACCGCGGCCGCGGGCGAGGGTCTCATGATCGTGGGCGAGAGCGAAGGGATGCAGTTCTGCCTGCAGGTGGACCGGCTCGCCGGGAAACAGGAAGTGGTGATCAAGAGTCTGGGCGAGACCTTCCGCCGGGTGCGCGGCATAGCCGGAGGCGCCATCCTGGGCGACGGACGTGTGGGATTGATTCTGGACATGGCCGCGCTCAGGCCGGGCGCTGCCGTGCATGGACTGGAGTAAACGGTGAGGGACCGGGAATGAAGCAGAGCGCAGAGTCGGCGGCCAGCCCCTGGGAGGTGGCGCCCAGTCAATTCGAGACGATCAGGATGATGGCCCGGACGGCCTTCGGGCTGGACCTGAAGCCAGGCAAGGAAGCGCTTGTGTCGGCGCGCCTCGGCAAACGGGCCCGGGAACTGGGACTGGACGGGATCCGGACGTATCTGGAGCGGATTCAGGCCGACCGGACGGGCGTGGAACTGATCGCACTGATCGATGCGCTGACAACGAACTACACGAGCTTCCAGCGCGAGCCGCAGCACTTCGATCTGCTGCGGACGCGCGTCCTGGAGCCGGCGGCACGGGACCATGGCCGGGTGTCGATCTGGAGCGCGGGCTGTGCGACCGGCGAGGAGCCGTATACGATCCTGGTCCACGCGGCCGAAGTATTGGGCGAAGCGGGGCTGGACCGCTTGCGGCTGGTGGCAAGCGACATCTCGACGCGTGCGCTCGAGTCGGCACGGCGGGGGATCTATACGGAAGACCGCGTGGCGCCTCTGCCGGAGAGCTGGCGGCGGAAGTACTTGCAGCGGGGCACGGGCGAGCAGCAGGGTTACGTGAGGGTGAAGGAGAGCTATCGCAAGCGGATCGATTTCCAGCGGCGGAACCTGATGGAGAGCCACCCGGATCTGCCGCCGTTCCACGTGATCTTCTGCCGGAACGTGATGATCTACTTCGACAAGCCCACGCAGGAGGCGCTCGTGGGCCGGTTCGCGGAGAAGCTGGAGCCGGGCGGATGGCTGCTGATCGGCCACAGCGAGGGGCTGATGGGGATCCGGCACGGTCTGGAGTACGTGATGCCGGCCGTGTACCGGCGCCCGGCGGGAACAGGGAGGGCACGATGACGCCGGTCGTGGTGGGGGTGGGTGACTGCCAGTTGAGCGCGGACTCGGAAGCGCAGCTGGTGACGTACGCGCTGGGGTCGTGCATTGCGGTGACGATCTGGGACCCGGTGGCGCGGATCGGAGGGCTGTTGCATTTCATGCTGCCGGAAGCGGGTCCGGGGCGGGAGAAGGAGGGTGCAAGCCAGCCGTTCCGGTACGCGGACACGGGTACGCCGCTACTGTTCCGGAGCGCGTACCGGATGGGGGCAGACAAGAAGCGGCTGGTGGTGCGGCTGGCCGGAGGCGCGGCGGTCGTCAACGACGGAGGCCTATTCAATATTGGGAAGCGGAACTACGCGGCGGTGCGCCGCATTCTTTGGCAGGCCGGCGTGCTGGTGGAGTCCGAAGAAGTCGGAGGGAGCATCAGCCGAACGGTTCGAATGGATGTCGGTACGGGGCGGCAGTGGATCCGGACGCCGGATGGAACGGAAAAGGAGTTGGGCGGTGGGCCAGGCGCGCACCGGCCCGTGCTGAACGCGGGAAAGGGAGGTGTGTTGTGTGCAAACGGCTGCTGATCGTCGACGATTCGCCCGTCATGCGGTCGTTCGTGAAGCGATCGATCGAGATCGCTGGGCTGCAGGTGGACCGGTGGCTGGAAGCGGGCCACGGCCGCGAGGCACTGGAGAAACTGGGCGTCGAAGCGGTGGATCTGGTCCTGACCGACATCAACATGCCTGTTCTCGACGGGGAAGGGTTGCTGAGAGCAATGCGCTCGGACGAGCGGCTGCGAACAGTGCCGGTGGTGGTGGTTTCAACCGACGGCACGGAACTGCGGATGGCCCGGCTGATGGAACTTGGGGCCTTGGGCTATCTGCGAAAACCGTTTCCGCCGGAGCGGCTGTGCCTGCTGCTCGAGCAGGTATTTCCGGACTGGGCCGAAGAGCGGGGAAAGGAGTTGAGCGATGTGGGATTCTGATCCGGGACCGGCGATCGCTGAAGGCCTGAGCGGCGCCGCAATCGAGATGGCGGGGGCGGCGGTGGAGGTTCTGGAGACGATGTTCTTCGAACTGCCGGTGGACCTGGTGCGGGAAGCAGAGCCGCCCCGGGCCGGACTGGCATCGGAGGTGGAGTTCTCGGGTACGCGAAACGGCCGGCTGGCGGTCGATGTCGAGCCGGGGATGGCGCGGCGGCTGGCAGCGAGTTTCCTGGGCCGCGAGGACGAGCAGACCGTGACGGAGCCGGAGGTCAACCTGGTGCTGCTGGAACTGGCGAACATGTTGTGCGGCAATGCGCTGTCCCGGCTTGAGCCGCGAGGCGGTTTCCAGATTGGCGCACCGCGGCCCGCGCTTGTGACGGAAGGCGGCGCCGGCTGGCTGATGGTGCCGGTCGAGAGCGGGCGGCTGAGCGTCCGGCTCAGCTTCAGGGACGAGGCATGACACGAAACGGACCGATCCGGGTTCTGGTAGTGGACGACTCGGCCATCGTCCGGAAAGTACTGTCCACGATTCTGGGCGCGGAGACCGACATCGAAGTGGTGGGAACGGCGCCGGACCCCTATATTGCGCGGGACCGGATTCTGAGCCTCAAGCCGGACGTCCTGACCCTGGATATAGAAATGCCGCGCATGGACGGTCTGACTTTCCTCGATCGGATCATGCGGTTTCATCCGCTTCCGGTGATCGTCATCAGCTCTCTGGCGCAGAGTTCGACGAAAGCGGCGATGGAGGCGTTGAGCCGGGGGGCGGTGGATGTGCTGGCCAAGCCCGGGGGGCCGTACTCGGTGGGAGATTTGAAGGAGGACTTGCCACGGCGGGTTCGCGCGGCGGCGGCGGCGCGAACGAGGAGTGTGGCTGAGGCGCCGGCGGTGCAGCCGGCCCCGGTTGCCGCGGCGGCCCCGCCTCGGGCAGTCCCGGTGGCGCCGGTTTCGCCCCTGGTACGGAGTGCGGGCCCACCGATGGCGCTGGGGACTCTGATCGCGATCGGGGCCTCAACGGGCGGAACTCAGGCGATTGAGCGTGTGATCCGCGAACTAACACCCGAAACACCTCCGGTGCTGATCGCCCAGCACATCCCACCGGTCTTCTCGGCGGCGTTCGCGGACCGTCTGAACCGGATCGCGCGGGTAGAGGTACGGGAGGCGCGTGGGGAGGAGATGCTGGAGGCCGGACTGGTGCTCGTGGCACCCGGGGGCAAGCACCTGGTGGTCTCGGCGGCGGGTCCGGGGCGCTGGCGGGCGCGGCTGGATGATGGACCGAAGGTCTGTTACCAGAAGCCCTCGGTGGATGTTCTGTTCCGGTCGGTGGCGCGTGAGGCGGGGTCAAAGGCGCTGGGGGTGATTCTGACGGGAATGGGCAGTGACGGGGCAGACGGACTCGCGGCGATGCGGGCCGCGGGGGCCTGGACCGTGGCGCAGGATGAAGCGAGTTGCGTGGTGTTCGGCATGCCTCGGGAGGCGATCGAGCGCGGTGCGGCAATCAAGGTGCTGCCGCTCGACCAGATCGGGCCCGCATTGCTCCGGCAGACGTCACTGGCTCACGCCTCTTGAAGCAGCGAGGCGAGACTGGCGGCGGAGTGCGCGAAAGGATGATCGCCGGCCCACTGGCGTGCGGCGGCGCCCATTCGTGCGAGCCTCTCGGGGTCGGCAAGGAGACCGCTGATGCTGGCGGCGAGGCGCCGGGGCAAGGAGGAAGCCGGATTCGCCTCGATCATCCGGCCGCGGTCGGCGGTGACCAGGTCGTGGGCGCCGGCGTGGTCGAGAGTGATGGCGGGGGTGCCGGCAGCGAAGGCTTCGACGAGCGTGAGTCCGTAGCTTTCGTGGCGCGAGGGAAACAGATAGAGGTCCGCAGCCTGGAGGAAGACCGCCTTTCGTTCGCCCGTGACATATCCCGGGAAGCGGACCTGGGTGTGCCGAAGCCGGGAAGCGAGCGTGCGGAGCCGGGCGGCGTACCGGTCGCCATGCATGAAAGCGGGTTCGCCGCAGATAAACAACCAGAGTGGCTGCGGCAGGAGGTCTTGACGCTCACCTTCGAGCAGGGCTTCAAGCAGCAGGTCGTGTCCTTTCTCTGGCGAGAGGCGGCTGAGACAGACGAGGACTTCGGCTCCCGCTGGAACCGAAAACTCCCGTTCGATCCGTAGCCGTGCATCCGGAATCGATCCCACGGGCAGAGCCCCCCAGTTCAGCACTTCGAACCGGTCCTCGGCCGCGGCCGGGTAGCCTCGAAGCAGGATGTCCCGCATCGGCGAAGACGGCACGACGACGCGGGCCGAGTGGACGAGACTGGCGCGCTGCTGTTCGAAGATGAGACGGAGAATGCGGGGCGCAAAGGGGGCGGCGACGGGACGGAGGCGCTCCCAGAGGCGGGCCAGGACCGGGGCGGAGATCCTGTTACGGAGGTAGATGGAAGCAATGTAGGCGACCACGTCGACGTGATAGAGGGTCACGATGTGGAACCCGGCGCGGGCGAGGCGGGCGAAGTCGGGCCCCTCCGCGAGGTCATTGACGAGAATGGCGGTGTTGCGCGGGTCATGGCGGAGCGCTTCGCGCGTCGTCGCCTCGTGAAATCGGGTGCAGAAGGCGGCGTACTGACGTTCGTCAAAGCGGACGAGTTCACGGGCGGAGGGTGCTTCTGCGCCGAGGATGGAGGGGCCCAGGACTTCGAGTTCGAAGGGCCGGGTGCGTCTCCATTCGGTTTCGAGAAGGTTGGCGACGGCGGCGCCGCCGCCGAGAGGCACAGGTTGGCCGGCGAACCCGCCATGGGCGGCGAGGTAGAGGACGTGGCAAATGCGCGAAGCCATTGATCAGCTACTGATGACGACCGCGGCAGCACCCATGTCTTCCTGGTAGAGCAGCAGCAGGTACCAGCAGAAGGTGAGCAGCAGCGGGAGGTCGGAGCGGCCACGGGCGGCGGCTTCGACGTGGACTTCGGAGCCTTGTTTCACGACGCCTTTCGTGACAAAGCGGAGCAGGTTCTGGCCGCCGGGGTCGGAAAGGATCCAGTCCTGTCCCCAGAAACTGGCGCTGCGAAATTCAAGGACTTCGCCGCCCACGACGGTCAGTGTGCCCTTGCTGGAAGACCAGTTCGGCTTGTACACCGCGAGGTCGGCTTCGCTGCCGGCCGCGCGCGCACTGACGGCGGGCGACATCATGCCGCGGCGTTTGTAGGTCCAGGCGCCGGCCGCGGTGCGCGCTTCGGCCAGCGAACCGAAGCGTTTCACGAATTCAAGGGTGGCGTACACCGAGTCACCGCCCTTCAACTCGAAGTAGCGGCCAAAGGCGGATTCCTGTTTCCACTCAAGCGTGGAAGGGGCATGGGCATCAAGGGGCAGCATCGGGAGACTCCCTTCGATCAAACTCCTGGCGGACCGCTTCGCGGATCATCCCGGAGATTTCGTGACGCGCGAGCGGATCGAAAAAAGCACGGCGGGCGCCGGTGGAGGGATCCTCGCGATCAAACAGCTGGACGGCGCGCTGCGCGGTCGCGATGGTAACTCCGGCCTGCTCACAGCGGCGCTGGAGGCGGCGGTTGAATTCACGACCGACGAGCCATTGCTGGCTCGGAACGGTCTTGAGGCGGGCCTTGACGATCACGCCCTGTTCGGAGAAGCGATCGACACCCACGATTTCCAGGGGATCAAGGATCAGGGGGCCAAAGTCGGGGTCGTCGCGCAGGGACTGGTCGACTTCCCCCATCAGAGCCATCATGCGGGAAGGATCCTCAGCGTAATCGACGCCAATTTCGAAGACATAGTAGCTGAAGAGGAGAGTTTTGTTGGAAAAGGACTGGACTGTGCCATTGGCGAAAACGTGCAGCGAGCCATCAAAGGAGCGGAGGGCGATCGTGCGGAGGGTCATTTTCTCGACCGCGCCCGTGAACTGGCCGATTTGAATCACATCATTGATCCGGATCTGGCCTTCGGTGAGGAGAAAGAAGCCGTTGATCCAGTCCTTGAGGATGCTCTGGGCGGCGAAGCCGATGGCGATACCGGCGACGCCCGCGCCAGCAAGCAGCGGAGCCACGTTGAGGCCGAACTGCCCGAGAGCGAGAGCAATGGCGAGAGCCCAGATGACCGTGACGATGAAGCGGCGGAGCAGCGAGGCCATGGTGCGCGTCTGCTTCTCCATTTCGATGCCGGCGATACCCTTGCGCTCCCGCATCAGGTCGAGCCAGTAGTTACGGAAGCGGCGAACGACGGAACTGACGAGCATGGTGAGAACCGCGGCGCCGGCGAGATAGGCGACGCCGTGGAGAATGCGGATCAGGTTGTCGTCGAGTCCTTGCAGTAAGCGGCTGAGTTCAGAGACGGACATTCCCTTTTATGGTACGTCTGATACGCTATCGGGCATGGAACGCCGTCAATTTCTCTCCGGCGCCGGCCTCGCCGCCGCCGCACTTCCGGGTGCGATGCAGGCGCAGCGCCCAAGTCCACCGAGGGGCCGGCTGAAGCAGTCCGTGTGCCGGTGGTGCTATGGAAAGACGCCGATCGATGATCTGGCGGCGGCGTGCGTCAAGATGGGCATCGAAGCGATCGACCTGGTGGACCCGAAGGAGTGGCCGGCAGTGCAGAAGCACGGGCTCAAACTGACGGTCGTACCGGGACCCACCACCATACCGGAGGGGCTGAACCGTCGCGAAAATCATGACGCGGCGGAACAGAAGTTCCGCGTCCAGATCGAGGAGGCTGCCAAGGCCGGGGCGCATTCCATCATCGTCTTCAGTGGGAACCGGAAGGGCATGGCGGACGAACAGGGCGCGGAGAACTGCGTGATCGGGCTCAACCGGATCAAGAAGTACGCGGAGGACCGGGGCATTCTGATCGTAATGGAATTACTGAATTCCAAGGTGAATCATAAAGATTATATGTGCGACCGAACGCCATGGGGAGCGCGCGTCATGCGGGAAGTGAACTCGCCTTACGTCAAACTGCTTTATGATGTGTACCACATGCAGATCATGGAAGGCGACATTATCCGGACGATCAACGAATACAAAGACGTGATCGGGCATTACCACACCGGCGGCAATCCGGGGCGGAACGAAATTGATGAGACGCAGGAAATCTACTATCCCGCGGTGGCGCGCGCGGTGGCGGAAACGGGATTCAGCGGGTATTTCGCGCACGAATTTATCCCCAAACGGGACCCACTCGTATCGCTCGCCGAGGCGGTCAAGATCTGCACTGTTTAATTTGAGCGGCGATTGCGCATCAGCCAAAGATTCAGGAGCAGGAGGCCGGCGCCCGTGGTGATGGCGGCGTCGGCCACGTTAAAGGCGGGAAAATGCGCGCGTCCCCAATGAAAATCCAGGAAATCAGTCACGCCCCGGAAGACGATCCGGTCATACAAGTTGCCTGCCGCGCCGCCGAGGACACATCCGAGCCCGTAGCGAAGCGTCCAATGTTCCAGAGCCCCCGGGCGCATTGACTGCCAGAGCATCATACTGATAAACCCCAGGACTCCAAGAGAGAAGACAGTCAGCATCCAGTTCGTTTCACCGTCGGAACTTTGCAAAAATCCGAAAGCAATCCCGGTGTTCCGGATAAAGACAATCTGAAATAACCCGGGGATCACGGGAACCATTTCCCACGGCTGGACGCGACTTTCCACGAGGGCCTTCGTCAAGCGGTCGCCGAGTGCGATGACGAAGGCCAAAACGAACGGCAGGAACCGGCGGAATGTGGTCACGGGCGGCCCAGGATATCGCGGACCGCCGCGGCGCAGCGTGCGCAGATGCCGGGGTAGTTCGCATCCGTGCCCCGGTCGAAGGTGAACTTCCAGCAACGGTCGCACTTGGCGCCGGAGGTTCGTTCGACGGTAATCGCCAGGTCCACGCCCTCGGGCGCGGCCTGCAGAATCACCTCGGAGACGATCAACAGCGAAGGCAGTTCGGCGAGATAACTTTCAAGCAGCGGCCAGAGGGCCGGTCCCGCCTCCAGCAGCACCCGGGCTTCCAGCGGGGCGCCGATCAGCTTTTCGTTGCGCGCGGTTTCGAGGCTCTTGAGAACCTGGTCGCGGACCTCCATCAGACGATCCCAGTTTGCGCTGAGTTCACCGCCTGTGCCTTCGAGACCGTCAAGCAATTCAGCGGCGGTGGGGAACACGGCGAGGTGGACGCTGGCCGGAGCGCCGCCGGGCCTCCGGGTGTGCGACCACACTTCTTCTGCCGTGAAGGCGAGCAACGGCGCGATGAGTCTGACGAGAGCATAGTGGATCCGATAGAGCGTCGTCTGTGCGGCGCGACGCGCGGCCCAGGAAGGCGCGGAGGAGTACAGCCGGTCCTTCAGAATGTCGAAATAGACCGAGCTCAGATCCGTCCCGGCAAAAGTGTAGAGCGCCTGGTAGACACGATGGAAGGCGAAGCGTTCGTAGTGAGCGCGGCAGTCCTCGACAAGTTTCGCCGTGCGGCGCAGCATCCACTGGTCGATCTCGGGCAGATCGGCGGCCGGCAGGGCATCGGCCGCGGGGTCGAAGTCGTGGAGGTTGCCCAGTGCGTAACGGAAGGTGTTCCGCAGTTTACGGTAGGCTTCGGTCAGCCGCGAGAGGATCACTTCCGAGATGCGGACGTCCTCGGTGAACTCAACCGAAGCGACCCAAAGCCGCAGTACGTCGGCGCCATATTTCTTGACGATCTCCTGCGGCTCGATGATATTGCCGAGCGACTTCGACATGGCGCGGCCGTCGGCATCGAGGGTCCAGCCATGGGTGGCGCAGTTGCGATACGGGGCGCCGCCGCGCAGGCCGACGCCAACGAGCAGCGAACTGTGGAACCAGCCCCGGTACTGGTCGCCGCCCTCTACGTAAAGGTCGGCGGGCCAGGGTAGATTGAAGCGTTCGCACAGGACGGCGAGGTGGCTGGATCCGGAGTCGAACCAGACGTCCAGGATGTCGCTCTCCTTGCGAAAGCGGCCGCTGCCACATTTGGCGCAGTGCACGCCAGGGCCAAGGAGTTCCCCGGCGGTTTTGGTGTACCAGATGTCGGCGGTGTGTTCGGCGAACTGGTCAACGACACGATCGAGGTGTTCGCGGTCCGTGAGCGGTTCGCCGCAATCCTCGCAATAGAAAACGGTGATCGGCACACCCCAGACTCGCTGGCGCGAAATGCACCAGTCGGGGCGGCCCGCGATCATGTTCGAGATGCGCTCTTCGCCCCATTCGGGGTGCCAGTCGATCTGCTTGATGGAGTCGAGGGCGTCCTGGCGGAGGGTCTGCTCGGACTGGCCCTTCTGGTCCATCCCGATGAACCACTGCTCGGTGGCGCGGAAGATCGTCGGTTTGTGGCAGCGCCAGCAGTGCGGATAGCTGTGACCCAGCGACTTGTGCCCGCAGAGGGCGCCGGCTTCGCGAAGCAGATTGACGACGAGCGGATTGGCGTCCCAGACGGTCTGGCCCAGCAGGACGGCCGGGATCACCCCGGACGCCCCCTCGGCCTGGAAGAACTGTCCGGCGGCATCGACGGGGCAGTACGTGGGCAGGCCATAGCGTTGGCCTGTGACGTAGTCCTCCTGGCCATGACCGGGGGCCGTGTGGACAACGCCGGTGCCCTGTTCGAGGGTCACATAGTCGGCCAGCACACCGACGCTTTCCCGTTCAAGCAGCGGATGGGCGAATTTGGTGTGTTCGAGGCGTTCGCCTTTCAGCCGGGCCAGGATGGTGTACTCGGGCCAGCCGCAATTTTCCGCCGTGGCGGCAACCAACCCTTCGGCCACGATGTACACGTCGCCTCGGGCTTCCACGGCGACATAGTCGAGGCGCGGATGGAAGGCGAGGGCGACATTGGCGGGGATGGTCCAGGGGGTGGTGGTCCAGATCATCCCGAAGACGCTGCGGCCGGCGAGGGCGGGGTCGAGCGCGGCAGGGTCGCTGGTCAGTGCAAACCGGACCCAGATGGAGGGGCTGGAATGATCCTCGTACTCGACCTCAGCTTCAGCAAGGGCGGTTTTGCAGCTCAAACACCAGTTGACGGGCTTGAGGCCTTTGTAGACATAGCCGCGATCGAGGAAGTCGACGAAGGCGCGGGCGATGACGCTCTCATACTGGGCGCTCATCGTCAGGTAGGGGTCTTCCCAGCGGCCGAAGACGCCCAGGCGCTTGAATTCGCGGCGGTGGATGTCGACGTACTTCTCGGCATACCGCCGGCAGACGCCACGAATCTGCGCCGTGGTCATTTGAGCCTTCTTCGACCCGAGTTCGCTATCGACCTTGAATTCGATGGGGAGGCCGTGGCAATCCCAACCCGGCACGAAAGGAGCGTCGAAGCCGGCCATCGATTTCGATTTGACGATGAAATCCTTCAACGTCTTGTTGAAGGCGGTGCCCATGTGAATGTTGCCGTTGGCGTAGGGGGGGCCGTCGTGCAGGATGTAAGTGGGCCGGCCCTGCGCGGCTTCACGGATTTGGCGATAGAGGCCTTCGGATTCCCACCGTTCGAGCAGTTTGGGCTCGGTGGTGGGCAGATTGGCCTTCATCGGGAAGTCCGTCCGCGGCAGATTGACTGTCTTCTTAAGATCTTCGACTGGAGATTCCATGGGTTGCCTGAATCTTTCATGGTACAAAATGGGTGCAACGTCCCGGTTGAGGGGCGCGTCGGAGTGAACATGCGGATGGTGTGCCTCAGCCTGTTGCTGGCGCTGCCCGCCCTGGCGGGTGAGCCCCGGCTGTTGTCCTTCGCGGCCGGCGGCGCCCTGCTGGCGGATGCTCCGGCCGTCTTCCGGTCAGGAGGACTGGCGCTGGCGCCGCTGGAAGCACTCTATGCGGCGGAGCGGGCGATGGTGCAGGACGGCGATGGGCGGTTGCATCCCGTGTTGTGGGTGACCGGTGAAGACATGGATGCGGGGGTGGTGGAAGTTTGGGTGGGCGCACAGGCGCCCGTCGGACCGGATGTCAGTTCGTTCGGGTCCGTGCGGATGCAGGTGAGCGGGCGAGCGGCGAAAATGACGGAGGCAAAGGAGTCCGGCGCCTTCGGGTTGATTGCTCGCCTGGAGGGCTTGCCGGCGACGGGAACCAGCGGACCACTCCACGACGAGCACGGGCTGTTCGCCGGCTGGCACGCCACCCGGATGGTCAATGGACAGTCGATTTCTTTCGCGGTCCCGCCGGAGCGTCTCGATCAAATGAGCCGCACGACAAGGCAAACAATTGCGAAATGGAACTCCCGCCACGACTCGAAAAAAGAGGCACCTTATTTGCGCGCTTTGGGCTATCTCTGGGCCGAAGACTTTGACGGGGCGCTCTTCTATTTCCGGCAATCGGCAGAGGCCGACTCCTCCAATGCCCGGGCGTGGATGCATTTGGGATTCGTCGAAGGCAAGGTCGGGAGCGCCGCCAGCCGGATGGATTGCTACCGGAAGGCGATCGAAATCGATCCCTCGCTTGCCGAGGCCCACTATCTGCTTGGGTTCTCGCTGCTCATGAGCGGCGACCACGATGGTGCGTTCCAGGAATTGCGTGCCCTGCGAAAGCTGGACCCCGCTTTCGCCAAACGCCTCGAAATCTTCATGAAATCGGTCCATGTCGACGTACTCGGCGAAGACGGCAAGATCCGCCACCGGATGCAGCGGCGGCTGTAACCGCTACCGGGACTGCCCCAGTTCGCGCAACAGGTTGTCCGCCCGGTCCACCTCCCGCAGCATCCAGACCAGAAACCGGATATCCACGCTTACGTTCCGGGCGATGTCCGGGTTATAGCCGAAATCATTGGCAACATTTTCCCAGACCCGATCGAAATTGAGGCCCACCAGCTCCCCGCGGCCATTGACCATGGGACTTCCGGAATTCCCCCCAGTGGTGTCGCCGTCCGCGAGAAAGCAAAGCGGAATCTGGGCGGCGTCCGCCGCTTTTTGCGCCGCCATTTGCACCGAAGAGGGAACATCGAATGGGTCCTCGCCGGTGTGTTTTTCGAGCATTCCGGCAAGGGAGGTCCTGGGCGTGTAGACGACGCCATCGCGGGGCGAGTAGCCCTTGACGTGAGCGAGGCTGACACGGAGCGTCGAGTTGGCGTCCGGCGCGACCGGCTTGCCAGCGTGGGCATTGACGGCCCGGCGCCACTGCGGACGCAAGCGGGCGATGGCCCCGTCGCGCTGCTTTGTGGCCTGATTCCAGGCGCGGAGTTCAGTTTCCAGGGCAAAGGCGAAGTCGAGCAGCGGGTCCCGGCGTGCTCGCAGTTGGGCTTCGGTTTCGTCGAACATCTTCAGGCGTTCGGCGGTGTCGGTGACCCTGGTCGCCGCATAGAGGGCTTCGACCGGGGTATGCAGCGCGTCCACGGCGCGGATCCTCTGACCCGCCGGCAGCGCCCGGGCGTGGTTCAGAAAACTCGCAAACAGCGCCATGTCGGCCTTTGCAAACCAGCTTTTCGCGTCGCGTTCCATCCGGTCGCGCAGTTGGGGCAGCAGACGCTCCATGTAAGCCGGTTCGCGTTCGGCGTCCGGCTTCGCCCGTTCGGCGGCGAGTCGGACCAACTGCGTGGCGTGGCGCAATGCCTGCGCACTGGAGGGGATCTCGGAGAACAGGAAGTCCCGCGCCGCTGTGGCCTTCGCCTCGGCGGCGAGGCGGTCCAACGCCTCTTTCGCGGCGACGGATTCGCGCCATTCCTTCCGCTGCCGGGCCCACGGCACCACCGTGTCCTCGTGTGCCCTCACTTTCTCGATGATCCGCCCGCGCTTGAGACCGGCCAACTGGCCCTGCGCGTTCTTGTAGCGGTTCAGGAGGGACTTCAGCGTGGCCGCCACCGCAATCGTGCCCGCTTCATCACCCTTCGCCGTCTCTTCGAGCAGCCGGATCCACTCGCCATACAGCGCCTCGCGGCGCACGAAGAAGTCGTCGCGCCGGCCCTCCATCTCGGCGGCGGTCAGCGAGCGCACCGTCGTGCCCGGATAGCCTAAAACCATCACAAAATCGCCTTCCTGAACGCCTTTTTGCGCGATCGGGAAGAAGAATTCGGGCTTGTATGGCACATTGGACGCGCTGTACGCGGCGGGCTGCCCGTCTGGCGCGACGTAGGCGCGCGCCATGGCGAAATCGCCCGTGTGCCTTGGCCACATCCAGTTGTCGATCTCGCCGCCATATTCTCCAACCGCGCGAGGCGGCGCGTACACCAGCCTGACGTCTCGCAGTTCCATGGTTTCGATCAACACATACTGCACGCCGCCATCAAAGGCAGCCACGCGGCAGCGCGCGTGAGCCTGCTTCTCACACTCAGCCACCAGCGCCTTCTCCTTCGCCTCGATCGCGCGAAACCGCGCGAGATCGTCCGCCCCCGCCGGCACTGCGGCTTCGACGGCCTTCGTCACATCGGTGAACCGCCGCGGCACGGTGACCCGCGTCGTCTTCGAGGGCAACTCTTCGGCCTGAGTCCTGGCCAGAAATCCATTCGTGATCAGATCGCGCCCCGGCCGGCTGTGCTCCTGCAACTGACCGAACAGGCAGTGATGATTGGTCGCGATCAGCCCCGTCGCCGACACGAAGCCCGAAGAACAGCCCCCGATGTTCACCGCCCCGGCCAGCAGGCCCGTGCCGCGCGACGGGTCCCACAGCCGCGAAACCGGCAGTTCCAGCCCCTGCTGTTTCAACCACGCGGCATCGATCTCGACCACCTGCATCGGGGTCCACTTCCCTTCCCCAGCCGTCAGCAGCGCAGCCGAGGCGGCCATTATCGCGATCATTCTCTTCACGACTGAGTCTCCTTGTCCGCCAGCGCCTTCCGGCCGGCGTCGAGCACTTGAATAATCCGGTCCACGTCATACACCGCCCCGCCCCACGCGCCGCCGCTGACATCCTGCAGCGCGGCCCACAGTCGCGTGTCGTCCGGCAGCGCCGGATCTGCCTGCAAATCCTCGCGCGGTGAACGCCGGGCCAACTCCCGCGCGCCCTCCTCCGCCCCGAATTCGCACCCGTCCCAGCCCACCAGATCCACGCGCCCCTCCATCGTGTTCCGATCGATGACGATCCCGATCAGATCGCCATCGCGCAGCCGTCCCAGCGGCCCCCCGGCGAGCGCTTCCGGCGAAATGTGACCGATGCAGGCGCCCGTCGAAACGCCGCTGAACCGCGCGTCCGTCAACAACGCCACCTGTTTGCCGAACGGCAGGTGCTTCAGGGCGGAGGTCAGTTGGTAGGTCTCCTCCATGCCGGAGCCGAGCGGGCCACGGCAGCACAACACCAGCACATCGCCCTCGCGAATCGCGCCGGACTTGATCGCCGCAATCGCCGCGGGCTCGGAAGTGAACACCCGCGCTGGCCCGCGCTTGCGGTACACCCCGTCGGGGTCCACAACGGCCGGGTCGATCGACGTACTCTTCGTCACCGCGCCCTCGGGCGCGAGGTTGCCCACCGGGAAGCAGACCGTGGACGTCAGCCCGCGCCCCCGTGCGCCGTCCGGACTCATAATCACTTTGTCCGGGTCAATGCCCTCCTGTTCGCGAAGCCGTTCGCGCAGCACCGCCCGGCGCTCGCTCTGCGCCCACCAATCCAGCGCCTCGTCCCACGTCACGCCCGCCGCGGTCATCGCCTTCGTCTCGATCAGCCCCGCGCGCCGCAGATGCAGCATCACCTCGGGCACGCCGCCCGTCAGGAAGACCTGCACCGTCGGGTGCCCCACGGGCCCGTTCGGCAGCGCGTCCACCAGCCTCGGCGTGGCCCGGTTCACGCGGCTCCAGTCTTCCACCGTGGGCCGAGTCAGCCCGGCATGAAAGGCTATCGCGGTCAAGTGCAACACCAGGTTGGTGGACCCGCCAAACGCCGCGTGCACCGTCAGTGCGTTATGCAGCGCCTCGGGCGTCAGTAACGACGCGGTCGTCCGTCCATCGGCGATCATCGCTGCAACCGCGCGGGCGCTCCGCCGCGCCATGTCCCGCCACACCGGCAGATCGGAAGAGCACACGTCTGAACTCCAGTCA
>ERZ761609.1318-NODE-1318-length-22515-cov-62.157524_pt1 | contig 22515 bp, 17 predicted proteins | sample MGYA00511163_ERZ761609 | MGnify/ENA primary metagenome ERZ761609 (study PRJEB28899, sample SAMN02445070) | bioreactor sludge metagenome | biome: EBPR sludge | place: Australia: Brisbane, Thorneside Wastewater Treatment Plant | collected 2011-12-16 ... | reverse complement strand
AGATTGGTCAGTGACTGGAGTTCAGACGTGTGCTCTTCCGATCTATGGCGGCAAGGGCGGCCTCGGCGGAATCGAAGGCAGTGGTTTCGATGCCGGCTTCGGACAGGAGGCCGGTGAGGGTGTCAATCTGGGCCGGGTCGCCGTTCACCACGACGGCCGCGAACCGGGTTCCTGGATCGCTCATGATGTCTCCAGACGGCCCGGGTGGCGTCCTCCACGTCCCCGGCAAACTCGGGTTAGAGTCAATCGATACACGCCTGCCAATGACCGGGCTGAACCAGGCCCCGGAGTAGCCGAGAGAAGAGGTTCCCTTCCGCCAGCAGCCGCCTTGGTCCGTTGCGGCGCGATCCGCAACGATTCCGGTACGCGACCATACTGAGCATATTCGGGCGGCGGCGAGGCTGTCAACGCGGCGGGCCGGGGCGTTTGGCGGTGAAGGGTGGACCGGGAAGGGGCGGGCGGTCAGAGGCTATCGGTGTCGGGGTCGCGGCGGATTCCGTGTTTGTCCATCCGGTAGATGAGGGTCCGGCGGCTGATATCGAGGTAGCGGGCGGCCTGGGTCTGGTTCCAGTTGAACTTTTCGAGCGCGCGGAGGAGAAGGTCGCGTTCGACGCGATCGAGGCTGATGCCCTGTTCGGGCAATTCGACGAAGAACTCCCTTTCGGAGGACTCGGCGGCGCGGATATCCTGGGGCAGGTCGGCTTCGGTGATGCAGTCATGGACAGCAAGGACGACCATTCTTTCGATGATGTTCTCGAGTTCGCGGACGTTGCCGGGCCAGCGGTAATGGATCATGGGGCGAATGACGCTGGGGTCGAGGCGAAGCGAAGGCAGTCCGTGGCGCTCCTTCATCTTGTTGAACAGCTGTTGTGCGAGTTCGGGGATATCCTCTTTGCGTTCCCGAAGCGGAGGCAGGTCGAGGGGAACGACGGCGAGGCGGTAGAACAGGTCCTCACGGAATGCGCTGTCTTCGATCATGGACTGCAGATTGCGGTGGGTGGCGGCGATGATCCGGACGTCGACGGTGGAGGGGGAGGTGGCGCCGAGCTTTTCGATCTCGCGCTGCTGCAGGAGCCGCAACAACTTGACCTGCATGTCGACGGGGAGTTCGCCGATCTCATCGAGGAACAGGGTTCCGCCGCCGGCCATCTCGACTTTGCCCGTCTTCGAGCCCTGCGCTCCGGTGAACGCCCCGCGCTCGTAACCGAACAATTCGGACTCCAGCAATTCCTTCGGAATTGTGCCGCAGTTGATGGTGACAAAGGGCTGATTGCGCCTGGCGCTATTATGGTGAATCGCGCGGGCGAGGAGTTCCTTGCCGGTGCCGGTTTCGCCGCGGATGAGGACGGTGGAATCTCTCTGGGCCACGCGGGACGCCATTTCGAGGACGCGCAGAAGAGCCTTCGAGCGGCCAACGATGGTTTCGAAGCCGTAGCGTGCGTCGAGGGCGGAACGCAGAGTCCGGACTTCCTCGATCAGGTGCTGCCGCTCCATGGCGCGGTGCACGACCATCACGAGGGCGTCGTAATCGATTGGTTTCGTCACATAGTCGTAGGCCCCGGTGCGCATGGCTTCGACGGCGGTCTCGACGGTGCCGAACGCGGTGATCATGATGACGGTGGTATCGAGATGATGATCGCGGATGTAACGAAGCAGGTCGAGTCCGCCCATCGGCGACATGGAGAGATCGGTAATGACGAGCCTCGGTTGTTCGCGCTCGATGACGCGGCAGGCCTCCTCTCCGTCCGCGGCGAGCAAGACGTCGTAGCCGGCCTCGGCGAGTTGCATTTTGAGGACGCGCCGCAGGTTGGGATCGTCATCGACGACAAGGACGCGGTTGCGGTTCATGAAGCCGGGACCTCGCGCAGAGGCAGTTCGAGCCGGAGGGTAGCCCCGCCGGCATCATTGGCGAATGCGGCCAGCGAGCCCTCGTGCTGTTCCGCGATCTTGGCGGCGACGGCGAGACCGAGCCCGGTGCCGTTCTCGCGCGTGGTGAAGAAGGGCTCGAAGATGCGCTCGCGCAGTTCCGGCGGGATGCCGCGGCCCTCATCCGTCACTTCGAGGATGAGCCGGAAACCCTCGCGGCGCGCCCGAAGCTGGACGACGCCTCCGGTGGGGGACGACTGAACCGCGTTCAACATGAGGTTGAGCAGTACCTGCTTGAGCTGTTCCGGGTCGCACTGGACCAGATCGAGGCCGGGCTTGACGTGGCACTCGATGAGGACATGAGCGGCGGCCGCCTGGTGGCCCGCCAGAGCGATGACCGATTCGAGGAGCGGCCCCAGTTCGGTCGGCTGCAGGCGCAGCGAGCGGGGGCGGGCGAATTCGAGGAAATTGGTCAGCAGGCGGCTCAGCCGGGTGGATTCGGCCTGGATGATCTGGAGGCAATCCTCGACATCCGCGGGGGGCGCATTGGCGCGCATCAGGATGCCCGCGGCGCCGGAGATCGACGCAAGCGGGTTCCTGATTTCGTGCGCCAATCCCGCCGAGAGCTGGCCAACCGCCGACAATCGTTCGGCCCGCCGCAACTTCTCGACGTTCTGCTGCAACTCCTGGTAGACCTCTTCCAACTGCCGTTTGGTCTCCTCAAGCCGCTTGCGCTGACGCCGCTCGCGCTCGGAGAACACGCCGGTGATGATGGCGGCGGTGGAAAAAGTGGCGAATTCGGCGGCGTTATCCGCCGCGCGAACCGGATTCCGGTCCCAGGTGATCCACAAGTTGGGAGCGTGGGCGCCCGCGGCCCAGATGGTGATCAGAACGACCCGGCGCCAGTCAAACAGCATTCCCGAGGCGATCAAGGGCAGGAAGAAGAGGTGGTGCAGGATGTTGTGGGTCTGCACCTGCTTCGGCGGGATGATCAGGATGAGTCCGCCCAGCGTCGCAATCGCCAGGAGGATGACCGCCAGTTGCCAACGATGGTCGCGCATACTCGTCTGCGAGGATCTCTGCAATCGAGTGGCCCCTTGAAACCTCGCGCTCAGCTCGCTTCGAGTGTACTATATGGGACACGAGACTGGTCCGCGATGCGCGATATGGTGCACTCCGGGCGGATATCGAGGGTCGTTTCAATGCATTCGTAGTGGCCCTCGGATTGCCAGAAAGAACCCGTGCAGATCCGTCAGGTACTCGGAAGGGCGACGTGCGTCATCGTTTTCGCTTTTTCGTCGATCCCCATTTTTGGAGAGGCGCCGCCCCTGCCCGGTCAGACTTCGTCACCTCCTCAGCCCACGCAGCCCCTGACTCTTCGCGAGGCCCTAGTGCTCGCTGAAGAGAATAACCCCCAACTCCGGGTGGCCGCGGCCCAGCGGGAGGGGGCCGTGGCGGCGATTACCACGGCGAGGGCCTATCCGAATCCGACGGTCGCCTTCCTTGCGGGTCCCCAATATTCCCGAATGAGCAATGCCGGGCGTGGACCGTCCGGGGTTCTTCAGGCCTACACCTTTACCCAGCCGATCGAGTTGCCCTCGCTCCGCAAGGCCCGGATCGAAGCAGCGCGCAAGGCCCAGGACAGCAGCGAGTACGGGATTGAGAGCGCCCGGCTTGCGGTTCGCGGCGCGGTGAAGCAGGCTTTCTACCAGGTGCTGCGGCATCGCCGCGAGGTGGAGGTGGCCGACGAGAACCTGAAACTGATCGAAGATCTGCGCCAGAGGATCGAGACCCAGGTCGAGGTCGGCGAGGCCGCGCGCCTCGAGCTGGTGCGCGCCGAAGCGGAAGTGGCGACGGCCCGGACTCTCCTTCGGAGCGCGCAGTTGCGGCAGGTGACGGCGCTGTCGGTCCTGCGGGCCACTATCGGGCTCTCCGCGGGCCCACCGCTCGATCCCCGCGGTGAACTCGCGCGGCCGATCCCGCTGCCGCCGCCTCAGGCGATGCGCGCGGAAATGAACGAACGCCATCCGATTTTGAACCAGGCGCGAGCCGAGATCACGGTCGCGGAAGCGCGCCTCAAGACCGAGATCGCCGCCCGCAAGCCCCAGCCGTCCGTCTACACCGATTACGAACACCAGCCCGACCTTGGATTCGCGCGCATCGGCGTCAACATTCCGCTGCCGATCTGGAACAAGCGGGAAGGCCCGATCGCGGAATCCGTTGCCGCGGTCAACCGTACGCGTGCCGAGCGCCATGTGCGTGAACTCGAACTCGCGGCGGCGCTCGAGCGGGCTCTCGGCCTGTACGAGGTGGCCACCCAGCAGATCCAGTCGTTCGAAGAAGGTGTCCTGAAAGAGGCGGAAGCCGCACTGGCCGCCGCCGAAGCGGCATTCCGGTATGGCGAGCGCGGCATTATCGAAGTTCTCGATGCCCAGCGCGTGCTGCGCAGCGTGAGGCTCGACTTCCTCAATGCCCAGTTCGACCTGCAAGCCGCCCTCATCGATCTCGAGCAGCTTCGCGCTCTCGACCTTGGAGCCAATCCATGATCTTCCGCATTCGTCGAGACCTACTATTGCCGAGCCTCCTCTCTGGCGTGCTCTGGCTGGGCGCCTGCTCCGATGCCCCCCGTCCGGAGGAGGCCATGACCCCGCCGGCGGCGAACGGCCTGATGTCCATCACCGCCGGACCCGACCTGCTTGCCGAGCTGAAAATCGGTGAACCCCGGCTGACGAGCGTTACCGGCACGCTCCGAGTCTATGGCCGCGTCGAAGCCGACGAAACCCGGCTGGCCCGCGTGAGTTCGCCGGTCACCGGCCGCGTCATTGAACTCGAAGTCGTCGAGGGGCAGCGAGTCAAACGCGGCGACCTCATCGCCGTCATTCGCAGCACCGAACTGGCCAACGCGCAGTCGAATTATCTGAAAGCCGACTCCCAGCGCCAGCTCGCGCAACGCGCGGTGGATCGCGCGAAACGGCTGCTGGATGCCGGGGTGATCGGAGAGGCTGAATTGCAGCGCCGGGAAGGCGAGTACATTCAGATCGCCGCCGAATTTTCCGCCTCCCGCGACGAACTCCGCGTGTTGGGCATGACCGATCTGGCGGTCGCGCGACTTCAGGAGACGCGCGTCGTTAATGCCGTTTCTCAAGTGGTTGCCAGCATCGACGGGACGGTGATGGACCGTCCGGTGACGCTGGGGCAAGTGGTGCAGGCAGCCGAATCGATCTGCATTCTCGCGGACCTGTCCCATGTCTGGCTCGTGGCGGACGTGCCCGAGCAGACGGCCGGCAGTCTCTCCGTCGGCAAGGCCGTCGAGTCCGAAATTGCCGCCCTGCCCGGCGAGATCATCCGTGGCACACTCACCTTCGTCAGCGCCATCGTCAATCCCGAGACCCGTACGGTCCGCGCGCGGATGGACCTGCCCAACCCCGAAGGCCGCTACAAACCCGCGATGCTGGCCACTCTCACCTTGCAGGACCTGGCAGAGACCCAGCAGGTGATCCCCGCCACCGCCGTGGTGCGTGAAGGCAATGAAGAGTACCTGTTCGTGCAAATCACCGAGAACCGGTTCCTGCTGCGCAAGGTGCGGCTGGGCGGGGAGTTCGGCAGCGTGCGGGTGCTGCTGGAGGGCCTTCAGGAAGGCGAGAAGATCGTGCTGGATGGCGCCTTTCATCTGAACAACGAGCGCAAGCGCGCCGCGCTGCAGGGGAGTTGACCGGATGCTTCGATCGCTTGTCGACAGCATGCTTCATCACCGGCTGATTGTGGTCGTGGTGGGCGCGATACTGCTTGTTTTCGGGGTGCAGGCGGCCCGGAAGCTTTCCGTGGACGCGTTTCCCGATGTCACGAACGTCCAGGTCCAAATCGCCACGGAAGCCGCCGGGCGCTCGCCCGAGGAAGTGGAGCGCTTCGTGACCGTGCCCATCGAGATCGCGATGACCGGCATTCCCCGGCTCACCGAAATGCGCTCTCTGATCAAGCCGGGGCTTTCGATCGTGACCCTCGTCTTCGAGGACGGCACCGACGTCTACCTCGCGCGGCAACTCGTCATGGAGCGCCTCGCGGAGGCCCGCGGGCGTCTGCCGGAGAACGTCACTCCTGTCCTGGGCCCTGTGTCCTCCGCTCTGGGAGAGGTCTATCAGTACACGCTCGAGCATCCCGATGACGGGGAACGCCCGCTTTCGAAGGCGGAACTGACCGAACGACGCATCGTGCAGGATTGGGTGGTCCGGCCCCTGCTTCGCTCGATCCCGGGCGTTGCGGAGATCAACTCCACGGGCGGCTATGTCCGTCAATATCAGGTGCTGCCGGACCCGATGAAACTGCGGTCCTACGACGTCACCCTGAACGATGTCACGCGCGCGCTGTACAACAACAATTCGAACTCGGGGGGCGGTATTCTGCCTCAGGGCGCCGAGCAGTATCTGGTGCGCGGCGTCGGTCTGATCCAGAGCCTGGACGACATCCGCAACATCATCCTCAAGGAAGTCTCGAACACCCCCGTTTACCTTCGCGATGTGGCCGAGGTCCGCTTCGGCGAGGAAGTCCGTTACGGCGCCATGGTGAAGGGCGGCTACACCGAAGCCGTGGGCGGCATCGTCATGATGATCGCCGGCGGTAACGCCAAGGAGATCGTCGGCCGGGTGCAGGAGCGTGTGGAGGAGATCAACTCCCGCGGCATGCTGCCCGACGGCTATCGCATCGTCCCTTACTACGACCGCTCCGAACTCGTTGACGCCGCTCTCTGGACCGTCTCCAAGGTGCTGATGGAGGGCATCGTCCTCGTCGTCATTGTCCTTTTTCTCTTCCTGGGGGACCTCCGCTCGAGCATCATTGTGATCGCCACCCTGATCCTCACGCCCCTGGCGACGTTCATCATCATGAACCACGTGGGCCTTTCGGCCAACCTGATGTCGCTTGGCGGACTTGCCATCGCCATTGGCCTGATGGTGGATGGCTCGGTCGTGGTCGTGGAGAACGTCTTCGAAAAGCTCAGCCATGGTCCGCCGGCGAACCGTCTCAGGACGATTCTCGACGCCGTGCTTGAGGTCGGGACGCCGGTCATCTTCGGCATCACGGTCATCATTCTGGTCTTCCTGCCCCTGATGACCCTTGAAGGCATGGAAGGCAAGATGTTCAGCCCTCTGGCCTACACCATTGCGATTGCGCTGGGGATTTCGCTGGTGCTGTCGCTTACGCTTTCGCCCGTGCTTTCGGCCTATCTGCTGAAGGGGAGCGGCGAGCATGACACCATCCTGATTCGAGTGCTCAAACGGCCATTCTCCGCCGTACTCGGCCTCGCCCTCCGTAACGAGAAGAGGACCATTGCCACGGCCCTGGTGCTGTTTGCCGCTTCGATCTCCCTTTTCCCTCTCCTGGGCACCTCTTTTATCCCGGAGATGCGCGAAGGCTCGATTTCGCCCAACATTGACCGTGTCCCGAACATCTCCCTCGATGAAGCCATTGCCATGGAGATGAAAGCGATGCGCATCGTCAGCGCCGTGCCGGGGGTTCGCAAAGCGGTATCCCGTCTGGGCCGCGGCGAGTCTCCGGCCGATGCCGCGGGACCGAATGAAGCCGACGTGATGGCGTCTCTGGTTCCTCCGGACGAGAGGCCGGACGGGTTGACGCAGGACGCGATCGCCGATGAAATCCGCGAGCGGCTCGCGGTGATTCCGGGCGTCAATCTCGTCATGTCCCAGCCGATTTCGGACCGGGTGGACGAAATGGTTACGGGCGTCCGCGCCGATGTCGCCGTCAAACTGTTTGGCGACGATCTGGATGTGCTGGTCGAAAAGGCCGCCCAGATCGCCAAGGTCGCCAGTGGCATTCGCGGGATGCGCGACACCCGGGTCGACCGCGTGGGCGGCCAGCAGTATCTCTCCATCACCATTAACCGGCAGGCCATCGCCCGCCAAGGGCTCAATGCCTCCGACGTGCACGAAATGATCGAAACCGCCATCGGCGGACGCATCGCCACCGAAGTCTACGAGGGCGAGAGGCGTTTCAATGCTGTCGTGCGCTACCCCGAGCACCTGCGCAACAGCATCGGCGAGATCCGCCACATCATCCTGCGCAGCCCGACGGGCTCCACCGTGATGCTCGAGAACCTGGCCGATATCCGGGTGCTGGAAGGGCCCGCTCAAATCAATCGCGATATGGGCAAGCGCCGCATTGTGGTTGGCGTCAACCTGCAGGACCGCGACCTTGGCGGCTTCGTCGCCGAACTGCAGCAAAAGATCGGAGCCGAGGTCGAACTGCCCCCCGGCTACTACATCGAATGGGGCGGCCAGTTTCAGAACATGCAGCGTGCCCGCCTGCACCTGATCATCATCGTTCCCATCACCATCGGCGCGATCTTCTTCCTCCTCTTCCTCCTGTTCCACTCGGTGCGATTCGCCGTTCTGATCATCCTGGTTCTGCCCTTCGCATCCATCGGCGGGATCGTCGCGCTGTTCGTTTCCGGTGAATACCTGTCGGTCCCCGCCTCAGTGGGGTTCATCGCCCTTTGGGGGATCGCGGTCCTCAATGGCGTTGTCCTCGTCAGCTACATTCGCAAACTGCGCCAGTCCGGCATCGCTCAGCGGGAGGCCATCGTCCAGGGCACTCTTCAAAGGTTCCGCCCCGTCATGATGACGGCGACCGTCGCCGCCCTCGGACTCGTTCCCTTCCTCTTCGCCACCGGTCCGGGCTCCGAGGTCCAGCGCCCGCTTGCGGTCGTCGTCATCGGCGGCCTCATTACTTCCACACTGCTCACGCTCGTGGTGGTCCCGACCCTCTATCGCATCTTCGACCACGATGGCGACACCGTCGAAGCGCCTCAGCAGGCCGCCTAAAGCAAAGTTCCGAACGACGGCGGCCACTCCGGGCGTCCCGCCGGTGGCGAAGAGGAAGGCGAATCGCGCTTCGCCGAGTTGGACCAGAGTCTTCACGAAGGCCCGTTTCGCGGCGCGCCCCGCCCCGCGGTGGTTTTCTACCGCCGCGACGGTGGCCGGGCCGTGCGATCGAGGATCGGGTAGTCCGGCGACGGTGTCAGGGCCCGGTCCATCCGTTGCACGAGTTCGGCGACAATTCCGGCATTCTGTCCGGAAACATCGTGCTTCTCACCGGGATCGAGTTGAAGGTCGTACAGTTCCACGTGTGCCGCGGAACCGTTACGAACGGCTTTCCAGTTTTTCCAGCGCACTGCCTGACAGAACCGTTCGCGACCATGTCCATAGTCCCAATACAGATACTCATGCTGCCTCCGCGACTGACCGAGCAGAGTAGGCGCCAGCGAAATGCCGTCGATCCCTTTGGGAATGGGTAAGCCCGCGAGTTCGGCGGCGGTCGGCAGGAAATCCCAGAACGCGCAGACTTCCTCGCTGACCGTTGCCGGACGGATCGAGCCTTTCCACTGAGCAAGCATTGGGATCCGGATGGCGCCCTCGTACATCTCCCGCTTGACGCCCCGGAACGGTCCCGAACTTCCGAAGAAAGACGGCTTGTGCAGCCCTTCGGCCGAGGGGCCATTGTCGCTTGCAAACACCACCAGTGTCTGCTGCTCGATGCCGAGTTCGCGAACCCGGTCGAGCACCTAGCCCACTTGCGCGTCCAGCATGGTCACCATCGCCGCGTAGTTCTTCTCCACCTGCGGCCAGGATTCCTCCGAGTACGGCGCATCGCTGGGAATGTCCTGGGATAGAACCGATTGCCGAGGATAATCGGACCAGTGCGGGAGCGTGGGCGCGAAGTACAGGAAAAAGGGCCGCCGCGCATTCTCGTCCAGGAAACGCAGCGCCCGCTGTGCCAGCAACGGCGGCGCATAGGCACGCCGTTTGTTGGCCCGGTTGCCGGGCTGGATCACTTCCCGCTCATTTTCCCAGAGGAATTCCGGATAGTAATTGTGGGCGTGATCCTGGTCCAGATACCCGAAAAACTCGTCAAATCCTTGCATATTCGGGTGGCCCCACGAACCCGGTGAACCCAGACTCCACTTGCCCAGCGCGCACGTCCGGTACCCTGCCTGCTTCAGCAGTTCAGCCACCGTGAAGTCGTCGGGCTGCAGAAAGACTCCGTGGGGGATGTTGTCGCGGACCCGCCCGTGTCCATTGTGGAGACCCGTCAGCAGACAGCAACGCGACGGCGCGCAGACGGTCGAACCAGCGTAAGCCTGCGTGAATCGCATTCCGCTCGCCGCCATCCGGTCCAGGTTTGGCGTTCGAATCAGCTTCTGCCCGTAACAGCCGGTATCGCCAATCCCCAGGTCGTCGGCAAGGATAAAGACAATGTTGGGCCTTGCTGGCGCCGCATGAACCAGCGGCGCGGCCAAGGCTCCAAGCACCGACCTGCGCGTCAATCGCCTCAAATCCCGCATCCCACGTAATACCCGCTTTCCCGGCGCCTGGGCCGTCCCCGCCATGATGCCGCAATTCGCCGGGATGTGCCACCACTGCCGGGCCGGCAATGTCTGGTACCGGCAGACAGAGTATACTCGCTCCACCCGGACGGGGCGAAATGTCCCTCCCTCTCCCGTGCCGATCGCGCGCCATCGGGGATTTGGGAGATCGTGTCACTCCCGGGCCCCTATTTTGTGCTGCTCCGAAATCGCGGTGTTATACTCGGACAAGTGAGTCTGGTATTGCATTCCGCCGTCATTGTGAGCCTGCTGCTCGCGTGTCTCCAGGCGCCTTTCTACCATACCCACCCCGCTGAACTCGATCACGGACCCGGCGTCAGCCGCCTCCACTTCCACCTCGAAGCCCGCTCCCACTCCGGCCTCGTCATTGAGGCTCCCGCCACCGGCGACGGCGCCCAGATGTGGGATTGGGTCCTCTGCAAGCGCGAACGTCTGACCGAACTGCTCGCTTTCGCTCCGGAGGCTCCGGCCGCTCCGGCGCCCGTCTGGCAGCCGAACCCCCAGGTCCGCCAGGCGCTTCTGACGCACGATCCGCCTCCGCGCACCGGACTTCACCCCCGAGCCCCGCCCGTCTAACCTCTCCCCAGTTCCGCGCACCTTGCCGGTGCGCCCCCAACCCCCCTGTTCACAGCCTGTTTCTGGTGAGGTGACGCAATGTCTGTCCTTAACCATGGCGCAGCCGCACTTCTCGGTTTTGGCCTGTTCGCGGGACTCGCCCCCGCTCAGGACTGGACCGAAGCGGCGGTCGTCCAACAATTTCTGGAGCAAAGCCCCCACGCTCGCGAGGCCCGGGCTCGCACCGCCATCGCCGAAGCCGATGCCCGCGGACGCACCCTCTACGCCAACCCGCGCCTCCGCTACGTCCGCGAGGGCGCCGGCCTGACTGAATTTCTCCAGGCCGAACAACAACTCCATCTCAGCGGCCGTCTCCGCTTTCTTCGGGATGCCGGCGCCTCCTCCGTTCTCGCCGCCCAGGCCGACGGCGCCTTCGAACTCTGGCAGGCCCGCTCCGATCTGCGCCTCGCCTTCTTCCAGGTCCTCGCCGGTCAGGAACGCGAACTCCGCTACGCCGCCGCGCTCCGCGAAATCGAGGGCGTCATCGCCATCCTTGCCACCCGCGAACGCGAGGGCGAAGGCTCCACCTTCGACCGCCTCCGCGCCGAACGCGAACGCGCCGAACTCCGCGCCGAACTCGAACTCCTGCGCGCCACCATCGAACTCGACCGCGCGCGCCTCCTCGCCTTCCTTCCGCCCGCCACTTCGATTCCGCGCGTCGCCGGGCGCCTCGACCCCACCCTGCCTCCCTCGCTCGAACCCGCGAGTCTCGCCGGACGCGCCTTCACCCTCCGTGCCGACTTCCGTGCCGAACAGCAGCGCCTCAATCTCTTCCGTTTCGAACAGCGCGCGGCTGAGCGCCTCCGTATCCCCGAACCCACGGTCAGCGCCGGTTACAAACGCGCCGACATCGGCCAGGGTCTCATCGCCCACGGCGGCGTCGTCGAATTCACCGTGCCTTTGCCCCTCTTTAATAAAGGACAGGCGGAGGTCTCCCGCTTCACCGCCGAACAGCAGCGCACCCAGGCCCGCCTCGACCTTCTCGCCCAGCAGATCCACGCTGAGATCTCCGGCGCCCTCCGCGCCCTGCAGGTCCGCGCCTCCGCCCGCGACCGCTACCGCCACGAACTGGCCGCCAGCGGCGAACAACTCGTCCGCATCGCCACCATCGCTTACCAGGAAGGCGATATCGGCATCCTGCAACTGCTCGACGCTTACCGCACCCAGCGCGAGTCCCAACTCCGCCTGATCGACATCCAACTCGCCGTCAAACAGGCCCAGATCGAACTTGAACGCGTCCTCGGAGAGGAGTTCCCCCAATGAAAACCGCCCTATCCCTGCTGCTCATCCTCAGCCTCGCCGCCTGCACCAAACCTGCTCCGCCCGCCGCCGCCTCCGATGAGCCTCACCCGGAATCCGTCACCCATTGGACCCCCGCCACCGAACTTTTCGCCGAGTACCCGCCTCTCGTTGCCGGTGAAACCAGCCGTTTCGCCATCCATCTCACCCGTCTCGACACCTTCAAACCCGTCACCGAGGGCCGCGTCGAAGTGAAATTGAGCGCCGCCGGCGGCCAGACCGAATCCTTCACTACCGATGCCCCATCGCGCCCCGGCGTCTTTGGCGTCGACGTGAAACCCGCGGCCGCCGGCCCGGTCCGTCTCTCCATCCTCGTCTCCGGTCCCCTCGACGCCACCCACGACCTCGGCGAAGTCACCGTCCATCCGACCCGCGCCGCCGCCATCCACTCCCACGACGACGAGGACGACGCTGCCATCGCCTTCACCAAGGAACAGCAGTGGACCCTCGACTTCGCCACCTTCGTCGTCGAAACCCGCGCCCTCCGCTCCAGCCTGCGCGTCCCCGCCGAAGTCCTCCCCCGCTCCGGCGGGGAAGCCGAAGTCAGTGTCCCCTTCGACGGCCGCCTGATCGCGGACCGCCTTCCCATTATTGGGGCCCGCGTCACCCAAGGCCAGGTGCTCGCCCAACTCCTGCCCCCAACCAGCGCCCCCAGCGACCTGTCTTCCCTGGAACTTGTTCGCAACGAAGCCCAACTTGCGCTCCAACTCGCCCGCCGCGACCGCGAACGCGCCGCCCGCCTTGTTGAATCCGGCGCCGCCCCCGCCCGCCGTCTTGATGAGGCCCGCACCCTTGAAGCCACCCTCGAGGCGCGCCTCCAGGCCGCCGACACGCGCCTCGCGCAGTACGAAACCTCCAGCGCCGCTGAGCCGACTCCCCGCGGCGCCAAACTCTTCGCCCTGCGCGCACCCATCTCCGGCATCCTCACCGAAACCACCGCCGCTCCCAACGCGAACGTCAAAGCCGGCGAAACCCTCTTCCGCATCCTCGATGCCGACACAGTATATATCTCTGCCCTTGTCCTCGAATCCGCCCTCCCTTTGATCCAGCACCTCTCCGGCGCGCAACTCGAACTCCCCGCCTCCGATCAACTCCTCCCGCTCACCCGGCTCATCTCGATCGGTCGCGTCATCGACCCCCAGACCCGCACCTTCCCCGTCATCTACCAACTCGATAATCGCGCCCGCCTCGTCGCCATCAACCAGACCCTCCACGCCCGCCTCCTCACCCAAGCCGCGGCCGCGGCCCCGGTTGTCCCCGAATCCGCACTCGTGGACGACTCCGGCCGCCCCGTCGTCTATGTCCAGGCCGCCGGCGAAGCTTTCCTCCGCCGCCCCGTCCGCCTGGGCATCCGTGAAACCGGCGCCGTGCAGATCCTCGAAGGCGTCGCCGCCGGCGAACGCGTCGTCACCCGCGGCGCGCACCTCCTGCGCCTTGCCTCTCTCTCCACCCAGGCCCCCGCCGAAGGGCACGTCCACTAAGGAGCCTCGCCATGCTTGACGGCCTCATCCGCTGGTCCCTTCGCAACCGCGCCGCGGTAGTCTTCCTGACCTCCGCCCTCCTCATTTGGGGTGGCTACACGCTTCGCACCATTCCCCTCGACGTCCTCCCCGACCTCACCGCGCCCACCGTCACCGTCCTCGTCGAAGGCCGAGGCATGGCGCCCACCGAACTCGAAGCCCTCGTCACATTTCCCATCGAATCCGCCCTCAATGGCGCTCCGGGCGTCCGCCGCATCCGCTCCGCCACCGCCGTCGGGGTCGCGGTTATCTGGGTCGAATTCCAATGGGGCGAAGACATATACCGTGCCCGCCAGACCGTCAATGAACGTCTCGCCCTCGCCTCCGCCACGCTCCCGGCCGGCGTCGATCCGCCTTACCTCGCCCCCATCTCCTCCATCATGGGCGACGTCCTCTTTGTCACCCTCGAGTCCGATCGCCACTCCCAGATGGAACTGCGGACCATTGCCGAGACCACCCTCCGCCGCCGCCTCCTCGCCGTCCCGGGCGTCGCCCAGGTCGTCCCGAGTGGTGGCGACATCCGCCAGTACCAGGTGCTCGTCGACCCCACCCTCCTCCGCCAGTTCGACGTCTCCCTTGACGATGTCCAGTCCGCCCTCGGCGCCGGCAGCCAGAACGCCTCCGCCGGTTTTCGCGTCACCGGCGGCCAGGAATATCTGATCCAGGGTGTCGGGCGCGCTGCGACTGAAGCCGACATCGGCGCCATCGCTCTCACCGCCCGTGCCGGACGCCCCATCTTCATCCGGGATATCGCCCAGGTCCGGATCGGTCCCGGCCTCAAGCGTAGCGCCGCCTCCCATGACGCCAAACCGGCCATCATTCTCGGCATCCAGAAACAGCCCGGCGCCAATACCCTCGTCCTCACCCAGAACCTCGATGCCATCCTTGATGACATCCAGTCCTCCCTCCCCGCGGGCATGGTGATCGACAAGAACGTCTTCCGCGCCGCCGACTTCATCGAGCGCGCCCTCTCCAACCTCTCCCTCGCCCTCCGCGACGGCGCCCTCCTCGTCGTCATCGTCGTCGCCCTCTTCATGATGAACTTCCGCGCCGCCTTCATCACCCTCCTCGCGATCCCCATCTCCCTGCTTGCCGCCGTCCTCACCATGAACTGGTTTGGGTTCACCCTCAACACCATGAGCCTCGGCGGCCTCGCCATCGCCATCGGCGAACTCGTCGACGACGCCATTATCGACGTCGAGAACGTGATGCGCCGCCTCCGCCAGAACAGCCTCAAGCCCGAAGACGAACGCCTGCCCCCCCTGGAAGTGATCTACCGCGCCAGCAGCGAAATCCGCTCTTCCGTGTTCTTCGCCACCGTCATTGTCATCCTCGTTTTCCTCCCCCTGTTTGCTCTCTCCAGCGTCGAAGGCCGCCTGCTCACCCCCCTCGCCTTCGCCTACATCGTCTCCCTGACCGCCTCCCTTGTCGTCGCCCTCACCATCACACCCGCTCTCTGCTCCTTCCTCCTTCCCAATGCCCGCTCCGTCCTCAAAGGTCACGAACCCTGGCTGGTCACCCGTCTCAAGCGCATCTTCCAGCCTTCCCTCCGCTGGTCCCTCGACCACCCCGCCCTCCTCGCCGGCTCAGCCTTCCTCCTCCTCGCCGTCGCCGGTTTCTTTCTCGCCCGCGCCGGACGCTCCTTCCTCCCCGAATTCAATGAAGGCACCCTCACCGTCTCCGCCGTCACCCTCCCCGGCACCAGTCTCGCCGACTCCGACCACCTCGCCCGCGCCCTCGAACGCATCCTCCTGTCCGTCCCTGAGGTCTCCTCCACCGCCCGCCGCACCGGCCGCGCCGAACTCGATGAACACGTCCAGGGCGTCGAATCCTCCGAACTCGAAGTCACTCTCGACATGCGGGACCGCTCCAAGGAGGAAATCCTCGCCGACATCCGCCAGCGCGTCGCCCTCCTTCCCGGCATGAACGTCACCCTCGGCCAACCCATCTCCCACCGCATCGACCACATGCTTTCCGGAACTCGCGCCAATATCGCCGTCAAAATCTTTGGCGACGACCTCCTCCACCTCCGCGCACTCGCCGCCCAGGCTCAGGCCGCCATCCGGTCCATCCCCGGTGTCGTCGACCTCTCCATCGAACAGCAGACCGACATTCCCACCGTCCGCGTCCGCGTCCGCCCCGAAGACGCCGCCCGCCACGGACTCCGCCCCGGCGAGGTCGCGACCAAAATCCAGACCGCCTTCATCGGCATCGAAGTGAACCGCGTCCTCGAAGGTCAACTTTCTTTCCCCCTCGTCGTTCGCTACCCCGAAACTCCGATGCACGAACTCGCCTCCATCGGACACACCCTCATTGACGCCCCCTCCGGCGCCAAAATTCCCCTCCACACCGTCGCCGATATCTACGAAGACCGCAGCCCCAACTTCATCAGCCGCGAAAACGGCCAGCGCAAAATCGTCGTCCAGTGCAACGTCGCCGGCCGCGACCTGCTTGGGGTCGTCCGCGAGATCGAAGCAGCCGTCAACGCCGGAGTTCCCATGCCTGCCGGCTACCGGGTCGAGTATGGCGGCCAGTTCGAGAGCGAAGCCGAAGCCTCCCGCCGCCTCCTGCTGCTGGGCGGCGCCGTCATCCTGGCCATCCTTCTGCTCCTCGCCTCCGCCTTCCACTCGACCCGCGACGCCCTCATCATCATGCTCAATCTCCCCCTCGCCCTCGTCGGCGGCGTAGTGGGCGTCTACCTCGCCGGCGGCGTCCTCTCCGTCGCCTCCATCATCGGCTTCATCGCCCTGTTCGGCATCGCCACCCGCAACGGCATCATGCTCATCGCCCACATCCGCCACCTGCGCGAGAAGGAAGGCGTCACCGACCTGCGCCAGGCCGTCCTCGCCGGCGCGACCGAACGCCTCTCCCCCATTCTCATGACCGCCCTGACCGCTGCCCTCGCCCTCGTCCCCATTGCCGCCGGCATGGGCAAACCCGGCAGCGAAATCCAGGCGCCGATGGCGATGGTCATCCTCTTCGGACTTATCTCCTCCACCGCCCTGAATATGGTCGTCGTGCCCGCCATCTACTACGCCACCAACCGGCCCAGGTAGACCTCCCCGCCAGTCAGGCGGTCCTCACAGCAGTTGGACGATCTCGGGACCCAGGTCGCGGTCGCCAATCCAGATACTCTCTCCCGCCGAATTCGAGACGGCCGCCTGGTAGCCGCACACCCCCGCGGGTACATTCTCGTCGGTGTAGCCGACCGAATCCGGAAGGAGTTCAACGACGCCGAACGCCTCATCTTCGACACAGGCGTTCCCCCGCACGATAAACCGCCTCAGAAGATACTTCTCCTCATTCATCGCAACGTCCATCCAGGTGATCCTGGCGCTGCGAGGCCCGCGCCCGTCCGCCGGGCCTGGGGACAACACCACATTCACCCGCACGGGCGGTTGTGGCCGGCTATTTGGCGGTGGTGTCCTTGACCCAACCCACGCGGGCTCGAAGCTCGAGAGTCCTCCTGCGCTTTCCGCCGCCACGGCGTAGCCGCACACCACGGACTTGGGCGACATATCGTCGAAACTGGTCGCCTTGGGTGGCGCGGAGGCCAAAAAGGAGCGGTCCGGTATGCAGTCCTCGCCGGCTTTCACGTAGCGCATGAGCCGGAACCCCGTCACTTCCTCGGCAGGAGCCGCCCAGCTTACATGACCCGTGTTGATTCGCGTCTCCGCGTACGTGCGAACCCCCAACTCCGCCTTCACCTGGCTCGGCGCACGCGGCGACTGCGGCCGCCCGCTCACCAGATCCACGAACCGGATCCGGTGATTCTCGTAATCCGTGATGTACAGGTTGCCCACCACATCCACGGCAACCGAGAAGGCGTCGATGCCCGCCCCCAGCGCCGGCCCTCCATCCCCACTGAACTCCCTCGATGGCCCCCCGGCCATCCGCCGCAGAATCCCAGTCTTCCCATCCACCCGGTGCACCCCCGTCTGGTCCGCCACATGAACGCTCCCGTCCCCGGCCACCGTCACTCCGCGCGGGCCGCTCAGCGGCGACTCCGCCCCCGGTACCCCATCCACTGCCACCCCCATCGCACCCGTCCCCACAATCGTCTCCAGCCTGCCGGTCCATGGCTCCATCCGGACAATCCGGTGCCCATGATTCGAGGCCACATACAGGCGGCCCTCGGCATCCGTCGCGAGCCCGTTGGGCGAATCCACCTTTGGCAACGGGCGGACCGCCCCCGCCGGGTCCACCCGCTTCAGACGCTCCACATACCATTCGCTCAGGAAGAGATTACCAGCCGGATCAATCGCGACCCCCGTCACCGGGTATTCCAGCTTCACTCGATGCGCGGGTTTCCCCTCCTCCGGCGCGCTCTCGCCCCCTCCCGCAATCGTCTCGATCACCCCCGTCCGGAGGTCGACTCTCCGGAACCGGCTGTTGTCGCCATCCGCGAAAACCACATTGCCGCGCGCATCGAACGCCAGGTGGTACGGGCCGCTCACTTGAGCCTCCACAGCGGGTCCGCCATCACCCGAGAGGCCGTTCACGCCATTCCCCGCAATGGTCGTGATGATCCTGTCTCCCGAACTGATGCGCCGGATCCGCTGATTCCGGAAATCGGAAAAATACACGTTCGCGTTCTCATCAACCACAATCCCCGTTGGGTTGAAGACCCTCGCCTGATCAGCGGGTCCACCGTCCCCCCGATCGCCCGGCTGTCCGTCTCCTGCAATCGTCCGGATCGTGCCATACCCCGCGCTCTGCCACGGCGTCGCCTGCCCCGACGGCGATACCTGCGCCACTCCAAACCGCGCGCCGTTAATCGAAATCGCGGCAATCCGCCCCGTTGGCAACGTATTGGCTGTCCAGGAAAACGTCACCATCGCATCGCCTTCCCCCTGCGAGGGTGTCACTGTCAGCCACGACGCATTACTGCTCACCGCCCGCCATGGCCCTTCCACCCGGATCTCCAGGCTCCCCGCACCTTGCCAGCCGGGCACCACCACGGACTGCCGCGCCAGCATCACCCTCGGCTTCGGCGTCGACTCCGTCACCGCATACAGAAACCGCCCCGCCAACGCCCGGACCGGCGAGGGCGACCCCACCACTAACCGGTGGATGAACCCAGCCGAACCGGCCGGCTCAGCCCTCGTCTCCCGCCCTTCCTCGTCGACAAAAATGAGCCACTGCCCGTCCAGACGCAGATCCCCCTCCGGCATGTTCTGGACCGTCACCCCCAGGCTCGCCACGATCACCAGCGCCACCGCCGCCAGACCCATCTTGAGCCGCCGAGAGGGCGCCGCCGCCGGCGGCATCGGTTCCTCAGTCGTGCCCCCGGGCGATCCCCGCCACTCGTCCAGTTCCACCGTCGAGGCCGACACCCCTCCTCGCCCTCCGGGCAACCGTCTTACCGGCAAGCCCCGCTGCCTCTCCCAAAGCTGCGCCGTCCGCACGGTTACGCCCAGGTAGGCCGCTATCTCTTTCCATGAACGCAGGATCTGCTCTTGACTCGAATCTTGCATCTCGACTCGCGGGCAGGGCGACTCCGTGCCTGGCTAATAACTGTTAGCTTTCGATAATACACTCAAATTGACCTTCCTTGGCCGGTTTCCCGCTACCCTTCACTCATCCCTGGTCATTACACTGAAGATTCAGGATCCGGCCCATGTCCATGACCCAACCGCCCACCCGCCGCGCCGCCCTTCTCGCCGCCCTGCCCGCTTTCGCGCACGCGCAACCGCCCTCGCTCCACCAGGTCGATCTGTTCGAACGCGGCTCCGCGGGCGTCCACACTTACCGGATCCCCGCCCTGATCGAAACCCGGCAGGGCGTCCTGCTCGCCGTCGCCGACGCCCGTCACGACAACGCCGCCGACCTCCCTGGCCGCATCTCGCTCGTCCTGCGCAAAAGCACCGACTCCGGCCGCACCTGGACCCCCCAGTCCACCCTCGTCCAGGTGCCTCGGGGCGGCGCCGGCGATGCCTCCCTCCTTCTCGATGCCCAGGGCTGCGTCTGGTGCTTCTACGCCTATGGCCCCCCGGGCATCGGCTTCCGCACGGCCAAACCCGGCCCGCTCACCGGCCCCGATGTCCTCCAGGTACATGCCATCGTCAGCCGTGACGGCGGTTCCTCCTGGTCCCGGCCCGCCGATCTCACCTCCCAGATCCGAGATCCCCGCTGGCACGCCGTCTTCGCCACCTCCGGCACCCACTTCGTGACCGCCCGCGGCCGCATGATCGTGCCCCTCGTCGTCCTCGATGAGAATAAGGCCATCACCACCCGCAACGCCTGGAGTGACGACAACGGCCGCACCTGGAAAACCGGTCCCGCCGTAGCGCCGGACACGGACGAAAGCAAAGCCGTGGAAATCGCCGGCGGCATCGTGCTCCAGAACGTCCGAAACGGGCCCGCCCGCCTCGTCGCCCGCTCCACCGATGGCGGCATTAGCTTTCACGACGCCCGCCACCACGAATCCCTCAACGACGCCGGATGCAACGCCGGTTTCGCCCGCTACCGCCACCGCGGCCGCGACCTCCTTCTCTTCACCAACGCCGCCAGCACCCGCCGCGAAAACCTCACCATCCGCGCCAGCGCCGACGCCGGCCGTACCTGGCCCGCCGTCAGGGTCATCCATCCCGGACCCGCCGCCTACTCCACCGTCCTCCCCCTGCGCGACGGTTCCATCGCCGTCCTCTACGAACGCGGTGACGCCTCCCCCTACGAACGCATCACCTTCGCCCGCCTCTCCCCCGACTGGCTGCCCGCCCCCTGAGCCGCCCCCATGCCCGCACCTCTCCGCTCCCTCCTCCTGGCCGCCGCCGTCCTTCTCCTCTCCTGGCTCTCCCTCCACGCGGCCATCGCCTCCCTCGGCGCCTCCATCACCGCCAGCACAATGCACCCCTCGACCCCTCCGGACCGCATCGAAGCCCTCCGCACCCGGGCCGATCTCCTCGCCGGACTCTGGCTCCTCATGCAGTTGGTGACCGCCGTCCCCCTCGCCGCTCTTCTCCGCCAATGGAAACCCAACTGGCCCCGCCGCGCCTTCTTCCCCGCCTTCGCCCTCGCCGCCGCCCTCTCCTGCGCCCTGATCCTGATCACCCTCCAACTCAATGGAGCCCCCCTCTCCCGAACCCTCATCCACCTCCTCAAATAACCCCGATTCGGCCCGCGTGAACAGAACCAGAGCTCGTTCCGAATTGCCTCCTGGCAGCCACTCTCAAGAGAGGACACTCAATCACAGACGCCTTCCGGGGAGCGGCGCCGGGTGTTCGGCGATCAACCCGTAGACCGTTGTGGCGAGCGATTCATCCTGTTGAATTAAAAATACCCGGCGGGCGTTCGGTTAGAGTGCGGGCGGTTGCCAGGAGACATGCCGCTTCGAGGCAAAGTGATGGAATGTTTTGTCGGAGAAACCCCTTTTATCGAGGACAAACCTGTTCCGTCCCCAAATGCAGCGTGGGTTTTTTCCATGGGGTTGAACGTGGGGCTGGCCGGATTAAGGGCCAGTTTGGGCAGCGGCTCTCAATCCCATGACGGAAGTCATTGTTCTATTGCAGTGGAGCGTTGCGTCCCTGTGCTTGCTGATCTTCGGGTTAATTGCCATGCTAAACGCGTGGACCATGATCGAGTACCGGCTGAACAAAAAGCATGTTTCTGCGGTCCCCCTTGTGGGCGGTCTTTTCGGAGTGGCCGGCCTTCTTCTCCTTCCGGTAGATGGCTCAAATGAATTCTGGTGGCTGCCACTATTGCTGGACTACGGATCTGTTCCAATGTTGACGTACTTCTTTCTGTATCATCTCTGGAGACTAGAGGACCCCAGGGAGTAGGCTGTGCTCGAAGGGGTCGGTCTCGAAAGAGGCCGACGCGGTCAAAGGCCGACGGAGTGCCGGCGGGGTCAAGGTCGGCGGATCCGCCCGTCTCATCTCATCTGATCCCGATTGCCACATAGCGGGCGCGGTGCTGTGCCGGGGATGGGGGCTAGATGCCGTCGAAGCCGGCGTTTTTACCGGCGTTTTTCTTGTAGGTGGGGTGGCGGCGGATGGCGGAGTCCAGGGCGTTCCAGTGCAGGGGTTCAGGTTGTTTGCCTTTGGAGAGCATCGCGGCCATGTCCCAGGCGATTTCGTACACCTTGTCCTTGAGGGGGTTGGAACTGGTGAGGCGCTCTTCGTCGGGGTTGAGGGTGTATTCGCGGACGTAGAAGGACTGGACGACGTAGGCGAGCGATTCCGACTGGGCGACGGAGACGGCGGAGGCGGTATGCATGTCCAGGGCGGCGTGGACGGCTTCGTGGATGATGAGGGCTTTGCGGGTGCGGGAACTGGCGGAGGAGAACCCGAGGTGGAAGGTGTCGGTGGAGGAGTCGTACGCGGCTTCGCCGGAGCCGGCTTTTGAGTCGACGACGACGCCGATTTCGCGGTCGATGACGCGGTTGGCGATGACGGCGAGGGTGCGGCCAGTGATGGTGTGGCCGGCGTGGGAGACGTTGATGCGGTTGACGACGGGACCCGAGAGGGCCTCGACGACGAGGCGGCGAAGGGCGAGGTCCGCGGATGGATTCCACGAGGACGGGGGAATGTAAACGACGCCCGGCGAGTCGGAGGAATCGAAGCTGTAGTTCTTGCCGTCGGTGGACTTGGAGCAGCCCACGTAGTATTGCAGGTACCAGTTGACTTCGCGCGGGTCGCGGGTGCGGAAGTTGAATTCGATGAGGTCCCAGGGGTCGGTGCGGTGGTGCTGGGCGGCGAGGGTGAACCAGTTGTCGCCGGTTTTGACTTTCTGCGATTTGCCGGGGAGGGGCGGGGGAAATTTGGCGGGGGATATTCGAATTGAAAGGGAAAGTTTTTCTTTTTATTTCCCTCTCGCAAC
>ERZ761609.1316-NODE-1316-length-22556-cov-28.980801_pt1 | contig 22556 bp, 20 predicted proteins | sample MGYA00511163_ERZ761609 | MGnify/ENA primary metagenome ERZ761609 (study PRJEB28899, sample SAMN02445070) | bioreactor sludge metagenome | biome: EBPR sludge | place: Australia: Brisbane, Thorneside Wastewater Treatment Plant | collected 2011-12-16 ... | reverse complement strand
ATCAGCGGCTTAGAGAAAAAATGGGGGATTTTTCATGATTCCCGGCCGACCCTCTGGCTGAGGTATCGGGTCACTGGCGCAGCGTCGGCGTGCACGGCAAGGCTGTGCGCTTGGACCACGCGCGATTCGGCATCGACCAGGCGGCCATTGCCGAATCTCAACACCGTCCCGGGATAATCCTCGCTCGCAACGGTTTCCGGGGCATGCCCCGGGGCATGCCATTCGGTCTGTTCGAGATAGGCGAGCGAGGTGTATTTCCAGTCCTCTTCACGCGCGGTCGGCAGCCCGCTCGCGAGAAAGCGCTCCAGCGCCCGGCGGCGCGAAGCGAGACGATCGGCCGACGCAGCGATGGCGTCGAGCGCGTGCCGGTAGCGGCTGGCAGTCTGCGTATTCATGGCCGCGTCTCCTCCTGCGCTTCGGGGATCAGCCAGCCATAGCCGCGGTTTTCCAGTTCCAGCGCCAGGCCGGCGTCGCCGGAGCGCACGATGCGTCCGCCCGCCAGCACGTGCACGTGGTCGGGCACGATGTAGTTCAGCAAGCGCTGATAGTGGGTGACCAGGATGACTGCGCGCTCCGGGCTCTTCAATGCATTCACGCCGTTTGCCACGGTCTTCAGGGCATCGATGTCGAGCCCGGAATCGGTCTCGTCGAGAATGGCCAGGCGCGGCTCCAGCACCGCCATCTGCAGGATTTCGTTGCGTTTTTTCTCGCCGCCCGAGAAGCCTTCGTTGACCGCGCGATAAAGCAGGCTTTCGTCCATGCCGAGCAGGGCCAGCTTGCTTTTCACCGTATCGAGAAAGTCCATCGCGTCGAGCTCGGGTTCGCCGCGCTGCAGCCGCACGCTGTTGAGCGCGGTGCGCAGCAATTGCACATTGGCCACCCCGGGGATCTCCAGCGGATACTGAAAGGCGAGGAACACCCCGGCGCGGGCGCGCTGTTCCGTTGCCATCGCCAGCAGGTCCTGCTCCAGGTAGCGCACGCTGCCCGCAGTCACGGTGTAGCCCTCGCGCCCGGCCAGCACCTGGGCGAGCGTGCTCTTGCCGGAACCGTTGGGCCCCATGATGGCGTGCACTTCACCTGCGCGCACCGTGAGGTCGATGCCGGCGAGGATGGGCTTGTCGCCGATGGACACGTGCAAATTGCGAATTTCCAGCATGACGTTCTCCTTGTTCCTTTATCCCACTGCGCCTTCCAGGCTCACCGCAAGCAGCTTCTGCGCTTCCACCGCGAATTCCATCGGCAGCTCCTTGAATACTTCCTTGCAGAAGCCGTTGACGATCAGGTTCACCGCGTCTTCCGCGGAAAGGCCGCGGCTGCGCAGGTAGAACAGCTGGTCGTCGCCGATCTTGCTGGTGGTGGCTTCGTGCTCCACCGTGGCACTGGCGTTCTTCACCTCGATGTAGGGGAAGGTGTGGGCGGCGCAATGGTCGCTCATCAGCAGCGAGTCGCACTGGGTGTGATTGCGCGCGTTCGCCGCGGTCGGCAGCACTTTCACCAGGCCGCGGTAGGCGTTGCTGCCGAACCCCGCGGAAATGCCTTTCGAAACGATGGTGCTGCGGCTATTGCGGCCGATATGGATCATCTTGGTGCCGGTGTCGGCCTGCTGGCGGTGGTTGGTCAGGGCGATCGAATAAAACTCGCCGACGCTGTCGTCGCCGCGCAGGATGCAGCTCGGATACTTCCAGGTGATCGCCGACCCGGTCTCGACCTGGGTCCAGGAAATGTGCGAGCGGTCGCCGCGGCAGTCGCCGCGCTTGGTGACGAAGTTGTAGATGCCGCCGCGTCCTTCGCGGTCGCCGGGGTACCAGTTCTGTACCGTGGAATACTTGATGCGGGCGTCCTTGAGCGCCACCAGTTCCACCACCGCCGCATGCAGCTGGTTCTCGTCGCGCATCGGCGCCGTGCAGCCTTCCAGATAGCTCACCGTCGCGCCTTCGTCGGCAATGATCAGGGTGCGCTCGAACTGTCCGCTGTTCTTCGCATTGATGCGGAAATAGGTCGACAGCTCCATCGGGCAGCGCACGCCTTTCGGCACGTAGACAAAGGAGCCGTCGGTGAACACGGCCGAGTTGAGCGCGGCGAAATAATTGTCGGTGTGGGGCACCACCGAGCCGAGGTATTGGCGCACCAGTTCGGGATGCTTCTGCACCGCTTCGGAGAAGGAACAGAAAATGATGCCCAGGCTCTCCAGCTTGTCCTTGAAAGTGGTGGCGACCGATACCGAGTCGAAGACCGCGTCCACCGCCACCCCCGCCAGCGCCTCGCGCTCCTGCAGGGGAATGCCGAGCTTCTCGTAGGTACGCAGCAGTTCGGGGTCGACTTCGGACAGGTTTTTCGGCTGCGTGCGCGTTTTCGGCGCGGCATAGTAGTGGATGGCCTGGTAGTCGATCGGCGCGTGGTGCACCGACGCCCAAGTCGGCTCGCGCAGCGTCAGCCAGTGGCGATAAGCCTGCAGCCGCCAGTCCAGCATGAATGTGGGCTCGGACTTCTTGGCCGAGATGAGGCGGATGACGTCTTCGCTCAACCCCTTGGGCGCCACTTCCTGCTCGATATCGGTGACGAAGCCCCAGCGGTATTCGTCGTCGATGCGCTTGCGCAGTTCGGGATTGCTCAACTCGGGGTCTTGCAACTCGGAATGGCGCACTTCGGTATCGCTCATGCTCATGGCATTTTCTCCTGCAAGGCTTGCACGTGAATCGGCTGCAATTGCGGCCTGGCCATGTCGGCCAGACTGACGGCTTGCAGCGCCACCTGCAGCGCGCGATTGATCAGCTGCCAGTTGGCGCGCGTCGCGCACCCCCGTTCCAGCGAGCAATTGCCCTTGCCGCGCGCGCACTCGGTGAGGGCAAGCGGGCCTTCGATCGCGCCAACCACGTCGGCCACCGAAATCGCATGCGGCGCCATGGCCAGGCTGTAGCCGCCGCCCACGCCGCGTGCGCTGGCAAGCAGATGCGCGCGCAGCAGGTGTTTCAAAAGCTTGGCCACCGTGGGCTGGGGTACGCCCAGTTCGTCGGCCAGCTGTGCCGCGCTGAAGCAGCGTCCCGGCTCGCGGGCCAGCCGCACCATCAATACGGTGGCGTAGTCGGTGAGTTTGGCAATGCGTAACATGCGTGCTCCAGAATTCTAAATAGGACTGCATTGGTTCTATATAGTTCAGATCGGGAATGAATCAAGCCCGCAATGGCAACCCTCTCAAGGCGTGCTACAACGCTAAGTCGAGAGCCACCGAGGAGATTGCGCATGTCCCATGAATCCGCCTTGCAGGCGACGATCGGCGATCTGGTTCAGCCAGGGCGCGGCATCCTGGCGGCTGACGAGAGCACGCCGACCATCGCAAAACGCTTTCAGGCCATCGGGGTCGAATCCACCGAAGAAAACCGGCGCGCCTATCGCTCTCTGCTGTTAAGCACCCCGGAGCTGGGCGCCTACATCAGCGGGGTCATCCTGTTCGAGGAGACCCTGAGCCAGAAAACCGATAGCGGCAGGCTGCTGCCGGCGGCCGCCTGGGAACAGAAGATTGTCCCCGGCATCAAGGTGGACAAGGGGAAAATACCGCTGGCGCTGAGTCCGGGCGACGAAATCACCCAGGGGCTGGACGGCCTGGCGCAGCGTCTGGCGGGCTACCGCGAGCAGGGCGCCCGCTTTGCCAAATGGCGCGAGGTTTACACCATCGGCAAACACCTCCCCAGCGTGACCGGCCTGGCGGCGAATGCAGAAATGCTGGCGCGCTATGCGGCGGTGTGCCAGAGCGAAGGCTTCGTCCCGATCGTCGAGCCCGAAGTCCTCATGGATGGCGATCACGGCCTGGAGCGCTGCGCGGATGTCACTGAGGCCGTTCTGCATGCGGTGTTCCACGCCCTGCATCGCCATCACGTCGTGCTCGAGCACATGCTGCTGAAGCCCAGCATGGTGGTGCCCGGCAAGGCACAGCCCAAGGCCGGCCCGGAAATCGTCGCCGCTGCCACGCTCAAGGTTTTGCGGCGGACCGTTCCTGCGGCAGTGCCCAGCATTCATTTTCTTTCCGGCGGCCAGGGCCCGGAAGAAGCCACGGCCAATCTGAATGCCTTGAACCGGAGCGGGGGATCGCCGCCCTGGCGGCTGAGTCTCTCCTACGGCCGCGCCCTGCAGCAGCCTGCGCTGCATGCCTGGGGCGGCAAGAGCGGGAATGTCCAGGCAGCCCAGCAGGCCCTGCTCAAACGAGCCCGGCTGAACAGCCTGGCCATGCAGGGCAGTTATACGGCAGAGATGGAAAACGACTGACAGCGATCGCTACGGTCGGCTCTGCAGGGGGCCATCCAGCGCGGCCCCTGCCGATTTTTCTACGAAAACCAGCGCAGGAAGGCTGCCGCCGTGAGGGCCAGAATGGCCAGCGCGGCCAGGCCCTGGAAGGTACGCTTTACGCTCGCACGGCCCCACTCCTTGCCTCGGGCGAGATAGGCGGCAGCCAGCAGGAAACCCGTTATCGCCGCCGCCACCTTGACGACGAGGGCGGTCATGGCAACGCTGCTTAGATCCGGCATCTCACCGTAGTAGTAGAAGCTGGTGACGCCGAACAGTCCGCCGCTGGCGATTTGCGCGCCCCAGGCAAGCAGGATCAGCCAGGCAAACTGGCGTCCGTCTCCCAGGCGGGAGACGGGCCACAGCGCGAATACCGCGCCGCCGAACACGACGGCGGCGCCGAAGTTATGCACCACCTGGGTCAGGGCATAGGCAAGGTTTTCCGCCCCCACCGCTTATTTCACCGTGACCTGGATGCACTGTCCGATGCCGATGGGCACGTGGGCCTTGTTCACCACCTTGACGCAGAGGCTGCGCTTTCCAGACGACAGGGTTTCCAGCAAATAATCGCCCTTGCGCTTGCGCAATATCGCCACTTCCTTGTCGTCGATGTAGAGATGGGCATGATCACCGCGCGGGCCGGGGTTCACTTCATAGGACAGCCGGATCTCGTCCAGTGGGTCCAGGGTGGCGCCGTCCGTCGGGGAAATGATCAGCGCCTTGCCCTGCCCGAAGCTGGTCGAGGGAACCAGCAGAAAAAGTCCGAGTGCGAGCGTAGCCAGGAAATGTTGTTGGTTCACTATGGTCTCCTTTAATGGTATTGATTTCAGGTTGAAAAGCGCGCCCCCAACATTCGTCGCAAGGCGGGGTTGTCTACAGCCTGGCGAGATCCGGCGCTGCTGAGCCGACCCAGGCCTGGCTAAACTGCTTGCGCACCGTCGCGGCGGCGCGCTGCTTGCCCTGGCGCTGATAGGTTGCAGCCAGTCCGTGCAGGGCCCAGCCGTTGTTGGGCGCGCGCAGCAGGCTCTGGCGAAATATCGCCTCGGCCTCGTCCAGTCTGCCGGCGGCCAACAGCACGGCCCCCAGCGACTGGCGTACCGGATAATACCAGTAGGGCGGCTCCGCATAGGCAAGCCGGTCTTCCAGCGCCACCGCCTGCTCAAACTCAATGCGCGCCTGCTGCCAGTTTCCGCCTGACTGGGCAATGCGCCCCAGCACGATGTGCTGTGCCAGTTCGATCACCTCCGGCGCCGGCACACCGCCGCCCACCAGGCCCGAAAAATCGTTGCCTTGCACCAGTCGCCGCATGGCAGCCACCTCGGCCTGCGCCGCTGCGGACTCGCCGCGGCGGGCATGGGCGACGCCGCGCACGTAGTGCCACATGGCCCTGACGTAGGGCAATTCATCGCCCGGGTCGGCCAGGGCGAGCATGGCATCGGGCGCGCTGAACTGGGCGTGGGCGAAGTAGGGTGCCACCAGGATCGGCTGCACCCACGCGATGCTGCGTCCGGCATCCCGGCTGACCACCTGTGCAAGCTTTTCCGCAGCGGCAATGGCGGCCGGACCGTCGCCTGCCATCTGTGCCGAGGTCATCAGGGAATGGATGTTGTGCGGGTAGTAGGCGAGCGGATAGATTCCCTCGGGATTGGCCGCGGCGAGGTAGGCCTCGTCCGCTGCCACGGCGCGCCGGTTCGCTTCGATGGCGTCCTTGTACTGGCCGACGCGGTAGTAGATGTGGAACGGCATGTGCACCAGATGGCCCGCGCCCGGCATCAGGCTGCCGAGCCTGTCGGCGTAGGGCAGCGCCCGCCCCGGATTGGCTGATGCCTCCACCATGTGGATGTAGTAATGGATGGCGCCTGGATGGTCAGGCTGGCGCTGCAGCACTTGCTCCAGCAGCGTGAGAATCTCGGCCGTGCGTCCCTTTGGGCGCGCGCCGGCCGCTTCCCAGTAATCCCATGGCGACAGATTCATCAGCGCCTCGGCGTGGAGGAGTGCAATGTCGGCATCGCGCGGATAGCGCGCCGCAATCGCGCTCATGGCCTGGGCGTAGGCCGCGTCGAGAGCCGCACGCTCGGCTTTGGGGTCACTGGAATAGCGCTGGGCGAGGGCCGCGATGAGCTCGTGTTCGCGCGGGCTGGCCGTGCTCGCCTGCGCCTGCGCCCGCCCGATGGCGGCCAGCGCGGCGACGTTGGCCGCCTGGTCCATCGGCGCATTGATGTTCGGCCCCAGTACCAGTGCCTCGCCCCAGTGGCACAGGGCACAGCCCGGATCCAGGCTTTGCGCCTGGCGGAACGCCCGCGCCGCCTCGGCATGGTTGAACGCGTAGGCGAGCCTCAGGCCCTGGTCGAAATAGCGCTGGGCGAGTGGATGCCCGGTGCTGACCGCGAAATGCAGCTTGCCGAGGTTGTCCCACAGCGGCGGCGTGAAAGGGGTTTCTGCGCCAGCAGGCACGTCGGTCGGGAACGGACGCACCTCGGTCCTGGCGGCGGCGAGCTTCAGGTAATAGCCCATCAAGCGTTTGCTCTTGTCGCGGGACACACAGGTCTGGCCTTGCGTCTGCAGCAGCGGGTCGTAGTCCGGAGCAGGCTCGCGAGGCTGCGTCATATAGAGGCCTCCGGTCAGCAGGCCGGCGCCGGTCAGCGAATAAATCAGCGATGGGGCAGAAATCATGAAGCCTCCTTTGCCGAGGCGCGGTCATGGAAATATGAAGCAAGATTCTCTGTTGTTTAGACCAGCATGGCCTCGAAGCAAGCCTGCACCGATCCTGCCACCTATATTGAAGAGGCCATGCCTACCCCGCCTCCGGATCCTTCGATCGAAGCAATCGGCCACGCCCTTTACCAGCGGGCACGGGCGCATCCGCCTGGATTTTTGGCCGGCTACCGCGGCATGCTGAAGCGCGCCATCGCCGACGACCGGTTGCGTGACGCGCTGTTCCAGTTCGTCGATGTCCTGCCGCAACTGCACGACTCCCGGATGATCGCCACCCATTTCCAGGCGTATCTGGGCGGCTTCAAACTGGGCGGCATGTTCGGGCGGGCACTCAGGCTCACGGAATACACCTGGACGGCGCCGCTGGTGAAGCTGACGGTGACGCGCATGGCAAGGCTGTTCATGGTCGAGGAAGACGCTGCGGCGCTGGCGTCGACCCTGGGAAAAATCGCCCGCCTGCCCGCAGCGGTGAGCCTCGACGCGCTCGGCGAAGCGGTGCTGTCCGATGCCGAAGCCGACGCCTATGCCGCGCGCATCCTGAAGCTGGTCGGCTGGATCGAGACGGGGACGACGCAGCAGGCCGACCTTTCGGTGAAGCTTTCCGCACTCACGCCGCGCTTCGACCCGATCGACCTGGCGGGCAGCGTTGAACGCGTGCTCGCTCGCCTGGCGCCGATACGCGCAGCGGCGGCGCGGGCCGGCGTCAGCCTCACCCTCGACATGGAAAACCACGACAGCCGGCCACTGGTGCTGGCGGTATTCCAGCATCTGGCGGAGCGGCCCGGCGTTGCGCCCGGCGTCGCGCTGCAGGCATACCGCCCGGACGCCGAGACCGATCTGCGTGCATTGCTGAGCCTGCCGTGGACGCCAGAACGCCCGCTGCGCGTGCGCCTGGTCAAGGGCGCTTACTGGGACAGCGAAGTAGCGCTGGCGGCGCAGCGCTTCTGGCCCTGCCCGGTGTACACCGACAAGGCCGCTACCGACGCCAGCTTTGAGCGCCTCGCCACGACGCTGTTCGAGGCAGGCGAGCGCGTCTACCCGATGATCGCCAGCCACAACCTGCGTTCCCTGGCATACACGCTGGCGCTGGCGCGCGCGCGGAAGCGCACGGCTGGCAGCTGGGAAGTGCAGATGCTCTACGGCATGGCCGACCCGCTCGCCGCAGCCATGATCGGGGAGGGGGCACGCCTGCGCATCTATCTGCCGGTGGGCGATCTCATCGGCGGCATCGCCTACCTCATCCGCCGCCTGCTGGAAAACACCGCGTCGACCTCGGTGTTGCGCCAGGCCTACCTCGAGGATGCGCCGCCCGAGCGCCTGCTGGTCGCGCCGCTTGCACCCATGCCGGCGCCCCCGGCGCCAGCGGAGGGATTCTGCAACACGCCGCTGGCCGATTTCAGCCAGGCCGAGCCGCGCCAGGCATTGCACGCGGCGCTGACGCAGGTCACAGCAGAGGCAGGACGCGACTACCCGCTGCATCCTTCGCTGCAGTCCGTGACGGCGACGCGCTGGCGCGACAGCCTCAACCCGGCCGCTCCCACGCACCGCCTCGGCCGCGTCGAGCAGGCCGAGCCCGCGCATGTGCAGCTGGCCGTTCGCCAGTCCGTCATCGCCTTTCACGTCTGGCGCGAGGTGGCGGTAGGCGAACGCGCCCGTCTGTGTCGCGCTGCAGCGCAGATCATGGCCAGCCGCCGCTTCGAACTGGCGGCGTGGCAGGTGCAGGAAGTCGGCAAGGCGTGGCGCGAGGCTGACGCCGACGTCGCCGAGGCCATCGACTACTGGAACTATTACGCCGACGTCGCGGAGCGGCTGCTGGGCTGGCGCACTACGCGTGACTTTCCCGGCGAGCGCAACGTCACGCGCTACGAGGCGCTGGGGCCTGCGGTCGTCATCTCACCGTGGAACTTCCCGCTCGCCATCCTTTCCGGCATGAGCGCGGCGGCGCTGGTGTGTGGCAATCCGGTCATCATGAAACCCGCCACGCTGGCACAAATCAATGCCTGCAAGCTGCACGAGATCCTGCTGCAAGCCGGGTTCCCGCCGGCGGTGGTGCAACTGCTGCCAGGGGAAGGCGCCAGTCTCGGCGCGCAGCTGGCCCGCCACCCCGACATCGCCGTGATCGCCTTCACCGGATCGCGCGCGGCTGGGCTGGCGCTCCTCGAACAGGCGCACCAACGCAGTCCTGAGCAGAAGCGGGTCAAGCGCGTGGTGTGTGAAATGGGCGGCAAGAACGCCATCGTCGTCGACGAGGATGCCGATCTCGACGAGGCGGTGGTGCACAGCCTGGCATCCGCGTTCGGCTACCAGGGACAGAAGTGTTCCGCCGCCTCGCGCCTGATCACCGTGGGCCGCGTGCACGAACGCTTCCTGGCGCGGCTGACGGCTGCGCTGGCGAGCTGGCCGCTGGGGCCGCCGGCCGATCCGCAATTCCGCTTTGGCCCGCTGATCAGCCCGCAGGCGCTGGAAAAAGCACAGCGTTACCTCGACCTCGGCCGCAGCGAAGGCAAACAGGTCTACCAGGGCAGGCCCCTGGCCGGCGGGCACTATTTCGCGCCAGCGGTGTTCGCCGGCATCCGGCCCGATCACCGGCTGGCACGCGAGGAAATCTTCGCGCCGATCCTGGCGGTGCTGCACGCGCCTGACTTCGCAAGCGCACTGGCGTGGGCCAGCGACAGCGACTATGCGCTGACCGGCGGTGTGTTTTCGCGGCTGCCGCAGCATCTGGACGAGGCACAGCAGCGATTCGGCGTCGGCAACCTCTACCTCAATCGCGCGATCACCGGAGCGCGTGTCGGCGTCCAGCCATTCGGCGGAGTCGCGCTCTCGGGCACCGGCGTGCAGGCCGGTGGCGAGGACTATCTACGGCAGTTCGTGTGGTCGCGCGTGGTGAGCAGCAACCGCCTGCGCCATGGCTATGTGCCTGGCATCGGCCACTAGGGGTTGCGCAGCGGTCCCGGAATCTAGGCCGCGTTCTGTTTGTATTCCACCCACCTGGCGACCTGTTCGTCCCAGTCGTCGCCGCGAAAGTAGGGGTTGGAACGCGGTGAACTGATCGTGTTCGGGTCGAGCGGGATATTCATGCCTTCGAGGAAGTTGGCCAGCCCGATGCGCTCGATCATTTCGCCGGTGCGTTCGTGATCCAGCGCGTTTTCCGCAAAGAAATCGAGAATATTGCGCGCCAGTTCGTTCAGCTTGTCGAAGTCCTCGTCGGTTTCCAGTTTCATGAACGGGATGATCACGCTGCCCATGGTGGCGCCGATCTTCAGCACGCCCTTGCCGCCCACCAGGATGGTCACGCCCTTGTCCCTGCCGGGCAAGAGGCCGCCGGGGATGACATTGAGGCAGTGCATGCAGCGCACGCAGTTCTTGTTGTCGATGCACAGCGTGTTGCCGTCGCCCAGATGCGCCACCGAGGTGTGCGCATCAGTCCGGACCTGGTCGTCCGGTACCACGGTGATGGCCTTGGTCGGGCAGCGGCCGACCACGTCGTTGTAGAGGTCGTGCATGCCGTGCACCTTGTAGTAATCCTGCACCTGCGCTTCGTTGACGCGGATGTTGTCGCGCCAGGTGCCGATGGTGGCCATGTCGGAACGCTGGATGGCGTTGACGCAGTCGTTCGGGCAGCCCGAGAACTTGAACTTGAACTTGTAGGGCAGGGACGGGCGGTGCATATCGTCCAGGTTGTTGTTGATGACGGTACGTAGCGCACGCGCTTCGTCGTAGCAGGACATTTCACAGCGCGCCGAGCCGACACAGGACATCGAGGTGCGCAGCGCGGGACCGGCGCCACCGAGATCGAAGCCGATCGCGTTGAGGCCGTCGAACGCCTTCTGCACGTTCGCGCTGCTGATACCCTGGAACATGATGTCGCCGGACTGGCCATGGAAGGCGATCAGGCCGGAGCCGCCGCTGCCGACCCAGACATCGCACAGCTTGCGCAGCAGGTCGGAGGTGTAATGCATGCCGGCCGGCGGCTGCACGCGCAGGGTATGGAATTCGGCCGCTTCGGGAAACAAGGGCTTGCCACTTTCATCCTTCAGCTCGGTAAATCGCGGAATGATGCCGCCGCCGTAGCCGAATACACCGATGGTGCCGCCTTTCCAGTAGCCCTTGCGGGTTGCGTAGGAGGTTTCGAGCTGAGCCAGCATGCCAGCCATCATGTCGTTATCCCTGGCCAAACGCTTAAGGCCGGTCACGAAGCTGGGCCACGGGCCACTTTCGAGCTGATCGAGCAGGGGGGTGTCACGGAGGGTAGGGGTAGACATTGCGGTCTCCAATTAAAAGAAGACAAGTCCCAGTCTAGACAATACCTGACTATTTTTATCGGGATTACCCAAATGGGTAGGTAGCCCATTCGACAGGATTTTCAATGGGCACGAACGGGGGCAATTCAACGCCCTTGTCTTCCGCTTGCCCGGTGCTATAAATTGGGACTCACTCGTTTTCGAGGGGAAAATCATGTATAGATCAGCTGCGATATTGCTGTTGGCCGGACTCTTCTCCGGTACCGCGTCGGCCCTCGACGATGCCGTCACAGTCAGGCTCGAGGCGCAAAACAATTCGGGTCAAACCGGCACGGCAACCCTGCTTCCGCAAGGCAACAACACCAAGCTTGTCATAGAACTTTCCAATGCGCCCGCAGGTGTCGCACAGCCTGCCCACATCCATATGGGAAGTTGCGACAAGCTGGACAAGGCGCCGAAATGGCCGCTGGAAGCTGTGAAAAACGGAAGATCAGTCACCATCGTCCCCGTATCGATCGAAACCATCCTGAAAGACAGGACGGCGATCAATATTCACAAGAGCGCGACCGAGATCCAGGTTTACGTTTCCTGCGGGAACATCATTGCGGTGATGTAGGCGCGCGGCCGGTCTGGCTTGCGCTGGGCGGGAGAGGCGGAAAGCCCTTCCGCTGTCCGCTGCTCATCCCGTTTGGCGTCATCTACCGGCCCACAGCGAGGTTGTTGATTACCTTGTCCACAGCGAACAGGCACCAGGCGTCCTGCTCGGCCCGGTCTTTTTCCGTTTGAGTGGCCACCAATCCCTCCAGGGTGACGACGTAGTTGTCGGTGTGGATACGGATCTGCTCGGGATGGGGAATCATCGGGTCCATTTCCAGCACCAGCGACAGGGCATCGCTGACCTCGTCGTCGTTGTCCTGTTCCGGCGGCGACACTTCCAGCCCGTCCACCACGTCGCGACAGCCCGGTACCCACCATGCCAGCACCCCAGCCAGCCGTTTGTGCGAAAGGCTGATGGCCCAGCCATCCAGCGTCACCACTCCGTCCTTCACCGCGGCCAGGATGTCGCCACTGGCGTCTTCGCCACCGGCTTCCCGCAAAGTGATGGCCTGTCCCTTTTTCATCACGCGCAGCGTACAGTTATTCAACTCGCGCACATCAAGCAATAAGGCTTTGAGGCCATCCAGAATCTCGCCGTCGCCCTTGTACTCGGAGGGCACCACATGCAACCGGTCCACCACGCCGCGCACGCCGGGCGCCGCCCCCGCGATTTCCAGCACCCGTTTCTTTGCGGCCACGCTTTCCACCTCGCCTTCCACTACCAGGGCGTTGTCACCGGTCAAGTCGAGCTGGACAGGCCAGCGATGCAGGTTGATATGCGGTTCGCGTTCCAGCGCCGCCCATACCGTTTTGAGGATGGGACTTCCATTTTTCATGTCGGGATACCTCCCCGTTCAACATAGCATCCTCACGATTCGTCGCTCGATGTGCTTTTGGCGCTTCGCCTCGTCTCGTAGGTGTCCAGATCGATACCGGAACGGCCGGGCGCAAGGATGTTGTTCGGATCCAGGGCGCGCTTGATGGCGTGTTCCACGTCCCGTTTGACCGGGCCGTAGCTGCGTGCGACCCGCTCCTGGAAGCGGGTATTGACGCGGTATACGGCGTAGCCTTCCTTCTCGAACTCGTCCAGCAGCTCGCTGAAGCAGGCATCGGCACGCCTGGTCTCTTCCTCGCTGGTGCGGTCATAGAGGACGTCGATCACATGGTGCATGTCCCGCGGCCCGACAATGAATTCGGCCACATAGTCCAGGCCGTACTTGTGCAGGATGCGCTTGGCCAGCAGCGCCTGTTTTTTGCACTCGCTGCCGCGGGCCTCGCTGACCGGCGCGAACCACATGGAGCCGCCGCCTCCACGCCAGTTGTACAAGCCGAACTCCTGCAGGTTGGGCACGCCGGACATCAGTTCGGCACGGTACTTGAAGGGCTGCTTGTCGCCGGCCTCTTCCTGGGTGACGATGCGGCCCTTACCGTGCTTCCTGAATGCATCGGTGACGATCTTCCAGTTCACATCCACCTGTTCCTGCGTGCCATAGAGCGCGGCGTAGAGGTTCCAGGCGCCCATGCCGCTATCCTTCTGCATTTTCTCCAGGATGAGGTCGGGGGTGTGACCCGGCTCGGCGATATAGTCGCGGCGGCGCAGATGCGCGCTGCCCGCTTCCCACAGGATATTGGCGATCACCACCGCGTTGGGAATGATCTGGGCGATGCGCAGCGGGCGGAGAATGTCCACGATCTCGACGATATCCGCCTCGTTCTCGAAGATCACTTCGAACGGCTTGTACGCCGGCGGTCTGGGCATCAGCCAGAAGCCCATCTTGGTGGTGATGCCGTAGTTGGCCTGCGTGAACAGGCCATCCAGCGTCGGACCATAGCCCCACTTGAAGATCTGCCAGGTGTTGCTGCCTTTGACGCCGCCCATGCCGGTGCGGTAGATGTCGCCATTGGCCAGCACCACTTCCATGCCGCACTGCATCATGAAGTGTTCGCCGTAAGGGGTGTAGCCCACGCCGCGATCCATGGTGTTGCCCAGCGGACCCGCAATCGCCGAAGGGGCGGAGAAAGACAGCATCAGCGGCAGCTTGTTTTCTTCGATGTAGTCGTACAGCTGCTGGAAAGTCACCCCCGGCTCGACCAGTGCAGTGCACATGTCCGGGTCGATCTTGATGATCCGGTTCATCTTCTTCAGGTCGAGAATGACCTGTCCGCGCTGCACCGGGGCCGCCGTGCCGTAACCGAAGTTGCGCCCGGTGGAGATGGTCCAGATCGGAATCCGGTACTGATTGCAGATTTTCACGATGCCTTGCACCTGCTCGACCGTGGTGGCGGTCAGTACCGCCGAGGGTGCATGGGCGGCATTCTCCACCGACATCATGATTTTGTTGTAGGGAATCAGCTGCTCGGCCTTGAGCAGTACGTTCCCCTCCCCCAGCAGGGCGCGAAATTTTTCCACTGCCGCGTTGAATTTTTTCTGCGTCACGCCTCTGGGCAGTACGCCATTCATCTGTTCAGACATGGATCAGACTCCCTCAGACCTCGATCGAAAAGGAAACGAAACTGCCGCTGGGCAGCGTGCCCTGCACGGAAACCCGCGGCATCATGGTCGGGCGCGTGCCCAGCGTGGCAAGCAGATAGCCGACACCGGCTGCCCACTGCGCAGAACCCGCGCCGTTGCGGGCTGGCCCCGCCAGCTGCCGGGCCGGGGCCGCGCTGCCCTGGCGCTCCTCGTCCAGGGTGAAACCGGCGCCGCAGGCATGCAGATGGCGGCTGAGCTGCCGTGCGCAACCTTCGGCAAGATCGGTATTCAGCAGACGATGGCGGGTCGAACCGGCCTCGCCGGTGTGTTGCCCCAGCCAGTGGATGCGGGCGCCGGCGCTGCGTGCCAGATCCAGTACCAGCGTCGCCGCAGCATCGTCCAGCAGACCGATAACCCGCATCGGCCGACCCGCGCGCAACCGGTGCTCGAAATCCAGCATGAATCCCAGACCCCGGTCCGGCTGCTGCACCCGCAGCCGTGTACCGGCAGCAGCCCTGGCGCCCTGCAGAAAGGCCGCTTCAGCCGCGCCGCCGCCGACCAGTGCCAATGCCGGGCGGATACCGCTGTGCGAAGGGGTCACCCCCGCCAGCAACGGCATCGACCGGCTCAACACTACGCCAGCGGCACCGCCAAGTACCATGCTTTTGAGAACGAAACGACGATCGACAGTCATGGCGAGTGCCTCAAGGCTGAGCAGCCGGCGCCGGCAGGGTCGACAGGTACTCGACCAGCAGGGCGATGGATTCGTCATCGACGTAGGAGGCGGGGAAGGCCGGCATGGCATTGAAGCCGTTGCGCACGATCGCCTTGACATAGACCTCCGGCAGGCCGCGGCCTTCCAGCACCGGGCCGACGCCGACCTCGGCTTTGTGGCAATAACCACACAGCTTGTTGTACAGGTTCTGGCCACTACCCCACTGGCTTTCAGCCTGGGCGGTGGCACCCAGCCAGGCCAGTGGCAGAGCCACGCCCGCGGCGAACATCCGCTTCGCGATCGCACTACGCAAGAAAAACAGCATGGCATGCTCCTTTACATCGATCCGTGATGGCAAGGCGACGGGTGATGCCTTTCAACGATCGCCTCGTTCATTCAGCCGCAATGGCCGGCTCCCGGCTCAGAACGGATAAGCGCGCGGTGCGCTCTGCACCGTGATCCAATGGTCCGTGGTGAATTCTTCGATCGCCCAATCGCCATTGAAGCGGCCGATGCCCGAATTCTTCTCGCCACCGAAGGGCGCGTTGGCCTCGTCGTTGATGGGCATATCGTTGACGTGAGTCATGCCCGCGCGAAGGCGCTGGGCGAATTGCACGCCACGGGTGATGTCCCGCGTAAAGACCGCACTGGACAATCCGTACTCGCTGCGGTTGGCCAGCTCCAGCGCATGCTCGGCATCGCGGGCCGATTGAATGCCCACCAGCGGACCGAAAATCTCCTCCCTGGCGATGCCCATCTCCGCAGTGACGTCGCCGAACACATGCGGCGGCATGACATTGCCTTGCGGCTCGCCACCCAGCAGCACGCGCGCGCCTTCTTTTCTGGCCCTGGCGATCTTGTCCTTCAGGCCGGCCAGCTGCTGGCCGTTGATCACCGGCCCGATGACCGTTTCCGGTTTGCCCGGATCGCCGCAGGGCAACGCCCTGACCCGCTCGACGAAGCGTTGGGTGAACGCCTCCACCAGCGGTGCCTCCACGATGATGCGGTTGATCGCCATGCAGATCTGGCCCTGGTGCAGGAACTTGCCGACCACCGCGGCATCGACGGCTGCCTCGACGTCGGCATCGGCCAGCACCACGAACGGGCTGTTGCCGCCCAGTTCCAGGGCAACGTGTTTGAGATGCTCGCCACTGTTGGCAATACGGCCGATGTTGCGACCGACCACGGTAGATCCGGTGAACGACACGAAGGACGGAATGGGGTGTTCAACGAAGGCATCGCCGATTTCGGAACCGGCGCCGACCACCACGCTGAGCACGCCGGCAGGCAAGCCCGCCTCTTCGAACAGGCGCGCCAGCAGCAGGCCGCCGCTCACCGGGGTGTCGCTGGCCGGCTTGACGACCACGGCATTGCCCAGCGCCAGCGCCGGGGCGACCGAACGCGCGCTGAGGTGCAGCGGAAAATTCCACGGACTGATCACCCCGACCACACCCAGCGGCTGGCGATAGACGAAGCTTTCCTTGCCCGGCACGTCGGAAGGCAGAATGCGTCCGTGCATCCGCCCCGGCAGGCTCGCCGCCTCCTGGGTGATGGCCCGTGCCGAACCCCATTCTATTTCCGCCTTGATCCGGGTGCTGCCTGCCTCGCGGACCAGCCAGCCGGTGATTTCATCCTTGCGCGCATCGAAAAGGGCCACCGCCCGCTGCATGACATCGCCACGCGCAGTCGGACCCATGGCCGCCCATGCGGGCTGGGCGTCGTACGCGCCACGATAGGCCTCGTCCAGATCCTCGCGGCCGGCCATCGGCAGGCTCAGCAAGGTGTCTCCGGTGAAGGGGTCGGCAACATCCAGGGTGCGGCCCGAGGTGCCTTTGCGCCATCGACCGGCGATCGGCAGCAACTCGAGGTTCTGATAGGCGGCTGGGCTGCTCATGAACGTTCTCTCACTATGTATTCAAACTCAACACCTGACCGGACCCGTGTCCCTTGCTCAAGGCATGACGAAGAGTCCATCCGGTTCCGCGCCTTGAATTTGAGCATAGCCAGCCCCGCGAGCAATACCAGTTGTTCCGGATCCGCCCCGTGCAGTGCGCACGCAGGCGTTCAGGCCAGCTTGAGAACCGGCTTGACGGTCGCTCCGGACTTCGAGTCTTCGAAGGCCTGGTTGATCTCGCTGAAATCGTAGAACCTGATCAGCCGGTCGAAGGGGAATCGGCCCGCCTTGTAGAACTCGATCAACTGGGGAATGAATACCCGCGGCACCGAGTCGCCCTCGATCACGCCGATCATGCTCTTGCCTTCGGCCATCAGGTCGTTATGCACATCGATGCTCATTTCCGGGGTCACCCCGACGATCGCCGCCTGCCCCAACGGGCGCAGTGCATTCAGGCACTGACGCACGACCGGCGGCACCCCCGTGGTCTCCACGGCATAGTGCGTGCCGCCGTTGGCGTGGGCCTTGATCTCCTTGACCACGTCGGCATTCCTGCCATTCAGCGCATGCGTCGCACCCAGCTCGCGGGCCAGCTCCAGACGGTTGTCATGCACATCCACGGCAAAGATCTGCGGGCAGCCGGCGATTTTCGCCGCCATGATCGCGCTGAGCCCCACTGCGCCACAGCCGTACACGGCGATGGACGTGCCGAACGCGGGCTTGAGGCGGTTGAGCACCGTGCCGGCGCCGGTCTGGATGCCACACCCCAGCGGCCCGAGCAGCGCCAGATCCACCGCCTTGTCGACCTTGATCACGTTGCGCTCGTGGGCGATGGCGTACGTGCCAAAGGAGGATTGGCCGAAGAAAGTGTGCACATCGGCGTCGCCCTGGTGCAGACGGCAGGTGTGATCGTCCATGCGCCCGCCGAAATTCAGCTCATTGAAAGTCGCGCATACGGTCGGATGCCCGGTGAGGCAGTTTTCACATTGGCCGCAGTGTGCAAAGGACATCACCGCGTGGTCGCCTGGCACCAGGCGGGTGACGTTCTCGCCGACCTGCTCGATGATGCCGGCCCCCTCATGGCCCAGCACGATGGGGTAGGGCGATACGCCCAGGTCGCGCCCCACCGCATCGGTATGACAGACACCCGTGGCGACGATCCTGACCAGCACCTCGTTCGTCTTGGGTTCCGACAGGGACACTTCTTCGATGGAAAAAGGCTGGCCCTGGGCATGCGTGACCGCTGCGTGAATTTTCATGTCTGACTCCGTCGTGATGGGTTCAAGGACACTTCGTTTTTAGTTCATATCTGAATCCGCGTTCCCGCGATGAAAAATTTCTTTCGAGGCTCGTGGTAGTGCTGGGATGTTGGCCTTCTTGCAGATTTTGCCAAGCGCGACAGAAGCCGGCCATGCTTGCGAAACTGAATATCACTTATTTAACATAATATACATTATGTGCATATTATCGGGTCTTGATAAAGCCCCTAAGGGGCGTTCGCATTGCTCAAGTAGACTCGTCTGGCCACATCCCTGACCCTACTAGGTCATCATCAGACACAAATTATTTCGTCTTGTCAACATTCACGCCTGATCCTCTCAAAAATATTTTTTGTAAAACTGCCACTGAACCCGTGTGGACACCGCAAAAACTAGCGCTAATGGTGCGATGACCCAGAATGGGCTCATTGCAACCGGCAGGCAGAGATATAGCGTGATCCCGGATGCGAAGAACATCAGCTTCGCGAGGCGCCCAATTTTGTGCAGATCCGCCGATTCGCGTCCTGCGCACGCGCGGCGGATATAACGCTCGGTCAGGCCGTCTACGCCAGCCAAGACATACAACAGTAGAAACAAAGGGGTCGCAGCCAGTACGAAGCCAATCCTGATCCCGTAGACCTGAATCACGTTCATAGCCAGGTAGATTTCACGTGCATTGCGCGCAACGAACTGGCTGAGGTACATCCGGTCAACCTCGTTGACCGGATACCCGGAGAAATAGGCATAGGTGGCTTCATGGAGTGATGTCGCCTTGAAAAAAAACCAGTAAGTCCACTGCTGAGTCTGCTCGGTAAGCCTGGAAAGGCCTGTAGTGTGGCTTCCTGGCCGTACAAGCTCTTTGACGCGTGCGGTTTCCGACTGGAACAAAGCGTCGGCAGCTTGCACTGGATCCAGCCATTGATATTTGGCAAACAGGAAAGCCGCGGTGAGGGCGATCAGCCCAAGCATGACATATAGCAAGAGCGTCCCAAAAAGCCATTTCAATGGCCACAGAAAGGCGACTGCCACATTGCTGTCATAGAGACCGGAATTCCTAGAAGCCACTGCCCTTCCCTTCAACGACCAGATTTTCCGTCTCGGTGCCGTGCGTGTCGTATTTCTGACGCATGCTCGCGGCAATGTCTTCCAACGATGCAGGAATGGGGTGCGCTTCGTCGGGGTCGAACAGAGGGAGTCTGATTTTGTAGAGCTGGCCGCCTTCGATAAGCGCAAAAGCCTGCCCCTTGGGCAACTGCACCAGATCAGCAGGCGACAACATGGGGGCTTCCTGGGTGCTGATCCGATCTTCGTTCCGTGTGGTGAAAGACAACACCTCACGATCATCTGAACTGTCCGTGGCAGCACTGGCCTGAATCGAGGTGACCAGTTGCACATCAGGGAGCTGGTCGGTGAGAATTTCGGCGGTTTCCTTGTTCTTGACCCTTAGCATGATCAGGGTATTGAGGTTGCCGCCAATCTGGGATGCCTTCGCCTTGTTGCCAATGCGGGCCTCCACGTCGGCCCAGGTCTGGGTATAGACCGCAACTTGGAATCCCGCACCACCGGCCTTGTTCAGCAGCGGGATGAATTCGTCGCCGATCAGCTCGTTGAACTCGTCCGCATGGATGGAAAGTTTGCGCTTGGGGATGGCCGTGGACAGCCCGTAGCCCTGCTCGAACTTGTAGGTCTGACCGGCGATCGAGGTCAGGTCGGCGAACATGGCGTTGCCCACTGCGCCAGCCACTTCGTAATCAGAGAGCGAATCGAGCCCGACGTAGACCACCGCGCCGCGTTCGATGACGCTCATCCAGTCGAAGATCGGCCTTGGATCAGTCGGGTCGTCGTACTGAGGAGACAGTATCTGCGCGGTTTTGCCAGTGGTAAGTTTTTCCAGCAAGGGATAGAGACTGGACACCAGTTTCTCGAAATAGCTGCGGTCGTTCGACAGGATGGAAGCCAGGCCGTCCGCTATCGGGTCATGCAGATTATTCTCGCGGACGAACAGCAGGATTTTCATGGCATCCATCGTCCGCCCGGATTTCATTGCCTGCTGAATCTGGGTCTTATCCATCTCGATGGCATCAACCGCCTCATTCCAGCCGGGCTGTTCCCGGTCAAGCCAGAAGCGTAAGTATTCCAGCGCCAAGGCATCGATATTGACCGCATCCTCATAAATCATGCGGTAATCCGGACGGTAACCGAGGGTGGTGCGCGCGCGTGCGATCACGTTCACGAAGCGCCAGACAAATTCCTTGAACGCGGCAGACTGTCCTTCGCCCGGGAGCTGACCAGCGATACGGGTGCTGACCTCGGTGGTTCGGGCAAAGTTTCCGATCGGGTTGTAACGTGCGGACTGGTCAGGGTAGCCCAAATGAAACATGAAGAACTCGCGCCCGGCCATGGCCGCCTCGATGTAGCAGCGGGTCATCAGGCCGGCATCGCCCTTGGGATCGAATACGATTACCACGTCGCCTCGTCGAATGTCCTGTGTGATGAGCACCTCGGCGAGGCGTGATTTGCCGACCCGTGTGGTGCCCAGCACGACCATGTGGCCGGGCCGCTCGACCAGATCCATGCTGATTTCCGTTTCGTCCGGCTCCAGGCCGTGAATAATCGGATCGCCGCCGACAGGCGGCAATGGCGTAACCGGATTCCACCATGCTTCCTTCCTGGTCTGCCGCGCCATCCAGCCCGAGGCGCCGCCGCGCCCTTCGTGGCGGAATTCAAAGCGACGCGCCCAGGTATACAGACCGGATTGAGTGATGTAACGACGGTTCTTGGGATCGCGCGCCAGCGCCAGGCGCTGGGTATGGCGCTGATCCCACTTGAACCCAAGGCCGAGGAAAAGTCGGCTTTTCGATACGGGAATTTCGCTGGTAGGAATGACGTACTTAGGCAGCCTAGTAAGGTTGCGCTGAAATCGGGATACCCGAATACCCTGTCTCAGTCGCACGCCGGCGTACAGGACCATGCCGGCAGCGGCTGTCACGATCAGCTCCTTTGGCAGGAAAAACCACTCGTGAGCGCTCATCAGGAGAATGGCACCGGATAACGAAGCAAAGGCCGGCACGTATTCGACAGCGGGCCTGAATAGATTTTCGATGGGATAGCTCATGTCAGACGTGTTCGATGGGTTTGTCGAACCTGACAATGCAGGGATTATTCGGCGGAAGTGGATTCACGAATCGAACAGGATCCAGTATGACCACGCCAGAGATCAGTTTCTTGCCGTCGCCATCGGCGCCGATCACCATGTAACGTTGGATGTTGCTCTTCTTCTCTCCGGTAACCAGATTCCAGCCAGCATTGGTAACCTGGCGCTGGATGCCGGTCCCCAGCTTGCTCCCCGCTCGATCCGATGGCGTGCCATCGCCCTCCTCCCCGAACAGTTCGGCGAACTTGCGAAAAATCACTGGGGAAACCAGCATCATCCCTTCGTCAACGAAGTGAATCATGGCGTTCGCGCGGTTGTACGACATGCTGCCGTCCGAGAGGCCCTCCTGAATCCAGCGCATGAACCGCATGGCTGCACCAGAGGGTTCCTTCTTTTTCGAGCCGGGTTTAGGCCTGGCCGCTGTCTGCCCTGCCGGCGCAACAGGCCTCAATGCTTCTGCAGTAGGGGGCTTGGGTTTCGGTGAATGTTTGATCGCGGTGTCATCTTCATCGAGAAAGCCTGCTTCCTCAATCGCGCCCTTCTGTTCAGATAGAGCGGCCTGTGCCGGCGGGCGAATGGGAGGGAGAGCCGTGCTGGCACGCCTTGGCTGCTCTTCGATGTTGGGCGAGGAGGTTGGATCGGGCTGCAGTATGACGAGCGACAGCTGGTTGGCCGGATCATCCAATGGGTTGGTGGCTGGCTCAACGCCAGAATCACCCATGGAACCAATATACGGATCGGATTCCAAATCGAGCGGCTGGATGTATGAGGCATCCTCTTTACCGGCAATGATCTTGCCTCTCATGATTTCCGGGTAAAGAACCGGGGACTGGAACAGTTTGTCGAGTGAGAAGCACAGCACGGTCAGCTTTTGTTCCCACCCTTCATCGAGACTGACCATGACCTGCCACACCGCACGGTTCTCACTGGTGGGGATCAAGGCACCGTACTCTTGCCAGGTATCAAAAAGGCGATCGTTCTTATCCTTGCCAGGTATGCCCTCCCCGCTTTCGCGTTCAGTCAGGAACTGGCGTACCTCGTCGGCCAGCCGCTTGGAAACAAACCAGATTTTTCCATCGTAAACCCAGCCATGGGAGCCCGCCCTATTCAGGCTCAGTCGCCCCTCTTCTAGCATCAGGCGCAAGGCTTGCATCAGACGCTCGATCAGAGGTAGAGGGTCGGCCGGGAATCATGAAAAATCCCCCATTTTTTCTCTAAGCCGCTGAT
>ERZ761609.1315-NODE-1315-length-22588-cov-57.940576_pt1 | contig 22588 bp, 22 predicted proteins | sample MGYA00511163_ERZ761609 | MGnify/ENA primary metagenome ERZ761609 (study PRJEB28899, sample SAMN02445070) | bioreactor sludge metagenome | biome: EBPR sludge | place: Australia: Brisbane, Thorneside Wastewater Treatment Plant | collected 2011-12-16 ... | reverse complement strand
TCCCTACACGACGCTCTTCCGATCTGCGCTGGGGGACACGGCGGGGTTGGGGGCGGCGCTGGGGTTGAATTCGGCGTTTTTCCTGGCGGCGGCGGGGCTGGTGTTTCTGTTGCCGGAGACGCGAGGGCGTGGCCTGGAGGCGGTGGAGGGGGATTGAGGGGGTTGCGCTTGGGGGCGGGTTCGCGATAGATGTGAACGCTACAAATCCGACGGCTGGGGAGGTTGTATGCGTGGATGGATGGCGGTTTTTGTGACGATGATGGCGGCGGTTCCGGTGTTTGGTCAGACGGCGGAGGGTTGGGCGAATCCCCTGAAGACGGCGATGAAGGCAGGCAAGCCGGTGGTAGGGATGACGGTGACGGTGCCGAGCGCGGACGTGGCGGTGACGGCGGCGGCGGCGGGTTTCGACTTTCTCTGGATTGAGATGGAGCACTCGGGGATCACGCTGGAATCGGCGCGGAACATCATCCTGGCGACGCGAGGGACGCCGACGGTGCCGCTGATCCGGGTGCCGGTGAACGAGTACTGGACGGCGAAGCGGGCGCTGGACATCGGGGCACTGGGGGTAATCTTTCCGTTCACCTCGACGCCGGAACTGGCGCGGCAGGCGGTGGACGCCTGCAAGTACCCGCCGGTAGGCAAGCGGGGGGCGGCGGCGGGACTGGCGACGCTGCGGTGGCCGGTGCCGGGTGGCTACGCCGACTTCGCGGACAACAATGTGATGGTGATCATCATCATCGAGCAGAAGGAGGCGGTGGAGCGGATCGACGAAATACTGGCGGTGCCTGGGATTGACGTGGTTTTCATTGGTCCTAATGATTTGTCGTATTCGTACGGCGACCGGGGACGGCAGACGCCGCGGGTGGAAGCGGCGATTGCGAAGGTGGTGGAGGCGGCGAAGAAGCGGGGGATCCCGGCGGGACGGACGGGGTCGGCGGGAGCACTACCGGGGTTGATCAAGCAGGGCTTCGTGTTTTTCCAGGGACCGAGCGAGTTGTCACTGTTGCGCGGTGGAGCGGATCCGCTGATCAAGGCGGCGGGGAAGACGGCGCCGGATCCGGCAGCGCGGCCATTGTATTAGAGAGGAGATTGAAGGATGAAACGAACGATCGGGCTATTGATTCTGGCGGCGTCGCTGCTGCCGGGACAGATGAAGAAGGCGGTGATCCTGCCGAACGCGATTCACGGGACGGCGGTGACGGAGGCGGAGTTGGCGGAGTTCCGGAAGTCGGCGCCGGGATTGCGGATCGTGATGGCGACGCCGGCGACGATGGAGGCGGAGTGCGCGGACGCGCACGCGATCATCGGGGCGGCGCCACTGAAGGTGATCCTGGCGGCGAAGAACCTGGAGTGGCTGCAGGTACCGTCGGCGGGGGTGGAGCAGTACATGACGCCGGAGTTCAAGGCCACGAAGTTCAAGTTCACGAACGGGAAGATCGTGCAGGGGCCGGAGATCGCGGATCACGCGATGGCGCTGCTGCTGGCGCAGACGCGGGGGTTGACGCGGTACATGCGGCAGCGGGAGTGGAGCGGTCGGACGGGGGTGCCGCTACTGGAATTGCGGGGGAAGAAGGCGGTGGTGATCGGGGCGGGCGGCATCGGGACGCAGATCGCGATCCGGGCGAACGCGTTCGGAATGACGGTGACGGGAGTGGACGTGGAGGACAAGCCGTTGCAGCCGTACTTTGAGCGGGTGGTGCGGGTGGAGAGGCTGGATCAGGTGCTGCCGGAAGCGGATGTGGTGTTCATGGCGGCGCCGCACACGCCGGCGAGCGAGGGGATGGTGGGGGCGAAGCAGTTTGACCTGATGAAGAAGTCGGCGTACTTCATTGCGGTTTCGCGAGGGAAAACGTACGACAACGCGGCGCTGGCGAAGGCGCTGACGGAGGGAAGGCTGGCGGGGGCGGGGTTGGACGTGACGGCGGTGGAGCCACTGCCGGCGGACAGTCCGCTGTGGAAGATGGATCAGGTGGTGATCACGCCGCACATCGCGGGGCGGAGCGACGGGGAGCGGGCGCGGTATATCGACCTGTATCTGGAGAACCTGTGGCGGTTCGCGAACGGGAAGTCGCTGCGGAACGAGGTGGACCGGCAGAAGGGCTACTGATCCGGCCAGCGGTAAGCGGCCCGGCTGTTGTCGTGGAAGTATTTCCTGGCGGCGGCCGGGCTTTTTTGTTGGAAGAAGGATTGGGCGCGGGCGAGGTTTTGGGCGTAGGGGCCCTGGCGGAGGCTGACGGGCCAATTGGAGCCGTAGAGGAGGCGGTCTTCGGAGAAGTTTTCGAAAACGCGTTGAGCGGACTCGCTCCATCTGGGTTCGTTCCAGAAATTTGAGAGTTTGGCGTAGACGTTGGGGCGGTCTTTGAGGGGGTGGAGGGGGGTGTCTTTCTCGAAGGGGAGGTGGTCGAGGACGAGGCGGAGGGAGGGGATGGCGTCGTGGAGGCGGGCTGCGGATTCGATGAGAGGGGGGCCGCCAAGGAGGTCGAGGGCGAGGTTGGCGGCGGCAAGGCGGCGGAGATGGTCGAGGAAGACGGGGTTTCTGAGGTTCTGGTTGAGGGTCTGAACGTTGATGCGGATGCCGAGAAAGAGGGGGTTGGACTGGAAGCGGGCCAGTTGCTGGGGGAAGGCGGGTAGTCCGGGCTGGAGGCGGCCGACGAGGCCGCGGATCAGGGGGTGACGGCGGGCGAGGTCGAGGATCCAGGAGTTGTCGTCGAGCCAGGAGGAGGCTTCGACGACGATGGCGGAGGAGACGCCGAGGGGATGGGCGAGGGTCTGAAATTCGGGGGGGAGGACGGGGCGATGGAGGAGGGAGTCGGAGGCCGGGGGCCAGGGGACGCCCTGGGGGCGGGAGGGGTCGTAGAAGTGGACGTGGGTATCGAGGATGGGGGTGGCAGGAGGGGCGGCAAGGGCGAGCAGGAGGGTTCGTCGGGCGAGCATGGTTGAAGATAATTATGTCTCTTGTGGGTAGAGATGTGATATGGAAGGAACGAGGGTGAAGGGAAGGAGCGTCCGATGCAGGACAAGGCGCATATTCCGGTCACCGTGATGGAAGCCGAGACGGTGATTCAATTCATTTCGTCGGCGGCACTGGCGAAGGCATTGGGGGAAGCGGCGAGTGTGGAGCCGCAGAAGCTGTTTATCTGGATCACTGGGATGGAGGTGGATCTGTCTTCCGCGGCGGCGCTGCGGACGCGGCACGAGACGTACACGCGGGGATTTCTGCGGATGTGGCACCAGCGGCTGGCGGGGCAGAACGCGGCGAAGAACGTGAAGGAGTTGCTGGACAAGCTGGAGCGCGAGAGATGGCGGGATCTGGGCCGGGTGGAGGCGGCGTTTGGGGCGGGCCATTACATCAACAGCGCGCAGGACCGTCTGATGCGGAGCAGCATCAGGGCGATGAGCCGGTTAAAGGTGCGTGAGTTGCTGTCGATGGAGTCGATGCGGCTACTGGAAGGGGGAGGGGCAGTGCTGGGGTTGGGGGGGCTGGCCGTGCCGGTGGCGAAGACGGGCAAAGGGGGAGCGGAGACGGAGTTTTCGGAAGAGGCGGTTCTGTCGCTGGTGGAGGAGTGGGATTCGACGCCGCACGCGAAGGTACTGGGCATCTCGACGGAGACGCAGCGCTTTGGGATGCATGACGACAGTGATCAGCGGCCATCTCCAAAGCTGGACAAGATGCAGCCGGCCTTGCAGCAGATTGCGGAGAACCGGCCGCTGCACTCGAAGCTGATGAGGGAGTGTCACGAGGAGATCGAGCAGATCTCGCGCGTTCAGAAGCGACTGGCGGACGCGCCCCGGCGGATCGAAGCGCAGAAGCGGCCCGTTGGCGCTTCGGTGAAGAAGGGGGCAGGGCGAGGGGGGCCGGCGCAGGCGCGGGATGAGGCGAAGAAGAAGGCGGCGTTGCAGATGTTGAAGCAGAGTTCGCGGCGGGTGCCGATTGTGTTCGTGGCGCCAGAGATTGCCGGGGCGTTGCGGGCGTATGCGGAGGAGTGGAATCCGGGACGTTGAGGGGGGGAATGGCTGGTAATGGACGGGGGTGTCTGGTATATAGGGAGAATCGGAGGTCAATCTCTCATGACAAGAAGGGCAATCACAATCCCGATGACGATGATCGGGTTGAAGCCGACTGTGGATTTTCTGTGCTCCTGCGCACTGGCGCGGGCGCTGGCGGAGACGGTGAAGGTGGAGTGGAAGACGTACAACGACAGCACGGCGCTGAATGTGATGTACGCGCTGCTGCCGTGGAAGGAGAAGCCGGGGTACGCGGAATTCTCGATGAGTTCGCGGAAGCAGGTGGAGGAGCGGTATTCGCGGCTGGCGGAGATTGTGACGATGAACTGGCTGGCGACGCTGCCGAAGGGTCCGCGGGATATGGCGGATTACATGAGCAAGCTCGAGCGGATGCGGGCGCGGGACCGGGAGAACATTCAGGCGGCGGCGCGAGACGTGCAGCAGATCAACAAGGAGGTGGTGGCGGACCTGAACACGACGATGCGGGTGCTGGAAGGGATCAAGCTGGTATCGACGATCGCGGTGGCGGGGATTGGAGCGGGGGCTGCGCTGGCTGGAGGAGTGGCGCTGGGAGGGATATCGCTGGGGGCGAGCGCGGGTTGGTTTGGGGCGGTGAACACGGGTTACAGCATTGCGACGTCGCTGGCGAAGACATGGGATGACGTGCCGAAGGCGAAGGTGGTGGGGGTCAGCAAAGAGCTGGGCAAGTGGGGTGGAGGACAGGCGGGGGAGGCGTTGGGGAACCGGATTATCGCGAAGGGGGCGGAAAAGATCGGGTTGCAGGAGAAGTTGCTGGGGGAGGCGTCACGGAAGATCGATCAGTATGGGCGAATCGCGGAGAACACGATCTCGCAGAGATTGGCCGGACACGCGCGGGCGAAGGGGTATACGGCGGCGGCGAGTCAGCGGACGGCGCGAGAGGGATTGGAGGCGGCGCAGACGGAAGGGGCGAAGCGGGCGGTCGTGGGTGGAGCGGTAAAGACGGCAACGGTGGTGGTGTTCGCGGCGTGGGACATCATCGACGGGTTGTGCGATTTCAAGGAAACGTGGGACGACACACGGTAGCCCGGAAGGGGCGGGAGTCGATATGATGATGCTGCCATGAAACGCATCGCATTGCTGACTCTTGCTGTACTGCCGCTGCTGGCGGCCGGACCTGAATGGAAGCCCATGTTTGACGGGAAAACGTTGAACGGGTGGACCGTGTGTAACGGGAAGGCGCCGTACACGGTGGAAGGCAACATGATCGTGGGGGCGACGGTGGAAGGGTCGCCGAATTCGTTCTTGTGTACGGATCGCGAGTACGGCGATTTTGTGCTGGAGTTCGAAACGAAGACGACGGCGCCGTTGAATTCGGGGGTCCAGATCCGGTCGCACCGGTATCCACAAGATGCGACGGGGCGGATCTTCAACGGCAAGGAGATGGTGGAGCGGAAGTTTCCGGCGGGCCGGGTTTACGGGTATCAAATCGAGGTTTCGGACGATGACCGGGGCGTGTCCGGGGGGGTGTATGACGAGGCGCGACGGGGGTGGATTTCGCGTCCGGAGCCTGGATCGAAGGGGGCGCGGGCGTACAAGAACGGGGACTGGAATCACTACCGGATCGAGGCGTACGGGGACCGGATCCGGGTATGGGTGAACGGGATTCAGACGACGGACCTGCGGGATCCGATGGATCAGAGCGGATTTATCGGATTGCAGGTGCATTCGTTCAAGGGTCCGCATCCGACGAAGGTGTACTGGCGGAATGTGAGGATTCAGGATCTGGGCAAGCATGTCTGGACGCGGATCTGGGATGGCAAGACGCTGAACGGGTGGCGGCATCAGGGAGGCGGCGTGTTCACGGTGGAGAACGGAGCGATCGTTGGGCGGACCAAGGACGGAGACGAGAGGGCGGGTTACGTAGTGAGCGAGGCGGCGTGGTCGGATATGACGCTGCGGATGAAGTTCCGGATTCCGAAGGGCAATTCGGGCGTGTTTGTGCGCACGGATCCGTCGAATATGGCGTCGTACGAGGTGGAAGTGGATTCGATCCGGCGGACGGGAGGCTTCTGGGAGACGGGACCGGGCGGCCGGACCTGGGTGACGGGTCCGGAGGATAATGCAGCGGTCAACAAGGAGGGGTGGAGCGAGTTAACCGCGGCGCTGTACGGGCATTCAATCACGTTTCATGTGAACGGACACCAGACGATGCACCTGCCGTATGATTCGATCGGCCGGACCTACGGAGTGATCGGGTTGCAGGCGCATGGAGCCAAGAACCCGACCGAAGTGTGGTTCAAGGACATCGAAATTCTGGTTCCGGAGAAGTAGAAGAGACGCAATTATTCGAGTTCAAGGGCTCCCAAAGCCTGTTCCATGGACCAGGCGAGGGGGCCCGCGTCGGCTTTGGTGGGCTTCAGGACGAACTCGGGGCCCTCGGGGGACATGCCCTCGAGGAAGGGGCGGAAGAGAAAGGCATCCGGGGGGCAATCGAACTTGGGGGTATAGAGGAGGGCTTGGGCACAGTCCGCGGCACAGAGGTCGCTGATGACCTCGATGATTTCGGATGGGGTTCCGTGCGTCACGCTTTTTATGATTCTCTCCAGAGGGCCAGAGTTGCATATCTTATCGGCACTTGTGGGGTCTGGCAAGAGGGGAAATCTGGATGGCCTCGCGTTGATTCTTGCAAACCGTTGAAAACGCATCTGTTATTGGCTTGTAGGCGAGGGGAGCCTGCGGAAGTCAGGGTATGTAACAAATCAGGGCGGAGGTAAGTATGATGGACTGGTGCAAGGCAAAACGGATCCGCGGCAGCGATTGAACTATCGCCGGGTGACGATTGACCGGAGTCCGGCGCAGGAGCCTGGGGTGGAGTTTGAGGTGATTCCGTCGCTGGTGGAGGGTGTTCCGGGACGCCGGGAGTGGGAGTCGGGGAGGCGGCCGGGACTGGAAGCGGCATGGACGAAGATCCTGGGTCGGTTGGGTCCGGCGGAAGGGGACATGCAGTGGTTCCACAATGTGATGGAGCCGCGGGTGCAGAGCCAGGACCGGCTGGTGAGCTATGACCGGCTAACGCTGGAGCTGCCGCTGGAAACGGATTTCTATCAGCCGGCGTTGTTGTTGTTGCCGCGGAGTGCGCCGCCGTGGCCTGGGGTGGTGGCCTGGGTGTCGTCGACGCCGGACTGGCGGACGCCGGAGTATTGGTGGGGCAGCTGGCTGGCGTCAAGGGGATTCGCGGTTTTGTGCTCGTGGTCGCATATCCGGCGGTACCGCGGGCCGGTGTACACGCCGCTGGAGGCGACGAAGGCAGTGTATGCGCGATTCGGGCGGTGGTCAGGGATGAGCCGGATGGTGTGGGATGTGCGGCAACATGCGCGGTTTCTCGGGGAGTGGCCCGGGGTGGACGAGAGCCGGATCGGGTTCATCGGGATGTCGCTGTCAGCGAAGACGGCGGTGTACGCGGCCGCGTTTGCGCCGGAACTGGCCGCGGTGGTTTCGATTGACGCGGGTTTGCCCTTAAACGGCGCGACGAACTACTTTGCACCTTGGTATCTGGACTGGACGACGAAGCACCCGGACATTGAGACGCCCGAGCAGACGGTATTGTCGCTGCTGAAGGGGAAGCGGACGAGGCCGGGTTTTGAGCACGACCATCACGAGGTGCTGGCGCTGGCGGCGCCAAGGCCGTTTCTGCTGATCGGCAGTTCAACGGAGGAGCTGAGCGGCTGGGACCGGGATGATTTGAGTTCGTGGGCGTATATCAACCGGGCGGCGGAGGTCTACAGGCTCTACGGGGCGGAGAGCAATCTGGCGTATCAGCCGACGAACGACGGGCACACGGCGAACGGGCCGGAGATTACTCCGGCATGGCAGCAGTTTCTGGTGGAGCGGCTGGGCAGTTAGGGACGAGGGGCGCCACGGCCACGGGGATTGCGGGCGGAATCGGGTGAATGGATGCTGCCGTAGCGGCTGTACGGATTGTTAATCGAGGTGGGGGAGGAGCGGCTGCCATACCGGCCGTGGGGGTTGGCGATGGAATCGGGGTCATTGGGGTTGGCGTTGAGGTTGCCGAGGAAGGTGTTCCTGCCATCGCTGCTGTAGAGGCGCGGACTCTGTGCGAAGACGGAGCAGGCGAAGGCGAGGACGAAAAGGGAGAGGGCGAGGGGACGGGACATTCGAAGGACCTCGCCTGAAGGACGTCTAGACGGGAGTTTGGGTTGCGGGAAGAAGGATGGAGAAGCGGGCGCCAGAGCGGGTGGAACGGTTGGCGGCGCGGATGGCGCCGCCGTGTCGGCGGACGATCGTATCAACGATATGCAGACCGAGGCCGGGGTGTTGGCGGCGGGTGGAGAAGTTGGGTTCGAAGATGCGCGGCAAGATCTCTGCGGAAATGCCCGGGCCTTCGTCGGCGACGTGGATTTCGTGGCCACCGGATTGGGAGAGGGCGTGAACCGTGATGACGCCGCCGGCTGGCATTGCCTGGGCGGCGTTGAGGAAGAGGTTCATGAAGACGCGCTCCCATTCGGAGCCTGGACCGCGCAGGTGGAGGCCGGGATCGAACTGGCGGAGGACGCAGACTTCGGGACGGCCAAGGAGTCCGGTCAGGTCGCGGACAAAGTCAGCGGCGCGATCAACGACGACAGCGAGGTCAATGGGGGCGAGGTGCTGATCGGCGAGGCCGTCGACGAGGCGGCGGCCGCGTTCGACGCTGCGGGCGATGGCCGCGGCGAGAGGTTGAGATTGTTCTTCGTCGCTGAGGAGTTCAGCAGCCTCGGCGATGGTTTCGAAGACGTTGTTGAGGTCGTGCGCGAGTCCGGCCAGATCCGGACTCTCTTCATTGGGCCGCCACATGAAGGCCTCCTGGGGGCTCATCCGCGAACCTGGGCCAGTGTATCCCAAAACTCGGGGAAAGACACGGATGCGGCTTCCGCGTTCCGGATGGAGACGGGGCCGGAGGCGCGCAGGGCGGCGACGGCGCAGGCCATGGCGATGCGGTGGTCTCCGTGAGAGTCGACTTCGGCGGCGTGGAGTTGCTGTTGTCCGGCGATGCGGAAGCCGTCGGGAAACGTTTCGACCTGGGCGCCGAGGAGGCAGAGATTGGCGGCGGTGGTTTCGATGCGGTCGGTTTCCTTGATACGGAGTTCGGCGGCGTCCTTCACGAGGAGGCCCTGCTCACTGCACGCGCCGAGGACGGAGAGGACAGGGATTTCGTCGATGAGGGCGGCGGCCCATTTGCCTTCGATGACGCCTCCTTTGAGCTGAGAACCCCGGACGAGAAGGTCTCCGACGGGTTCGCCGTTGCGCATGGCGATGTCGAGGATCCGGACTTCGACGCCCATGGAGACAAGGAAGTCGATGAGAGTGGCACGGGTGGGATTGAGACCGACGCCATGGAGGATGACGCTGGAGCCGGGGACGATGGCGGCAGCGACGAGAAAGAAGGCAGCGGAGGAGAGATCGCCGGGGACGGCAAGTTCGCGGGGTTGGAGGCGGGGGCGGCCGTGGATGGAGACGAAACCGGGGCCGCGTTCGAGGGTGGCGCCGAATTCGCGGAGGGCGACTTCAGTGTGGTCGCGGGTGGGGGCCGGTTCGCGGACGGTGGTGACGCCGTCGGCGAAGAGTCCAGCGAAGAGGACGCAGCTTTTCACCTGGGCGCTGGCGACGGGCATTGCATACTCGATGGGGCGGAGAGTGCCACCGGTAATTTCAATGGGGGGGAATTTGCCGTCGCGGGCGACGAGGGTGGCGCCCATTTGGGCGAGGGGGGTCATGATGCGCTGCATGGGGCGCTGGGAAAGGGACTCGTCGCCGACGAGGCGGGAGGTGAAGGGCTGGCCGGCGAGGAACCCGGACAGCATGCGGATGGTGGAACCGGAGTTGCCTGCGTCGAGGTCGGCGGCGGGGGCGGACCAGTCGAGGCCGCGGCCCTCAATGGTGACGTCGCGCCCCTCGATGGTGACGCTGGCGCCGAGGGCTTCGATGCAGCGGAGGGTGGAGTGGCAGTCAGCGCCGGAGGAGTAGTTGGCGATTTTGGAGATGCCGGGGGCCGCGGCGGCAAGCATGGCATAGCGGTGGGAGATGGATTTATCGCCGGGAAGGCGGACGGAGCCATCGAGGGGCCCGGTGGCGGGGGTGACGGTCTGTTGCATGAAGGGTCCTTGGTTACTCGATTCGATAGGGGCCGGGGCGGTTGAGCCGGATGGAGCGGCCGGATCTGGTTTTGGCTTCGAGGCGGATTTCGACGAGGCGAGGCTGAAAGGGGGTCTCGAAGGAGAATTCGGATTCGGCGCCGGGTTCGAGAGTCTCGTCGTCGAGGGTGCCTTCGCGGGTCTCGAGCGGAGCGCGGCCGGGGGCGAGGAAGTGAACGATGAGAGTGATGTCCTCGGCCCGGCGCTGGCCGACATTCCTGAGGCGGCCGTCGATCTGGATAATGTCGACATTGCGGCGGACATCGATTTCGACAACGGTCAACTCGGCGGGCCTCCGGCGCTCCTGCGCAGGCGCAAGGAGGGGCAGAAGGAGAACGCAGAGGAAAGCCACCCGGGTCCACATAGGTTTCAGTTTAGCGGACGCGCGGGTTGCATCTGTCCCCATGGGGGCCGGAGAATGAAACGAATTCCCATGAGACGCAGAGACCTGCTTGCTTCGACGGCCGCGTTCCCCGCGGCGCTTTCCGCTCAAAGTGGGGGGGCAAGTCCAAAGAACCTTGTGATCTCCTCCGCCAACGGGCTGAAGTGCTGCGAAGTGGCGATGGGGATCCTGAAAGAGGGGGGGGACACGCTGGATGCGGTGATCGCGGGGGTGAACCTGAACGAGGAGGATCCGGGGGACAATTCGGTGGGTTACGGGGGGTTGCCGAACGAGCGAGGGGAGGTGGAATTGGACGCGAGCGTGATGCACGGACCGACGCGAAGGGCGGGATCAGTGGCGGGGTTGAAAAACATCCGGTATCCGTCGCGGGTGGCGAAGGTGGTGATGGAGCAGACGGACCACATTATGCTGGCGGGGCAGGGGGCGCTGGATTTTGCGAAGGCGTGGGGGTTTCCGGAAGAGAATCTGCTGACGGAGAAGTCGCGGATGGCGTGGATGGCATGGATGCAGTCGCGGCGGGACGGGAACGGGTCGAATGCATGGGCGCCGGGGATTGATGCGCCGGGTTATGAGCCGCAGGCGCTCTTGCGAAGACAGTTTCCACGGGCGACGGAAGAGGCGATTGCCTGGGCGCTGGACGTAGTGAAGAACCCGCCGACGGGGACGATCAACTGTCTGTCGCTGAATGCGAAAGGGGAAATGTCGGGAGTGACGACAACGTCGGGGCTGGCGTGGAAGATCCCTGGGCGGATAGGCGATTCGCCCATTATCGGGGCGGGGCTGTATGTGGATCAGGATGTGGGCGCGGCGGGATCGACGGGGCGCGGGGAGGAGAATATCCGGGTGGCGGGCGCGCACACGATCGTGGAAAATCTGCGGCGGGGCATGAGCCCGAAAGAAGCTGGGCTGGACTGCCTGAAGCGGATTGCCCGGAATTTCAATGGAGACGAAAGGAAATTGAACCTGTTCGACATCAATTTCTATGTGATGCGCAAGGATGGTGCGTACGCGGGGGTGGCGCTATGGAGCGGGCGGGCGCGGCGGGGAGGCTACTGGGCGGCGCCACAGTTCGCGGTGAATGACGGGGGAGCATCACGGCTGGAAGCCTGCACGTGGTTGCTGGAGCGGAAGCGGCAGGGCAATTGAACGTTCCGGACAGACAAATGAGGTTTGGTCGGGGCGGCAGGATTTGAACCTGCGACCCCCTGCGCCCAAGGCAGGTGCGCTACCAGACTGCGCTACGCCCCGACTCCTCTTCAGTATAGCCGCACCCGGACCGGGGGGTCTGGCAATTGCCGGCGAATTGGGGCATGATGGGGGTGCTGGTCTGCCCCGGCCCCTGTCACGAGGAGTCTGTCCCGCCCGCGCGGGAGTTCATGGAGGCAGCATGCGCTCAATCATCTCGACAATCGGTTTTCTGGCGGTTCTCGGTGTTCTCACACCCGCTCAAGCGATCATTCAATGTCAGCTGACAGGCGTGCCGGTGCCGATGAGGGGCTACGGCCTGGCGGAACAGGCGGGCGACATCGTCCTCCGCTGCGCCGGCGGTACGCCCTTTGCCCCCATTGAGGGGACCCTGCAGGTTGCGGTCAGTAGTATCCTTGCGAACCAGGCTGATGGCGTGTTTCTGAATGAGGTGATGCTGGCACTGGATGTCGCTGGCGCCTGGCACCCTATTCCGGGCGTGCGCGCCCGCAGGCTGGGAGCGAACTCGCTCGCACTCGAGGAGATCCATGTCGCTTTCGACCCGGCAGGCACAGTCGGGCTGCGGGTTTCGGGGATCCGGGTGGAGAGCGGAACCGACGTCATGGCGCTGGTCAGCGCATTCGGCAATCCCCAACTGCCGGTACCCTTTGCGACCGTCATTGTGGGCCGCTCCACCGGCCTGGGGCTTGGGGCCGCGAGTACGGCGACGATTCCACGAGCGGCGCCCCGACTTCCGGATGATATTGATTTTGAGGGTCTTCTAGCCGCAGGCATCCCCTTTGTCACGACGCGCATTACCGAGACGGGTCCGGCAGTGCTCAGGCCGAAGGGCACGCAGCACGAGAGCGCGACGCGCGTCGTCGTGACATTCGCGGGAGTCCCGAAGGACGGCCGGGTGCTGGTACCTCGAGGGGTTGCGGGCTCGAATGCGATTCAGGCCACGTCGGGAGGGAATCTTGGAATTCCAGCGGCCCCCGGACTCCATCTGCCACAACCGTCTCCTTCGCTGATGCTCGGGCTGGTCAGCGGTGCGGACCCGAACGGTCTGGGCGGCGTTCCTGCCTTTGAATTGATACCCGGGATGAATCTGCTCGGCCCGGTGGCGACTTCCGATGAGCGGGACGGCCTGCACTATGCCGTTTACGAAGTGCTCGATGCGAATAATGCGGGGCTGGAAACGGCCCAGTTTCCCGCCTGGATCGTCATGCCCACGGACTGGCGCGAGGGCGGCCCGGTGATCCGGTCGTCGGTGAGCCTTGGGCCGGTTTCCGAGGTCCGTGGGGCTTCCGAGTCTGCTCCGGTACCCCGGTTTGCCGCCAATATGGCGATCAACGACTGCCCTCTGCTGAACGACTGTGCGGCCCCGTACTTTCCCCACCTCCGGGTAACACCGATCTCTCCCACCGAATTCACCGCTCCGTCGGGCGCCGGGCACCAGATTGGCAACATTATCGTTGAGAACACCGGAGGCAATCTTCTGGAATGGCGGGTCCGTGTCCGCTACGAACATGGGGCGGACTGGGTCCGAATCTTCCCAGAAGCCGGCGTGGAGCGGGCGACGGTCCGTTTCGACGTGCTGCCCGGGAATCTGACGCCGGGAGACTATACAGCCCAGTTGGTGGTAACCGGACTGGCGAATGCAGGAGAGGTGATTATCCCGGTTCTGTTGCGGGTGACCATGCCACTACCGCCGGTGGAGCCGCCGCCGGTTATTCACGATGTTGTGAATGCGGGGAACCGGATTCCCGGCCCGGTGGCTCCGGGGTCGCTGGCGGTCGTGTTGGGTGAGGGCTTCACCGAGCAGAGCACGGTGACGGCCGGCGGTATTCCCGCGCGGGTGCTGCTGGTGGAAGCGGACGAGATTCTGATCGAAGTTCCGCCGGCTTTGGATCCGGGATTGAGACGCGCACTGGTTCAGGTGGACCGTGGCGGGCGGCAAAGCGTGCCCTGGGGCGTCGAGATCGCGCCGGTGGCTCCGGCTGTGCTGTTTGCCCTGAATGAAGACGACAACGAGCGCAACGGACCGGATTTCCCCGTGGCAACCGGCCGGATTCTGCAGTTGTTCGTGACCGGACTCGGCCTGGCGTTGGACCCGGTATTCATCCGGCTGCACGACCGGGAGATTGAGGAACTGCTCCGGACGGACGGAATCGAGGAACCTGTTGGGGCAAAGGTGCTCCGGTTCGTGGTTCCCGAAGACCTGCCCGCGATGGCGACATCGGTGCTGGTGTGTGGGCGGACCGAACCGGACGGTGAACTTGCCTGTGGTCAGCCCCTGGATATCACGCTGAAGAAACCCTAATCGAGTTCAGGCGGTGGCCCGCCCGCCGGGCCCTGCCCGCGTCTCTGCAGTCCCCGGCGCGGACCGCCCGCTCCTGGACCGGCGGGCCCAGCCGGCCCTCCCGGCTGCATTCGTGGACGGCGCCGCTGCAATTCCCGCCACTGCTCCTGGGTCAGGACGGTGCGCATTTGCAGGCTCATTTGCGAGAAGACGCGGATCATGTCGCCTCGCGCCGCGGCAAGCCGTTCAATCGCGGCATTGGCCTGTTGCTGATCGAGGTTCTCGGAGTTGAACGAGTCTTCGACCTCGAGTTCGGCCTTTTCGATGGCGGCGCGGAGGTCGATGATCTTGCCGCGGTAGTCCCGGAGGGTGCTGCGGATCTGCTGGCGTTGAGCCTCGGTGAGGTTGAGGTCCCGAGCCATGGGTGTGTCCCACCAGTTGAAGATGCCGCGGGGGTTCTGTGCCGCCGCTGGCAGCACGCAAAGCAGAAAAGCCAGAATCCAGCGCATTTTACTGTACCTCCAGGCTGTTGGAAGTCTCAAAGAGGCTGTTAAACGGGTCGGTGGCGCGAGGAACGTCTTCTTCCATCAGGGCCGCGACCTCGCGAAACAGTTCACGGTCGCTCTGAGAAACGACGGCCACGGTCTGAGGCTGCGGCGCGGGAGCGGGCGTCTGCAGAGCGACACCGGTGACGAGAAGGAGGGCGGTGGCAGCGGCCGGAACGAGGCTCCAGAGGCCACGCCGGGAGGGCCGTTCGATCCGGTCGAAAATAGCGGCGCGTTGGGCGCGCAGGCGGTCTTCGCGGGCGGCGTACGCGCCCGCGACGATCTTGGCTCGACGGGCAGTGAGGGCGGTCCACCGGGGTGCACAATCGGGGCATTCCGCCAGATGCCGCTCATTCAGATCCGCGGGAGTGTCAAGACCATAGAGGTGGTCGAGCATCCGGGCCTCGCTCCAGTGGCCGGAGCCGGGCTGATTGATGACCTGCTTTTCGGCTTTCATGACCGCTTCACTCCTTCAACCTCGCCGGGCCTCGTAGAGGTCCAGCAAGTCTTCCCTCATTTTCGCAAGCGCCCGGGCGAGGTGGGCTTTGACGGTGCCCACGTCCAAACCGAGCAGAGTGGCAATTTCATCGAGGCTCAAGTCCTCGAAATGGCGCAGTGTAAAGACGGCCCGCTGGCGCTCCGAGAGCCGTTCCATCGCCGTCCGGAGCCGGGCTCCGATCTGCTGCGCGTAGAGTTTGTCCTCGGCATCCGGCCCCGTCGAGGGCGCCATGGCGAGGATCACCTCTTCGTCTTCCTGGTTCGGCCGCTTACGCCAGAACTGCCAGCGTCGCGACCTGAGCTTATCAAGACAGGTATTGACGGCGATGCGAGTGACCCAGCGGGTGAGGTCGTCGATCTCGCCATCCTGCTTTTCAAATGACCGGTACGCCTTCAGAAAGACGTCCTGCGTGGCGGTATCGGCGTCGTCGGGGTCGCCCAGCATCCGGAGGCAGAGCAGAAAAACCCTGCGCTGCTGGGAGGCCATCCAGCCCGGGAAGTCCGACAGCGCGGCTGCCGCCGGTCCCGCGGCCACGAGTTGTTCGGCCATTGCACCCATCCTACCCTTCCTGACGCCGGCTAGACGCGCGAGGATTACGCAGGTTGCGTGTTTTCTGATATCCTCCGGGCGAAATGACTTATCTTCTGCTTTTGGCGATTGGCTTGGTTGCGGGCGTGCTGTCGGGGATGTTCGGCATTGGAGGGGGACTGATCATCGTCCCAGCCCTCCTGTTTTTGATGAAACTGAAGGAGTTTGAAGCATTGGGAACATCGCTGGCCGCGTTGATTCCTCCAGTCGGGCTTCTGGGGGCGATTGAGTACTACAGGAACGGCCATGTGAATATCAAATATGCCGCTTTGATCGCGTTTGGACTGTTCCTGGGGGCTTATTTCGGCGCAAGGCTGACGTTGGGGCTGTCGCCAGAGCTTGTGCGAAAACTGTACGCGGTCTTTCTGCTGGTGGTGGCCGGCCGGATTCTGTTTTCTGGGAAGTGAGCGTGGGCCGTTCAGGCGGTCTTAGCTGTTTTCTCTTTCGCTTTCAGTAGCTTGGCATTCTGCCGGACTTCGTCGCTGGAGAGTGAACGGGTGCTGAAAATCGAGCACTGGGTAGCGAGGTTCTTCAGGTCGCTGCCCTCTTCGACGACCATTTCGTGCTCGACCCAATTGGAGAGGGGGATGTTGCGGAAGTAGAGCCGTTCCTGGAGCACCAAGGCCTTTCGATTGAGGAACATAGACTTGTTTTCGCGCATGTAGTGGCGTTCTTCGACGCGGAAGTCGCCGAGGAATTCGTCGAGGGACTTGCGGCGGGTGGACTCTTCTGTGGCGAGAACCTTTTCCTCGACCAGTTTTTCCTGGTTTTTGATGACGGCGCGGGCTTCGGCGAGTGCTTCGCGTTCGTGAGCCACAGCCACTTCGAGTTTCGCCTGCATGATGTAGAAAGCCAGCAGGGCAGAGCCAGCCGCGACAAAGAGCGGCAACAGAATCCAGAGCATAGCAGTCATCCCGGTCTCCTGACCTAGATGATCGGTTGCGGTAGTCCAAACCTTTAGGGTGAGGTAAAAACCTTACGCGAGAGATCCGTCCTGTGACCCATCGATTTTGTCGCCGGAGAGGAGGCCGGAGAGGAGCCGGAAGGTGTTGGGGGCGCTGAATGCGGCGAAGAACATCTTGATTTGGAACGAGATAGCGGCGAAGGAGCCATCTCGTTTGGCGATAAAGGCGGCGGCACCGGCGAGGCGGTCGCAGACAGCGAGGGCGGGGTCCACGTGGGCAGGTTCGGGGTCAGGGAGGGTGGCTGGGGCGTCGTGGAGGATCAGGATGTCACGATTGGCGTTCCTGATCTGGCGAAAGAGGTCGAGTTCGGCGAAGGAATCGCCGAAACGCTTCTCATCGAAGTAGTTCATGCCGGCGATGAAGGACTTGCGGAGGAGCAGGGCGTCGTCGCGGACGGCCTCGGCGCGCTCGGCGGTGGAATCAGAAGCCGGGAGGGCACCTGAAAAGCAAAGCTTGCCGAGTTCGGCGGGAGAAGGCAGGGCGAAGGACTGGGGTTGGGGTTCTCCGGCGGCATCCAGAAGACGGGGGGCGACGGCGGCGGCGCGGGGGTCGGATTCGAGGGCTGAGCGGAGGCGGTCGAGGGTGGCGGGCGAAAGGAGGACACCCGGGGCGAGCAGGAGGATCAATTCGCCGGTGGCGGTCCTGACGCCAATATTGCGGGCGCGGGCACGACCGAAATTGTGGGGCATTTTGACGAGCCGGACAGCAGGAAATTCGGAGTCGACCTCCGAGGAGCCGTCACGGCTGCCGGCATCGACGACGACGACTTCTGACGGGTTGGGCGAACCGGCGGGCAGGAGGGCGGCGAGGGTCCGGTGAAGGGCGGCGATCTGGTTCCGGGAGACGATGACAATGGAGAGGGCGGGGGAATCGGAGGGCTGGGGTTGTTCGGGCGGCACCGCTATGGATGATAGCGCGGTTGGGGGCTATACTGTGACCCATGCGGTACATTCTGGGATTGGCGTTGATGACGGTCTGCTGTTTCGGGCAGAGCCAGACGGAGTATGTCTTCGGATTCCTGAGGGCGAACCCGAAGGCGGAGAAACTGGAGCGGGAGCGGGTGATGGAGATCCAGAAGGGGCACATTGCCCACCTGGGGAAGATGGCGCGGGACGGCATTCTGGTGGCGGCGGGCCCGCTGGGGACGTCGACAGACCTGCGAGGGATTGTGATCTTCAAGGGGGTGACGGCGGAGCAGGCGCGGGTGGCAGCGGCGGAGGATCCGGCGGTGGCGAACGGCCGGCTGGTGCTGGATGTCTGGCCATGGACGGGTCCGGCGGGGATTGGAGAGCGGGTGGCGAAGGCGATGAAGGAGAGTCCGAACGGCCAGGTGCCGATGGTGAAGCGGGCGTTTGTGGTGTACTGGCGGACGCCGGAGATGCCGGAGAGTCTGGGAGAGGTGGCGGCGGAGCACGGAGAGTTTCTGCGGAAGTTGCGAGCGGGGGGAGATGTACTGGCGCTGGGGGCGCTGCGTGGGTCGAAGGAGTTTCTGGGGGTGGCGGTGTACCGGGGTGAAGATGTGGAGGAGAAGGTGAGGTTCTGCCGGGAGGAGGATCCGCTTGTGAAGCGGGGTTGGGTGAAACCGGAGGGGTTGGTGTGGTGGGTGGCGGAAGAGACGTTTGCGGCTCCGTAGAGGAGCGAGTCAGGGGAGGCGGGTACGGCGAGGGAGGAATTCAGGGTAGTTCAGCGTGTGGCAGGGATTACAGATCATGTGGCTGACGCGGGGTGGCGGTTCGCGGACGAACCCCGGGACCCAGACCCACTCGGGCGGATCGGGGGAGAGACGGGTACGGCGGCAGTGGCAGCACATTGGAACGGGATCGAGTCCGCCGGGTGGCGGATGAGCGGGGCGCTCGAGTCCATGGGGATGTTCGACGATGGGGGAATTGATGAGGATGAGGCCGAGTTCAGTGGGGTTGCTGAGAACGAAGAGGTGGATTCTGCGGAAGAGGGTGTCGCTGGAGCACTCGAATTCGTGGGAGACCGGGACACCGGTGGCGAGGACGGATTCGTACATTGATGCGTAGAATTGGACGAGGGTGTCCGGAAATGCATTCAGGATGGGGAAGCCGATTGTCTGCTGCCGGGTGAGGTGGGGGCCTCGATTCTCGCGAGCGAAACGATCCCACGCAGCGTTACACCAGTTGATGCGCAGGTGTCTGTCGAGGAAGTAGATGACGGAGGGGTCGTGCTCCAAAGCGGCCCGGGTGAGGGCGGCGGGATCGGGAATGGAGCCGGGGATCTGCACAATGGGCCCTGCTCCCCAGAATAATGCAGAAAGGGAGACCGGAGAGGCGTCAGGGGCGGGAGAGCCCGGCGCGATGGTGGAAGATTCTGGGGGCGAGGGGTGCGGAAAGAGGCAACAACGATGAGGAGGGCCGTTGAGCAGGGAGTAAGGGCAGTCGGGGTGCGTCTGCGGCGGCCGAGGGCGGAGCCAAGCCGGGCGGTTCAGCGGATCACAATTTTCGCGAGACCCGGGTTGCCGGCGGCGTCGAGGGCGCGGACGACGACGGAGTGTTCGCCGGGGGGCAGGTTCGGGAGGCGGAGGGTGAAGGTTTCGCGGAGGGTATCGGTGATGCCATCGTCGGCCGAGAGGAGGCGCCAGGGGGTGGCGTTGAGAGAGAATTCGACGCGGCGGAGGGGGGAGGCGGTGTCTTCGGCGGTGATGTGGAGGACGATGGATTCGCCGTCGCGGGTAGCGGGGGCGATGCTGACGGTGGGCGGGGTCTGGTCGATGACGACGGGGGGGCTGACGAGTTCGGCGTCGCGGGCGTCGGAAGGGGTATTGGAGAGGCGGTCGCTGGCGACGACACGGAAGAAGTAACGGCCGTCGGCGAAGGTTTCGGCCTCCTGGACGTGGGTGGAGTCGGTGAGGTGGTCCTTGAGGAGTTTCCACTCGCGTTCATCGCCGGCGCGGTAGTAAAGGGAGTAGACGAGTTGGTCCTTGTCGGGGTCTTCGGCGGTCCAGGAGATGTAGAGTTGGGGTTGTCCGGAGCGTTCGACGCGCTGTGTGGGGGTACCGGAGGAGGTTGCTGGGGCGGCACTTCCGGTATCCGTGACAGTGATGGAGTAAGCGGCGGCGGCGCTGGCGGAGGCGGAGGCGGCAGCGCCGGAGCGTGCGGTCCACTGAGGGAGAACGGAGATGCCGCGGATGACGGGGCGGGTGTTCTGGGGTTGATAGGTGAGGGTGACGGAATCGAGGGCGGGCGGGATGGAGCCGGACTTGAGTTCGGCTTTCCACTGGATATAGCGGGCATTGGGGCTGGCGATGGGGTCGCCGGCAGGGTTGGCGAGAGGGGGGGACCAGTCACTCCAGGTGCGATCGGGGCGGGCTGAGTTACCGGAACGGGTCCTGAAGATGAAGGCGCCAGACTCGGGGGAGCCGGTCCAGTCGAGGCGGCCCCAGCGGGCGACGTTGCCGGCGTCGTGGACGGCGGATTCGTAGGAGCCGGCGGGTTGGTCGGCGCCGTTGAGGCGGAAGAGTTTACCGAGGTTGGCGGTAGCGGCGTAAATGGATTTGTCGTGAGCGGCGAGGCGGGTGGTTTCGCCCTCCTGGGTTTCGGCGAGGAGGGTCGCTTTCAGGTCCGTGCCGAGGGAGTAAAGGCGGCCGCGCTGGTCGGTGGAGAAGACGATGGAGCCGTTGCGGAGGGCGAGGTCGAAGACGTTCTCCTCCTGGGAGGTCCAGAGGGTTTCGACAGTGTGATCGGGGTGGATGCGATAAATGGCGGTGCGTTCGACGCCGGGCATTTCGTAGACGCTGGCGGGGAGGGCGGTTTCAGGAGCGGGTGGGGGCGTTTTGGCGGCTTCGGCGGGCGGTTTGACTTCGACGCCACCCTGGGTGGGGGCGGAGGAGTCAGCGGTGACGGTAATGGAGGTGGTGACGACGCCCACGGGCGAGGTGGGAGTAGGGGCGGACTGGGCGCCATCAGCCTGTTTGCGGGCGAGGGATCCGCCGAGAGCGGCGACATAGAGAGAGCCATCGGGGGCGGGGAGGATAGAGCGGATTTCGGGGAGGGGGGAATCGTAGAGGACGAAGGCGCGGCCCTTGGCTTCGACGCGATAGAGGATGCCGTTGGGTTCGGAGCCGGCGAGGAGGCGGCCCTGCTGGTCGAAGGCGAGGCTGGTGACGTGGGACTGGCCGGTTTCATACCAGATTTCACCCTGGCCGGGGGCGGTGGCGCGATAGATGCGGCCATTGTCGCCGGTAGCGATGAAGAGGGAGCCGTCGGAAGCGGGGGCGAGAGCCCAGATGTAGGTGGATTGGGGGTCGAAGTACTCGGATGCCTGGCCGTTTTCGATCTTCCAGACTTTGCCATTGGGGGAAGCGGCAGCAAAGAGAGCCCCATTGGGGTCGAGGGCGAGGGCGAAGACTCCGGGGTGGGGGGCGGACCAGAAGACTTCGGGCTTCTGGCCTGGGCGAATACGATAAACGCGGCCGCGGTGGCCGGTGCCGAGGTAGAGGGTGCCATCCGGGGCGACGACGGCGGCGAAGATACCGGCTTCGCCAGAGGAGAAGACTTCGTCGAGGCGGGGGGCGAGAGTGAGGCGGCCATCGCGGGTAAGGGAGACGCCCTGGAATCGGCCTTTGACGAAGTCGGAGTAGGAGTTGGATTCCCAGGCGGCGGAACCGCCGGCGGAGAGGAGGGCGGGCAGAAGCAGGAGGGCGGCGGCGAGGAGGCGCAGGGGCATGGTCTGGGATTATTCCTTCACTTCGATGGCGATGGTCTTCGAACCGGTCATCATGTAGCCGCCGGAGGCGATTTCGATCTCGTCGACTTTGGCGCCGGGAGACTGGACCTGGGATTGACCGAGGAGCAGGGTGAGCGAGGGGGGCGGCGCGGGGAGGGTTTCACCCTGGACGATCCAGGAGGGGGCGCTGCGCCAGACGCGGACGAAGGCTTTGGTATTGGGGCGGAGGCCGCGAAGGAAGCCGAGGAGTTGGGGTTCGGTCTTGGGGGGCGCGATGAGGAACTGGCGGTATTCGGCGAGGTTGGACTGGGCGCCGTCGGCGACGGTGAAGTAGAGGGGGCCGAGTGGTGCGCCGACGGGGACGGTGTAGGAGACGGTGCGGGTCATTTCCTGGCCGTTGTCGCCGGCGAAGAGGGCGGTGAGCTGGATAGTCTCACCGGGGCGGGCTTCGCGTTTGGACGCCCAGAGGTTCTCGATCTGGAGTTGGCGCTTGTCGTTAGTGACTTCGATATCGAGGTGGATGCCAGAGACCTGGAGGCGGTCGAAGCCGCTCTGCATGAGGGCGGCGATGGGGGCGGCGAGGGCGCCAGAGGCCATGTTGGGAGCGGCGAGTTCGGAGGTGTAGACGTTTTCGAAAGGGATAGAAGGCAGGCCGTTGGAGAGGTCGATGCGGGCTTTGACATCGAGGCTGGAGAGGCCGGTGGTGCGTTCAGTGGCATCGATGGCGGAGAAGACGGCCATTTGGAGGAGGAGGGGGGTGAGGAGACGGTCGCGGACGATGTTCATCCGGTAAGTATGGTCGCGGGCGGCGCCGGTGCGGCTGCGAAGGCGGATGGAGACCGGGGTGAGGGTGGCCTGGGCGCCGAGGGTACCGGTGATGGCGGCGGAGCGGTCCTGGGTGATGACGCCGAGGTGTTCCTTTGAGGCAGAGATTTTGAAGGAGGAGTTCTGGCTGGCGAGGAGGGTCATCACTTCGGCGCGGGCGAAGGGCATTTCGGAGTCGCCGGTGGAGAGGAAGCGGTGGCCGAAGGCGTAGAGGGTATTGCCATCGACGTGGGTGACGGTTCCGTCGGCGCCGGCGGCGAGGTCGCCTGTGATGAGTTGGACGCTGATCATGGAGCCGGGTTGGGGCGGAGCGGGGTTGGGGTTCCGGGGGGCGGGGCTTTGACCGGCGGAGAGGCCCTGGACGGGTTCGAGGCCAGCGGCGCGGAGGAGCGGGGCGAAATGGTCGAAGGCA
>ERZ761609.1314-NODE-1314-length-22598-cov-10.416626_pt1 | contig 22598 bp, 34 predicted proteins | sample MGYA00511163_ERZ761609 | MGnify/ENA primary metagenome ERZ761609 (study PRJEB28899, sample SAMN02445070) | bioreactor sludge metagenome | biome: EBPR sludge | place: Australia: Brisbane, Thorneside Wastewater Treatment Plant | collected 2011-12-16 ... | reverse complement strand
GCCGCATGCCCTGCGGGAAGCCGCCTATGGCGTCGGCGCGACGCGCTGGCAGGTCACCCGCGATCATGTTCTGCCGGCGGCGATGCCGGGCGTGCTCACCGGCGTGATCATCGGCCTGTCGCGCGCCATCGGCGAGACGGCGCCGCTGATCACCATCGGCGCGCTGACCTTCATCGCCTTCCTGCCGACCTCGCCGATTTCGCCGGACTTTCCCTTCCTGAGCTTCCAGTGGCTGTTTGACGGGTTCACCGTGCTGCCGATCCAGGCCTTCAACTGGATTTCGCGCCCGGGTTCGGACTTTCATGCCAACGCTGCGGCGGCTGGTCTGGTGCTGCTGATGATTACGCTGGCGATGAACGGTTTTGCCATCTATCTGCGCACGCGCTTGCGCCGCAAGCTGCGCTGGTGATCATGACGGAGTAAAAGATCATGTCCCTGTCCTCCGATCCCGTCGGCTTTCGCCCGCCCGCCGCCGCCCATTCCAGCAGCGGCGACAGCGGCGCGGGTGCGACCAAGGTCTCCGCCCGCAGGTGCAGCGTTTTCTATGGCGCCAAGCAGGCCCTGTTTGATGTCGATGTCGATATTCCCGAGCGCATGGTGACGGCGTTCATCGGCCCCTCCGGCTGCGGAAAGACCACCTTCCTGCGCTGCATCAACCGCATGAACGACACGATCCCGATCGCGCGGGTGACCGGCGAGATCATCATCGACGGCAAGAACATCAATTCCGACAAGGTCGATCCGGTCGCCTTGCGTGCCCGCGTCGGCATGGTGTTCCAGAAACCCAACCCGTTTCCCAAGACCATTTTCGAGAACATCGCCTATGCCCCGCGCATTCACGGCATGGCGACCAGCCGCGATGATCTGGCTGAAATCGTCGAGAAAAGCCTGCGCCGCGCCGGCCTGTTCGAAGAGGTCAAGGATCGCCTCGACCAGCCCGGCACCGGGCTCTCCGGAGGTCAGCAGCAGCGCCTGTGCATTGCCCGCGCCATTGCGGTCAATCCGGAAATCATCCTGATGGATGAGCCGTGTTCGGCGCTCGATCCGATCGCAACCGCCAAGATCGAGGAGTTGATCGACGAATTGCGCGAGAACTACACGATCGTCATCGTCACCCATTCGATGCAGCAGGCGGCGCGTGTCTCCCAGCGAACCGCCTTCTTCCATCTCGGCAAACTCGTCGAATTCGGGCCGACCGATCGCATCTTCACCGCGCCGAATGATCAGCGCACACAGGATTACATCACCGGCCGCTTCGGCTGATCTGAGGTCTGTTCCATGGTTGACCATACCGTCCGCGCCTTCGACATCGAATTGCAGGATCTTGCCCGCCGGATCACCGAGATGGGCGGCATCGCCGAAAGCATGCTGGGCCGCGCCGTCGAGGCGCTGGTCAAGGGTGACCTGCGCCAGGCCGAAGAGGTTATCGGCACGGACGCGGGGCTCGACGAGCTTGAACGCGAGGTCAATGACAAGGCCATCCTGCTGATTGCCCGCCGGCAGCCGATGGCGGTCGATCTGCGGTTCATCGCCTCCACCATGAAACTGGCCGGCGATATCGAGCGGATCGGGGATCTGGCCAAGAACATCGGCAAGCGGGTGAAAGCCATCGGCGTGCCGTTTCACCACCCCTCGCTGGTCACCGGAGTGACCCATCTCGGCGACATGGCGCAGGACCGCCTGCGCCAGGTGCTCGACGCCTATGCCCGCCGTGACCTCGACGCCGCCATGGAAGTTTGGCGCCACGACGACGATATCGACGCGCTGCATAATTCGCTGTTCCGCGAATTGCTGACCTACATGATGGAAGATCCGCGCAACATCACCTTCTGCACCCACCTCTTGTTCTGCGCCAAGAACATCGAGCGGGTCGGCGACCATTGCACCAATATCGCCGAGATCATGCATTACATGCTGACCGGCGGCGCGGTGAACCAGACACGCCCCCGCGCCGGGGCCGTGACCGAGGTCGATCTGGCCATCAACGGCGATACAGAGTCCTGAGCCTTGCCAGCGGCCTGAGGGGCGGCCAAACTCCGTCCTGATCTGCACTGGGAAGACTCATGCAAGCAACCGACCTGCTCCACCCTGTCTGCCAGCGGCTGACCGGGATTGTGCCAAGTCAGAATACTCCGTTCACAGCCGATGGCGCCGTCGACGCTCCGGCTGTCCGCCGTCTTGCCCGGGCCTCGCTGCGCGCCGGCGTCGCCGGCCTGCTGATTCTTGCAGTCGCCAGCGAGAACCGTGCGCTTACGATCGACGAGCGCGCCCGCATCGGCGCCCTGTTCATGGAGGAGATCGCCGGGGCCATCCCGGTTGTGGTCGCCGTCTCTGCCCCGGACATCGATACCGCCGTGATCCTGACCCGCCAGGCGGTCGCCATCAAGGCCGATGCGGTTTGCTACCAGGCCCCGGCCGGCCTTTCCCGCAACGCGCTGGCTGATCAGCTTGCCCGCATCGCCGATTGCGGCCCGCGGCTGATCATGCTGCAGGATCTCGATTTCAACGGCCCCGGCCTGTCCGTCGAGGACATCGCCTGGCTCTACGAACGCCAGCCGCTGTTTCGCGCCATCAAGGTGGAAACCCAGCCCGCCGGACCGAAATACAGCGACCTTCTCGCCCGCTTCGGCGGCGCACTGCATGTTTCGGGCGGCTGGGCAGTGATGCAAATGATCGAGGCGCTGGAGCGCGGCGTCCATGCCTTCATGCCAACGGCGATGGACAATATCTATGTCGCCATCCACCGGCTGTTTGCCGCAGGCCGCAAGGACGAAGCCCGCTCATTGTTCGAGCGGTTGCTGCCGTTCGTCGCCTTCTCCAACCAGCACATCGACGTCTCGATCCGCTTTTTCAAGCGGCTCAGACTACTGGACGGAACCTTTTCAACCGACCATTGCCGCCCGCCAACCCCGATGCTGGACCCGTATCAGCAGGCAACTCTGAACCTGCTGGCACGCCGGGCGGTCGCGCTGGATGGGGAGATGGGGGGATGAACCACAGTCAGTGGCGTGGTGGCCGCGGCGGAGGCCGGGAATTCAATAGAGAGCGGAAAATAATATACATCGAGTGAGGCGAGAGATTCTTTTGCTTCATCAACGTACCGATATCGAACAGGAACTCCTGATCGAGATCGTGGTCATCAAAAGAATCCAACAATTCAATCGGGTGGCCATTGGCGTCTGTTGTAAGATTGGGACCAATCCTAAGGTAGAGACACAGTCGGAACCCGATAAGAAATGCAGCAATCTCGTTGCAGCGAAGCAGGAATTGATCCTGAGCGTTGACCCACCCATCAATCTCCGCCACACGGCAAGCTGCCTCCGAACGGTGTGCATACCCGATCACACATCGGCGCCTGAGCCAGTATACGAGGAACCCCAGCAGCTTGTACTCGTCCGGCTCTACGCTGCCGTCAATTTCGATGCGCCCGATATCACGCAGCCACTGTAGACGAGCCTCTTCCAGGCGCTGATCTGAAATTCCGAAACGATCGATGCCCCATTCGACGCGGACAATGTCCCGATAGGCGCCAGCGATAAGTGTGAAAAACCATTGCTGACGATCATCTTCCGATGCCGGCGCGTCGGCTGTCCCGCTGCCATACATAAGGCGGGTCAGGACATCTCTTCGGAAAATGCTGAAGTCACCGGCAGGATCAGGCATTGAAACGAAAATATCTGAAAGTCAGGAGGGTTTACGACGAGGAGAGCCAATTTTCCGGATAGCCGCCCGTTCGCGTTCAGTCAGATCGCGTGTGGGAATGGACGGCCCGTTCTTGCCATACTTCAGAATGCGAGCATCGACCGATAACTTCGACAGCCGCGGATCGGAATCCCCGACAAAAACATCTTCAAGCGAAGGATCAAACGTCAAAGGCCTGCGTGCCATCTGTGCGCCCCGCGACTCGACCGTCAGATAGCATCCTAACCTACTGACGGTGAATTGCTACTTAACCCTCGGCGTTCCCGCCCTCGGCATTCGCCGCGACCGTCGCCGCATGGCGTTCGAGGTCGGCCTTGCCCTTGGCATCGACGTCGCGATCGACAAACTCGATCACCGCCATCGGGGCGGAATCGCCGAAACGGAAGCCGGCCTTCAGCACGCGGGTATAGCCACCGTTGCGGGCCTTGTAGCGCGGGCCGAGTACGTCGAACAGTTTCTTGACCACATCGGCGTCGCGCACCTGCGCGACCGCCTGACGGCGCGCATGCAGATCGCCGCGCTTGCCGAGCGTGACCAGCTTCTCGACCACGGGACGCAGGTCCTTGGCCTTCGGCAGCGTGGTGACGATCTGCTCGTGCGTGATCAGCGCCTGGGCGAGATTGGCGAACATCGCCTTGCGATGCGAGGCCGTGCGATTGAAGCGGCGACCGCGATTTCCGTGACGCATTGGATTGCTCCATCCTTATCCGGCCGCCGTGTCAAGGAACGGCCGGTCGTTATTCCGTGCACCGCAAAAGTGGTTCCCGGTTTCCGGGCTGGCGCTACGGACAGAAAATCCCGCACCTGTCGCCAGGCGCGGGCAAAACTCAATAATGCTCCTCGAAGCGCTTGGCCAGCTCTTCGATATTCTCCGGCGGCCACCCCGTCACTTCCATGCCGAGATGCAGACCCATCTGCGCCAGCACTTCCTTGATCTCGTTGAGCGACTTGCGGCCGAAGTTCGGCGTGCGCAGCATCTCGCCCTCGGTCTTCTGGATAAGGTCGCCGATGTAGACGATGTTGTCGTTCTTCAGGCAGTTGGCCGAACGGACCGACAGTTCGAGTTCGTCCACCTTCTTGAGCAGCGCCGGATTGAAGGCCAGCTCCGGAATGGCAGCCGGCGCTTCCTCGCGCTTGGGTTCCTCGAAGTTGAGGAAGATCTCGAGCTGATCCTGCAGGATGCGGGCGGCAAAGGCCAGCGCATCCTCCGGCGACACCGATCCATCGGTCTCGATGGTCATGGTCAGCTTGTCATAGTCGAGAATCTGGCCAGACCGGGTGTTCTCGACGCGGTAGGACACCTTCTTGACCGGGGAGAACAGGCTGTCGACCGGAATGAAGCCGATCGGCGCATCCTCGGGCCGGTTGCGCTCGGCCGGGGTATAGCCCTTGCCGGTGGCAACCGTCAGTTCCATGCGGATCTCGGCGCCCTCGTCCAGCGTGCACAGCACATGCTCCGGATTGAGGATCTGCACATCGCCGGTCACGGCAATGTCGCCGGCCTTGACCACGCCCGGGCCATGCTTGCGCAGGCTGAGACGCTTGGGCTGGTCGGCCTGCATCTTGATGGCCACGTCCTTGATGTTCAGGACGATGTCGATCACGTCCTCGCGGACGCCGGGGATCGACGAGAATTCATGCAGCACGCCGTCGATGTGGATCGCGGTCACCGCCGCGCCTTGCAGCGACGAAAGCAGCACGCGCCGCAGCGAATTGCCGAGCGTCATGCCGAAGCCGCGCTCCAGCGGTTCCGCCATCACCGTGGCGAGCCGCTTCGGATCGTCGCCGGGCGTCACCTCGAGCTTGTTCGGCTTGATCAGTTCCTGCCAGTTCTTCTGGATCACGACGAAGGTCCTTCAAATCTCGCGTAAAGAACCGGCGCGCCGGAAAAGGCGCGCCGCACCGAGACGCATCACAAAATCAAACGCGGCGACGCTTGCGCGGCCGGCAACCGTTATGGGCGATCGGCGTCACGTCACGGATGGACGTCACGGTGAAACCGGCCGCCTGCAACGCACGCAACGCCGATTCCCGACCCGAACCAGGCCCCGTCACCTCGACTTCCAGAGTGCGCATGCCATGCTCGGCGGCCTTGCGCGCCGCATCCTCGGCAGCGACCTGCGCAGCATAAGGTGTCGACTTCTTCGAGCCCTTGAAGCCGAGAGCGCCAGCCGACGACCAGGAGATCGTATTGCCCTGCGCATCCGTGATGGTGATCATCGTGTTGTTGAACGACGCATTCACATGCGCCACGCCCGACGCGATGTTCTTGCGTTCGCGACGCCGGACGCGGGTTGCTTCCTTGGCCATGCCCTGAAACCTTTTTCTGCTAAGGTGATCGCCGGCGGCATGCCGCCGGCACGAAACGACTTACTTCTTCTTGCCGGCGATGGCCTTCGGCTTGCCCTTGCGGGTGCGCGCATTGGTGTGCGTGCGCTGGCCGCGAACCGGCAGGCCGCGACGATGCCGCAGGCCACGATAGCAGCCCAGATCCATCAGCCGCTTGATGTTCATGGCGGTCTCGCGACGCAGGTCGCCTTCCACCACATAATCGCGATCGATCGCCTCGCGGATCTGCAGGACTTCGGCGTCGCTCAGCTGGCTGACGCGCTTGTCCATCGGGATGCCTACCTTCTGGCAGATCTCGACCGCGTTCACCGGGCCGATGCCATGAATGTAGCGGAGCGCGATCACGACGCGCTTCTGGGTCGGAATGTTGACGCCGGCGATACGAGCCAAGACGCTTCTCCTCAAGGCAATGTCACGCGGTGGCAGCCACCGCTCCAACGGCAAGGGCAATCCCCGGCCAATGTGAAAACCGATGCCGTGCGAGCCGGGGTCGCGCGGGGGTGCCCCCCTCGCCGCTCCGGCCAAAGCAGCAGCGCGCGGAAAACCGCGCGCCCGCCCACTTCATCGGTAACTTGGAGCCGATAGCCGCGCAGGCGCCGCTCGTCAACCCCAAATCCGTCTTTGCTCAAAGCTTTGACAGAACATCCATCAACGAGGCTGTCACCCCGTCAATCGGCTGCATCCCGTCCACCGTCTTGAGCAGACCCTTGGCCTTGTAATACGGCGTCACCGCCGCAGTATCGCGATGGTAGGCCGCAAGGCGGGTCTTGAATACATCCGGATCGTCATCCTTGCGCACCGGCTGGCCGGCGGCCTTCGCCTCTTCGGCGCGGCGGACGATTCGGTCAACAAGTTTGGTCTCGTCGACAACCAGTTCGACGCAGCCGTTGAGCTTCAGCCCCTTGCGGGTCAGCATGGCGTCGAGCGCCTCGGCCTGTGCGACCGTGCGCGGGAACCCGTCGAGGATGAACCCCTTCTGGGCATCGGCCTCGGCAATCCGGTCCTCGACGATGCCGACGACGATCTCGTCCGATACCAGGCCGCCCGATTCCATCACCGCCTTGGCCTTGAGACCAATCGGGGTCTTGTTGGCCACAGCGGCGCGCAGCATGTCGCCGGTGGAAAGCTGCGGAATACCGTATTTGGTAACGATACGCTGCGCCTGCGTGCCCTTGCCCGCCCCCGGCGGTCCCAGCAGAATAAGCCTCATCTACGCTTTCCCTTGAGCTTGTTCCTCTTGATCAGGCCCTCATACTGGTGCGCCAGCAGATAGCCATGCACCTGCGCAACCGTATCCATCGTCACGGAGACGACGATCAGGATGGAGGTGCCGCCAAAGTAGAACGGCAGGCCGCTCTGGGAAACTAGCAGTTCGGGTAACAGGCAGACGAAGGCCAGATACAGCGCGCCGATCACCGTGATGCGCGACAGCACATGATCGATGAACTGCGCCGTCTTCTCACCGGGGCGGATGCCCGGAATGAATCCGCCATGCTTCTTGAGGTTGTCGGCCGTCTCGACCGGATTGAACACGATCGCGGTATAGAAGAAGGCGAAGAAGATGATCAGCGCCGCATAGAGCAGCATGAACAGCGGCCGCCCGTGGCCGAGATAGGCATTGAGCGTCTGCAGCCATTCCGGTCCACCCTGCGCCGCAAACCCGGTGATTGTGGTCGGCAGCAACAGCAGCGACGAGGCAAAGATCGGCGGAATGACGCCCGCAGTGTTGAGCTTGAGCGGCAGGAATGAGGTCTGCCCCTCGTAGACGCGATTGCCGACCTGTCGCTTGGGATAGTTGATCAGCAGCCGCCGCTGCGCCCGCTCGACATAGACGATCAGCGCGATCACCGCGATGCCCATCACCATGACCATCAGGATCATGCCGGCCGAAAGCGCGCCCTGACGGCTCAGTTCCAGCGTATTGGCGATCGCCGCCGGCAATTCGGCGACGATGCCGGCGAAGATGATCAGCGACGTGCCGTTGCCGATGCCGCGCGCAGTGATCTGCTCGCCGAGCCACATCATGAACAGCGTGCCGCCGGTCAGCGTCAGAACGGTGGAGACGCGGAAGAACAGGCCCGGCTCGCGCACCGCATTGCCGGAAGCTTCAAGCCCCATGGCGATGCCATAAGCCTGAAACAGCGCCAGAACCACGGTCAGATAGCGCGTATACTGGTTGATCTGCCGCCGTCCGGCCTCGCCTTCCTTCTTGAGCGCCTCAAGCTGGGGGCTGACCGTCGTCATCAGCTGGATGATGATCGAGGCCGAGATATACGGCATGATGTTGAGCGCGAAGATCGCCAGACGGCCGACCGCGCCGCCCGAGAACATGTTGAACAGCCCGAGCACGCCGTTCTGCTGGCTCTTGAAAATCTCCGCCACGGCATCCGGATTGATCCCCGGCAGCGGAATGTAGGTGCCCAGACGGAACACGATGAGCGCACCCAGCGTGAACCAGATGCGCTTCTTCAGTTCGTCCGCCTTGGCCAGCGCGCCGAAGTTCAGGTTGGATGCGAGTTGTTCTGCTGCAGAAGCCATGCGTTCCGTTCCTGCCAGCCGGCGGACCGGCGCTGTTTGCCCTGACGGTGCGGCCCGCAGCCGGGCTTTATCGCCCCGCCCCGGCCAACCGGCACGGAACGCGGGGACCCGGACGCTGCCGGACGCAACCTTCCGGCTCATACATAGGTCCGCCGCGGCCGGAACACCAGCCGCGACGGCATGAGTCCATTACGCCTGCGGCGCTTCGCCCTGCTCCGTCAGCAGCTTGACGCTGCCACCGGCCTTCTCGATCGCGGCGCGGGCGCTCTTGGAGGCGCCATACACCTCGAAGCTGAGCTTGGCCTTGATCTCGCCGACGCCGAGGATCTTCACCCCGTCGCGGGCGCGGGCGCAGACGCCGGCCGCAACCAGCGCATCCACCGTCACCGGCGCCTTGGCGTCGAGCTTGCCGGCGTCCACCGCCTGCTGCACGCGCCCGATGTTCACCTCGTTGAGGTCGAGCGCGAAGATGTTGGTGAAGCCACGCTTGGGCAGGCGCCGATGCAGCGGCATCTGGCCGCCCTCGAAGCCCTTGATGGCGACGCCGGTCCGGGCCTTCTGACCCTTCACGCCACGTCCACCGGTCTTGCCCTTGCCGGAACCGATGCCGCGACCGACGCGGATCCGCTCCTTGGTGGCGCCAGGATTGTCTCTGAGGTCCGTGAGTTTCATGCCTATCACTCCCCGACCACGCGCACCATGTGCGCGACCTTGGCGATCATGCCACGCGTCTCTGGCGTATCCACCAGCGTGGCCTTGTTGCCGATCCGGGCGAGCCCGAGGCCGGCGAGCACCTTCTTCTGCGCAGTCGGACGACGGATGGCGCTGCCATATTGTTCGACCGTGAGCATCTTCGTCTTTTCAGTCTTGGCCATGACCGCTCTCCTTACGCCTCGGCGGCCTCGGCCTCGCCGCCCTGGCGGCGTGCCTGCAGCACGGAGACCTTGAGGTTGCGGCGGGCCGCGACCGAACGCGGGCTGTCCTCGGCCTTGAGAGCGTCGAACGTTGCACGCACCATGTTGTAGGGGTTGGACGAGCCCATCGACTTGGCCACCACATCGGCCATGCCGAGCGTCTCGAACACCGCGCGCATCGGGCCGCCGGCGATGATGCCGGTACCGGCCGGAGCCGAGCGCAGCAGAACCTTGCCGGCGCCGTGGCGACCCGCAACATCATGATGCAGCGTGCGGCCATCCTTCAGCGCGACGCGGATGAGACCGCGCTTGGCGCTTTCCGTTGCCTTGCGGATTGCTTCCGGAACCTCGCGGGCCTTGCCGTGGCCGAAGCCGACGCGGCCCTTCTGGTCACCGACCACCACAAGGGCAGCGAACGCCATGCGGCGGCCACCCTTCACGGTCTTGGCGACGCGATTGATGTGGACCAGACGATCCACGAATTCACTGTCCCGCTCCTCGCGATCGCGATCGCGGCTGCGTTCAGAACGCTCTTTTGCCATCGTTTTCTTCCGTCACTTGCGCGGGGACCATGCAGCCCCGCTCGCTCCGATTGGCGCCGCACCGTTCGCCGGCGCGGCCCCGTTCGCCGGCCCAACTTCAGAAGTTGAGCCCGCCCTCGCGCGCCCCTTCCGCGAGCGCCTTGACGCGCCCGTGGTAGAGGTAGCTGCCGCGATCGAACACCACGTCCTTGATGCCGGCCTTGATCGCCCGTTCGGCAATAGCCTTGCCGATCGCGCTCGCCGCCGCCATATCCGCGCCAGTCTTGAGCCCCTTGCGCAGATCCTTCTCGACGCTCGAGGCGGCGGCGATGGTCGTGCCGGCCTGATCGTCGATGATCTGTGCGTAGATCTGCTTGGACGAGCGGAAAACACTGAGCCGCGGACGGCCCACCGAAACCTTCTTGAGAGCCCGACGCACGCGCGCACGGCGCGCTGCAAGGGCATTGAGATCCTTTGCCATGTCGTGCCTCGTTACTTCTTCTTGCCTTCCTTGCGGAAGATGAATTCGCCAGCATATTTGACACCCTTGCCCTTGTAGGGCTCGGGGCCGCGATAGGCGCGGATTTCGGCCGCGACCTGACCGACGCGCTGACGGTCGATGCCAGCCACGAGGATTTCGGTCGGCTTCGGCGTCGTGATCGAGATGCCGGCCGGAATCTCGTAGTTGACGTCGTGCGAATAGCCGAGCGACAGCTGGAGCTGCTTGCCGGCCACCGCCGCCTTGTAGCCGACGCCGGTGATCTCGAGCTTCTTCTCGAAGCCCTTGGTCACGCCATCGGTGATGTTGCTGATCATCGCCCGCGCCGTCCCCCAGGCCGCACGGGCCTGCTTGGTTTCGGTGCGCGGAGCGACCGTGATGACATTGCCGTCGACATTGATCGCGACATCGTCATGCACCCGGAAGCTAAGTTCGCCCTTCGGCCCCTTCACAGAGACCGTCTGGCCATCAACCTTGCTGGTGACGCCGGCCGGGATGGTGACCGGCTTCTTGCCTACGCGAGACATGGAACCCTCACCTTTCCTCAGAAGACCTTGCAGAGCACTTCGCCGCCGACATTGGCTTCGCGTGCCTCGTGGTCCGCCATCACGCCCTTCGGGGTCGAAAGGATGGTGATGCCGAGGCCATTGGCGACGCGCGGCATGGTGGCGACATTGGCATAGACACGCCGACCGGGCTTGGACACCCGCTCGATCGTGCGGATTACCGGCTCGCCATCAAAATACTTCAACTCGATGTCGAATTCGGTACGGCCATTGCCGAGTTCAGTGGAGCTGTAGCCGCGGATGTAGCCTTCGGACTGCAGCACATCGAGCACGCGGCCGCGCAGGCGCGAGCCCGGCGTGGACACCTTGCCCTTGCGGCGCATCTGGGCGTTGCGGATACGGGTGAGCATATCGCCCAGCGGGTCAATCATCGACATGTGACGCCTCCCTTACCAGCTGGACTTGAGCAGGCCCGGGATCAGGCCTTTGTTGCCGAGCTCACGCAGCGCGATACGGCTGACCTTGAGCTTGCGATAGAACGCCCGCGGACGCCCCGACACCTCGCAGCGATTGCGGATGCGGTTGGCGGCGCCGTTGCGCGGCAGCTGCGCCAGCTTCAGCGTGGCCGAGAAACGCTCCTCGATGGGGGCGTCCTTGTTCATGATGATCTCTTTCAAGCGGGCGCGCTGGCCGGTGAACTGCTTCACCAGCTTCTGACGCCGCTTGTTCTTCTCGATCGAGCTCTTCTTCGCCATCGATCTTTCTCTCCTGGTGTCCGCGTTTGAGAGCTAGGCTCTCACTGCCGGAACGGGAAGTTGAACAGCTTCAGAAGCGCGCGGGCTTCCTCGTCTGTCTTTGCGGTGGTGCAAACGATCACGTCCATGCCCCAGATCTGATCAACCTTGTCGTAGTTGATCTCCGGAAACACGATGTGCTCCTTGACGCCCATGGCATAGTTGCCACGACCGTCAAACGACTTGCCGTTGAGGCCGCGGAAGTCCCGCACGCGCGGCAGCGCGATGGTGACCAGGCGATCAACGAACTCGTACATGCGCTCCTTGCGCAGCGTCACCTTGGCGCCGATCGGCATGTTCTCGCGCACCTTGAACTGCGAGATTGCCTTGCGGGCCCGGGTGACGACCGGCTTCTGCCCGGCGATCAGTGCAAGATCGCCCGCCGCGACGGAGGCCTTCTTGGAATCGCCCGTGGATTCGCCGACGCCCATGTTGAGCACGACCTTGTCGAGCTTGGGCACTTCCATCTTGTTCTTGTAGCCGAACTGCTTGATCATCGCCGGAACGACGACGTCGCGATAATGCTGCTTCAGCCGCGGCTCGTAAGTGGTCTTGTCAAGCATCGATCGTCTCCCCGGAGCGCTTGGCGAACCGGACCTTCTTGCCATCGGCCAGGAGCTTGAAGCCGACGCGGGTCGGCTTGCCATCCTTCGGATCGGCAATGGCGAGGTTGGACAGGTTGATCGGGGCCTCCTTGGTCAGGATGCCGCCCTGTGAGGTCTGGCTCTGGCGGGTGTGACGCTTGACCAGATTGACCCCGCGCACCAGCGCGCGGTTCTCGTCCGGCCGCACCTCGATGACTTCGCCCGACTTGCCGCTGTCACGACCGGTGAGCACGACGACCTTGTCGCCTTTCTTGATCTTCGCAGCCATCACAGCACCTCGGGAGCCAGCGAAATGATCTTCATGTGGTTCCGGGCGCGCAATTCGCGCGGAACCGGCCCGAAGATACGGGTTCCGACCGGCTCGGACTGGTTGTTGATCAGCACCGCCGCATTGCGGTCGAAGCGGATCACCGAACCATCGGGGCGGCGGATGTCCTTGGCCGTGCGCACGACGACGGCCTTCATCACATCGCCCTTCTTCACGCGGCCGCGCGGAATGGCTTCCTTGATGGAAACAACGATAATGTCGCCGACGGACGCATACTTGCGCTTGGATCCGCCGAGCACCTTGATGCACATAACCCGGCGGGCGCCGGAGTTATCCGCAACGTCAAGGTTGGTCTGCATCTGGATCATGGACTGATCCTTCCTTTCTTTCAGATCGGTTTCCGGACCGAAGTCCGGACTTCGCCTGACCGGGGAGCACGCCGGCGCCGCTCACGCAGCCCGGGTCCTATCGTCGAATTTCCCTGCCAATGCAAAGGAAAAATCGTCCAACAGGAAACCGGCCCGGATGGCACCGCCATCACCGGCCGGCTTGACAGGCTCCCCGCCCTTCTCTTGCCGCCCGGAGCCTCAGCTCTGGGACGACTGATCGACAACCGCCCACCGCTTCAACTTGGAAAGCGGCTTGGATTCGACGATCGAAACCTGATCGCCCACCTTGCAGGCATTTGCCTCATCGTGAGCGTGGTAGTTCTTGGAGCGACGCACCGTCTTCTTGAGCAGGGGATGGGTGAAGCGACGCTCCACCTTCACCACGACGGTCTTGTCCTGCTTGTCGGAAACGACAGTGCCCTGGAGAATGCGCTTCGGCATCGTATGTCCCTCAAGCCTTGGCTGCTTCGATCAACTGCTTGCGCTGGATCGTCTTGATCCGCGCGATGTCCCGGCGCACCTGGCTGACGCGAGAGACGTTCTCGAGCTGGCCGGTGGCGCGCTGGAAGCGCAGATTGAACTGCTCCTTCTTCAGCTTGAGGAGTTCATCCTGAAGCTGGTCGGCGCTCATCACCTTGAGATCGGAGACGCGTTGGGTGACTTTCATGGCTCGCCCCTTACTCGCTGATGCGCTGCACGAAGCGGGTCTTGATCGGCAGCTTGGCGGCGGCCAGCGTCAGAGCCTCGCGCGCCAATTCGCCGTCGATACCACCGACCTCGAACATGATCTTGCCCGGCTTGATGCGGGCGGCCCAGAATTCCGGCGCGCCCTTGCCCTTGCCCATGCGGACTTCGGTCGGCTTCTTCGACACCGGCACATCCGGAAACACCCGGATCCAGACGCGGCCGAGACGCTTCATGTGGCGGGTCAGCGCACGGCGGGCCGCCTCGATCTGGCGGGCGGTGATGCGCTCAGGCTCCATCGCCTTCAGCCCGAACTCGCCGAACGACAGGTAGTTGCCGGAGGTCGCAACGCCCTTGATGCGCCCCTTGAACTGCTTGCGGAACTTGGTTTTCTTTGGTTGCAGCATGGCTTACCCCTCACGCCGCATCCGGCGCGCGGCGGCCCTGGGAACGCTGATCGTCGTTGGCGCGCTTGTCCTGCGCCATCGGATCATGCTCCAGGATCTCGCCCTTGAAGATCCAGACCTTGACGCCGCAGGTGCCGTAAGCGGTCACTGCGGTGGCAACGCCGTAGTCGACATCCGCGCGCAGCGTATGCAGCGGCACGCGGCCCTCACGATACCATTCGACGCGCGCGATTTCCGCGCCGCCAAGCCGGCCCGAGCAGGTGATCTTGATGCCTTCGGCGCCGAGCCGCATCGCCGACTGCACCGAGCGCTTCATCGCCCGGCGGAAAGCCACGCGACGCTCGAGCTGCTGGGCGATCGAATCGGCAACCAGGGTTGCATCGATCTCCGGCTTGCGCACCTCGACGATGTTGATGGCGACTTCCGACTTCGTCATCTTGCCGACGGACTTGCGCAGCTTCTCGATATCCGCGCCCTTCTTGCCGATGACCACGCCCGGGCGACCCGAGTGAATGGTGACGCGGCACTTCTTGTGCGGACGCTCGATGACGACCTTCGACACGGCCGCCTGCTTGAGCTGCTTGATCAGCGAGCTGCGGATCTTCAGATCCTCGTGCAACAGCGTGCCGTACTCGCCGGAATTGGCGAACCAGCGGCTGTCCCAGGTCCGGTTGATGCCGAGGCGCAGCCCGATCGGATTGACCTTCTGACCCATTACGCCTTCTCCTCAACCTGGCGGACGACGATGGTGATGTTCGAAAACGCCTTGGTGATCCGCCCTGCCCGGCCGCGCGCCCGCGGGCTGAACCGCTTCATGACGATCGACTTGCCGACATAGGCCTGACTGACGACAAGATCGTCCACATCAAGGTCATGATTGTTCTCGGCATTGGCGATGGCGCTCTCGAGCGTCTTCCTGACGTCGCGGGCAATGCGCTTGCGCGAGAATTCGAGGTCGGCGAGCGCGCTCGCCACCTTCTTGCCGCGGATCAGCTGGGCAACGAGGTTCAGCTTCTGCGGAGAAACGCGCAGATTGCGCGCAACCGCCCTGGCCTCGGTGTCCGCTTCACGGCGAACGTTGGCTACCTGGCCCATGGCTTACTTCCTCTTGGCTTTCTTGTCGGCCGCATGACCATAGAAGGTCCGCGTCGGCGAGAACTCACCGAGCTTCATGCCGATCATCTCTTCCGAGACCAGCACCGGCACATGCTTCTGACCATTGTGGACGCCGAATGTCAGGCCCACGAACTGCGGCAGGATCGTGGAGCGGCGGCTCCACGTCTTGATGACGTCGTTCCGGCCCGAAGACTGCGCCGCTTCGGCTTTCTTCAGAAGGTATCCGTCAACAAACGGACCTTTCCAAACTGAACGTGGCATAGGTCGATCCTCTTGCCTTACTTCTTGCGGGCGTGTCGGCTCGACACGATGAATTTGTCGGTCCGCTTGTTGGAGCGGGTCTTCTTGCCCTTGGTGGGCTTGCCCCACGGGCTGACCGGATGACGGCCACCCGAGGTGCGGCCTTCACCACCACCGTGCGGATGGTCGATCGGGTTCATGGCGACGCCGCGGTTATGCGGGCGGAAGCCCAGCCACCGGTTGCGTCCCGCCTTGCCCATGTTCTGGTTCATGTGGTCAGGGTTGGACACGGCGCCGATGGTGGCGAAGCACTGGCCGTGGATAAGCCGCTGCTCGCCGGAATTCAAGCGGATGATGACATAACCCTGGTCGCGGCCGACGATCTGGGCGAAGGACCCGGCCGACCGGGCAATCTGCCCGCCCTTGCCGATCTTCGTCTCGACGTTGTGCACGATGGTGCCGACCGGGATGGCGGACACCGGCAGGGCATTGCCCGGCTTGATGTCGGCGCCGGCGCCGGCGACAACGGTGTCGCCCTTGGCCAGACGCTGCGGCGCCAGGATGTAGGACAGCGTGCCGTCGGCATATCTGATCAGCGCGATGAAGCCCGAGCGGTTCGGATCATACTCGATGCGCTCGACCGTGGCCGGCTTGTCGAGATGGTCGCGCCGCTTGAAGTCGACATTGCGCAGCACGCGCTTGTGACCGCCGCCACGGAAGCGGACGGTGACGCGGCCGAGGTTGTTGCGGCCGCCCGAGGACGTCTTGCCCTCGGTCAGCGCCTTGACCGGCTTGCCCTTGTAAAGGTCGGAGCGGTCGACCAGCACCAGCTGGCGGGTCGACGGCGTCACCGGATTGAAGCTTTTCAAAGCCATCGTTGCGTCCCCTTACAGACCGGTGGTGACGTCGATCGAGTGGCCCTCGGCCAGGGTCACGATCGCTTTCTTGACGTCCGACTGCCTGCCGAGCGTGCCCTTGAAGCGCTTGACCTTGCCCTTGCGGACCAGCGTGTTGACGCTTTCGACCTTGACGTCGAACAGCTTCTCCACCGCTTCCTTGATCTGCGGCTTGGTTGCCGTCGGGGCGACCTTGAACACGACCTTGTTATGCTCGGAAAGAGCGGTCGCGCGCTCGGTGATCACCGGCGACAGGATGACATCGTAAAGACGCGGATCGATACTCATTTGAAGCGCGCCTCCAGCGCATCAACGGCCGCCTTGGTCAGCACCAGCGTCTCGCGACGGAGAATGTCGTAGACGTTGATGCCCTGCACCGGCAGGACGTCGATATTCGGAATGTTGCGGGCCGCCAGCGCGAAGTTCTGCTGCAACTCGGCGCCGTCGATGATCAGCGCGTTGCTCAGCCCAAGCTTGCCGAACTGGCCAAGCAGCGCCTTGGTCTTGGCCTCGGCGGCATCCGCCTTGTCCAGAACGACCAGCGTGTTGGACCTTGCCTTGGCCGACAGGGCATGGCGCAGGGCGAGCGCGCGGACCTGCTTGGGCAGGTCATGCGCATGGCTGCGCGGCTGCGGGCCGAACGCACGGCCACCACCACGGAACTGCGGCACGCGGGCCGAGCCGTGACGGGCGCCACCGGAGCCCTTCTGCCGATACAGCTTCTTGCCGGTCCGCCAGATATCCGCACGGTTCTTGACCGCATGGGTGCCCTGCTGACGCTTGGCAAGCTGCCAGCGCACCATCCGGAACAGGATGTCCTTGCGCGGCTCGAGACCGAAGATCTCGTCCGAGAGCTTGATCGTGCCGGCGTTGCCGCCGTCGAGGGTGCTAACCTTCAGTTCCATCTCAGCCCTCCGTCTTTTCGGCCGCCGGAGCAGCTTCGGCACTGGCCATGCGGAACTTGCCGGGAACCGGCGCCTCCTTGGGCAGCGCCTTCTTCACCGCATCGCGCACGTAGATCCAGCCACCCTTGGTGCCGGGCACGGAGCCCTCGACCAGGATCAGGCCGCGCTCGACATCCGTGCGAACAACCTTGAGATTGAGCGTGGTCACGCGCTCGACACCGAGATGGCCCGGCATCTTGCGGTTCTTGAAGGTGCGGCCCGGGTCCTGACGACCACCGGTCGAACCGATCGAACGATGCGACACCGACACGCCGTGCGTGGCCCGCAGACCGCGGAAATTCCACCGCTTCATGCCGCCGGCGAAACCCTTGCCGGTGGACGTACCGGTCACGTCGACGAACTGGCCGACGACAAAGTGATCGGCCGTGATCTCGGCGCCGACCGGGAGCATCTTGCTCTCGTCGACCCGGAATTCGGCCACCTTGCGCTTCGGCTCGACCTTGGCGACAGCGTAATGGCCACGCTCGGCCTTCGGCACGTTCTTGACCTTGGCAAGGCCAGAACCGAGCTGGACGGCGCTGTAGCCGTCCTTGTCCTTGGTCCGCTGCGCGACAACCTGACAATTGTCCAGCTTCAGGACCGTGACCGGCACACCCTCACCCGCTGTCGTGTAGACGCGGGTCATGCCGACCTTTGTTGCGATAACACCCGACCTCATGGTCAAATCCCTTCCAGAGGAGGCCTACGCCTTACAGCTTGATCTCGACATCGACACCGGCCGCCAGATCGAGCTTCATCAGCGCATCGACCGTCTGCGGCGTGGGATCGACAATGTCGAGAACACGCTTGTGCGTACGAATTTCGAACTGCTCGCGCGACTTCTTGTCGACGTGCGGCGAACGGTTCACGGTGAACTTCTCAAGCTTCGTCGGCAGCGGGATAGGCCCGCGCACCTGTGCGCCGGTCCGCTTCGCCGTCGAGACGATCTCGCGCGTCGACATGTCGAGGACGCGATGATCAAACGCCTTCAGGCGGATGCGAATGTTTTGCCCAGTCATCGGTCAATCCTTGCCTCGGGGCCACAGCCCCAAACGACGAAGGCGCGCCGCCGCGAGCGGCGCGCCCGTTGTTATCCGTCCGCTTACTCGATGATCGAGGCGACGACGCCGGCGCCGACGGTGCGGCCACCTTCGCGGATCGCGAAGCGGAGCTTCTCTTCCATCGCGATCGGGGAGATCAGCGTGACCTCCATGGCGATGTTGTCGCCCGGCATCACCATTTCCGTGCCTTCCGGCAGCTTGACCATGCCGGTCACGTCGGTGGTGCGGAAGTAGAACTGCGGGCGGTAGTTGGTGAAGAACGGCGTATGACGGCCGCCCTCTTCCTTGGTGAGGATGTACGCCTCGGCCTTGAACTTGGTGTGCGGCTTGACGGAGCCCGGCTTGCACAGCACCTGGCCGCGCTCGACGTCCTCACGCTTGGTGCCGCGCAGCAGCGCGCCGATGTTGTCGCCGGCCTGACCCTGGTCGAGCAGCTTGCGGAACATTTCGACGCCCGTGCAGGTCGTCTTCTGGGTGGCGCGGAGACCGACGATCTCGATTTCCTCGCCGACCTTGACAATGCCGCGCTCGACACGGCCGGTCACGACAGTGCCGCGACCCGAGATCGAGAACACGTCCTCGACCGGCATCAGGAAGGGCTGGTCGATCGGACGATCCGGCTGCGGGATATACTCGTCAACCGTCTTCATCAGCGCCAGGATCGAGTCACGGCCGATCTTCGGATCGCCGCCGTCCAGCGCCACCTTGGCCGAGCCCTTGGTGATCGGGATATCGTCGCCCGGGAAGTCATACTTCGACAGAAGCTCGCGCACTTCCATCTCGACCAGTTCGATCAGCTCGGCGTCGTCGACGAGATCGACCTTGTTCATGTAGACGACCAGCGCCGGAACGCCGACCTGACGGGCGAGCAGGATGTGCTCGCGGGTCTGCGGCATCGGGCCGTCAGCGGCCGAAACGACCAGGATGGCGCCGTCCATCTGCGCCGCGCCGGTGATCATGTTCTTCACATAGTCGGCGTGGCCGGGGCAGTCGACATGCGCATAGTGGCGGTTCGACGTCTCATACTCGACGTGAGCGGTCGAGATGGTGATGCCGCGCGCCTTCTCTTCCGGCGCCTTGTCGATCTGATCATAGGCCGTGAAGGTGGCCCCGCCGGTCTCGGCCAGGATCTTGGTGATCGCGGCCGTCAGCGACGTCTTGCCATGGTCGACGTGCCCGATGGTGCCGATATTGCAGTGCGGCTTGGTGCGTGCGAATTTTTCCTTGGCCATCGTGGCCCTCCTTCAACAGTCGCTTTTGGCAGGCTGAACTGGGTAACTCGGGTTGCGGGGTAAGCTCAGATATACTTGATGATCAGGTATACTTGGCCTGGATTTCGGCAGCCACATTGGCCGGAACCTGGTCGTAGTGGCTGAACTGCATGGTGAACGAAGCGCGGCCCTGGGAGAAGGACCGCAGGTTGTTGACGTAGCCGAACATGTTGGCGAGCGGCACCATCGCGTTAACGACGTTGGCGTTGCCGCGCATGTCCTGGCCCTGGATCTGGCCACGGCGGGAGTTGAGATCGCCGATGACCGAACCGGTGAACTCTTCCGGCGTCACCACCTCGACCTTCATGATCGGCTCGAGCAGGATCGGAGCCGCCTTCTGCATCGCCTCACGCAGCGCAGCGCGCGAAGCGATTTCGAACGCGATCGCCGAGGAGTCGACCTCGTGATAGGCGCCGTCGATCAGCTCGATGCCGACATCCACCACCGGGAAGCCGATGAGCGGACCGGACGACATGACCGATTCCAGCCCCTTCTCGACACCCGGGATGTATTCCTTGGGAACCGACCCGCCGATGATCTTGGACTCGAACGTATAGCCCTTGCCCTTCTCGTTCGGGAACACCTTGAACTTGACGCGGGCGAACTGGCCGGTGCCGCCGGTCTGCTTCTTGTGGGTGTAGTCGATGTCGGTCGGCCTGGAGATGGTCTCGCGATAGGCGACCTGCGGCGCACCGACATTGACCTCGACCTTGTGGGTGCGGCGCAGGATGTCGACCTTGATGTCGAGATGCAGCTCGCCCATGCCCTTGATGATCGTCTGGCCGGATTCCTGATCGGTCGAGACACGGAAGGACGGATCCTCGGTCGCCAGCTTGATCAGCGCCAGGGTCATCTTTTCCTGATCGGCCTTGGACTTCGGCTCCACCGCCATCTCGATGACCGGATCAGGGAATTCCATCTTCTCGAGGATCACCGGCTTGGCAGGATCGCACAGCGTATCGCCGGTGCGGCTGTCCTTGAGGCCGATCAGCGCCACGATGTCGCCGGCATAGGCCTCGGCGATTTCCTCGCGGTTGTTGGCGTGCATCAGCACCATCCGGCCGACGCGCTCGTTCTTGCCGCGGATGGTGTTGAGCAGGCTCATGCCCTTCTCGAGCTTGCCCGAGTAGATGCGGCAGAAGGTCAGGACGCCATAGGGATCGTCCATGATCTTGAACGACAGCATGGCCAGCGGCTCGCTGTCGGACGAGGGACGGGTGGTCTCCTGCTCGGTCTTGACGTCGATGCCCTTGATGGCCGGACGGTCGAGCGGGCTCGGCAGATAATCAACCACTGCGTCAAGAAGAGGCTGCACGCCCTTGTTCTTGAAAGCAGAACCGGCGAACACCGGATAGAAGGCCGAGGTCAGAACCGCCTTGCGGATCAGGCGCTTCAGCGTCGCCTCATCCGGCTCGGCATGATGCTCGAGATAGGCCTCCATGGCCGCATCGTCGAGCTCGACCGCTGCTTCGATCAGCGCGGTGCGATACTCGGCGGCCTTGTCCTTCAGGTCAGCCGGAACGTCTTCGGTGTGGAACTTGGCGCCGAGTGACTCCTCGTCCCAGACGATGGCCTTCATCGTGACCAGATCGACGACGCCCTTGAACTGGCTTTCCGCACCGATCGGCAGCTGGATCGCCACCGGGTTGGCGCCGAGGCGAACCTTGATGTCGTCGAGGCACTTGTAGAAATCGGCGCCGGTCTTGTCCATCTTGTTGCAGAACACGATGCGCGGCACGTTATACTTGTCGCCCTGACGCCAAACGGTCTCGGTCTGCGGCTCGACGCCCTGGTTGGAATCCAGCACGCAGACGGCGCCGTCGAGAACGCGCAACGAGCGCTCCACCTCGATGGTGAAATCGACGTGTCCGGGCGTATCGATGATGTTGAGGCGCTTGCCGTTCCAGAAGGCGGTGGTGGCCGCCGAGGTGATGGTGATGCCGCGCTCCTGCTCCTGCTCCATGAAATCCATGGTGGCAGCGCCGTCGTGCACTTCGCCGATCTTGTGGCTCTTGCCGGTGTAGTAGAGGATGCGCTCCGTCGTCGTGGTCTTTCCGGCGTCGATATGCGCCATGATCCCGAAGTTACGGTAGTCCTCAATCGCGTGAGAGCGGGGCATTGGGTCTATTCCTGTCGGACAGCGGTCGATTACCAGCGATAATGCGAGAAGGCGCGGTTCGCTTCCGCCATCTTGTGGGTGTCCTCGCGCTTCTTCACCGCCGAGCCGCGGTTGTTCGAAGCATCGAGCAATTCGGCCGAGAGACGCTCGACCATGGTCTTGTCATTACGGCCGCGGGCGGCGTTGATCAGCCAGCGGATCGCCAGCGCCTGGCGACGCTCGGCCCGCACCTCGACCGGCACCTGATAGGTTGCGCCGCCGACGCGGCGGGAGCGCACTTCCACCGACGGCGCGACGTTATCAAGCGCCTGCTTGAACACCGGCAGCGGCTCGCCCTTCGTCTTGGTCTCGATGATGTCGAACGCGCCGTAGACGATCTGCTCGGCGACGGATTTCTTGCCGGCGCGCATGATCGAGTTCATGAACTTGGCCACGACGACATCCTGGAACTTGGGATCCGGGATGATCTCGCGCTTTTCGGCGGAATGGCGACGGGACATATCTTAAGTCCTTGACTGCAAACGAATGGGTTATTTCGGACGCTTGGCGCCGTACTTCGAACGGCGCTGGCGACGGTCCTTGACGCCCTGGGTGTCGAGCACGCCGCGCAGGATGTGATAGCGCACGCCCGGCAGGTCCTTGACGCGGCCGCCGCGGATCATCACCACCGAGTGCTCCTGAAGGTTGTGGCCTTCACCGGGGATGTAGCCGATGACTTCAAAGCCGTTGGTCAGGCGCACCTTGGCGACCTTGCGCAGCGCCGAGTTCGGCTTCT